>OFEN01000002.1_pt1 | contig 155860 bp, 132 predicted proteins | sample 1521081 | NCBI WGS metagenome assembly OFEN01 (sample SAMN04272335, study PRJEB24112) | coral metagenome | biome: Coral reef; feature: Shallow seawater; material: Coral tissue | host: Coral | place: China: South China Sea | collected 2014
CCGGTCTCTTTGACAAGGGAGAGACACATGTCGTGAATTATACAGCCATAACCAGTGTAACTCAACTCCCCCCTCCTCCTCCTATAGCAAAGCCGGAAGCACCCAAGCCGGTTCAGAAGGTTGCTCCTCCCAAAGCCGAGGCGCCTTCAAATGTAGGCAAGATCAAAAAGGTGAAAAAGGAAGAGGCGCCGCCCGAGCAGACTCTTGCAACCCAGAAAGAAATCAAGCAGGCTATTCAGCAGGGCGGAGCAGACGGAGGTTCTGCAGGAGTTCTCAGCGGACCGGTGTTTGTTGCCTGTGAGGTTATGCCTTCATTTATCAAACAGAAGAAGCCGAGATATCCGGATATGGCTCGCCGTGCGGGTATTGAGGGCAAGGTGTTCGTCAGTGTTTTGATTTCGGAAACTGGCCGGCCTATAAAGGCACAGATCATGAAACGGGTACCGTCTGATCAGACGGTTTTTGACGATTCGGCGATTGAATGTGTTATGCATTCATCTTACTCTCCGGGTATCCAGAACGGTTCTCCGATAAAGGTGTGGTTAACGGTGCCGATACGCTTCACGCTGAGATGAAAGGTCTCGTAAAACCTGCTACACGGTCCGATAGCTGCGTTGAGCGGTGCTCGGAATCCTCATGTACTCGATGTACATTCCGGTTCCTGTGCTCCGTTCGCCTTGCTCTCGAACCGTTCGCGACGGTTTTACGGGACCTTGTTGAGAAGTAGCTATTCAGCTAACCAGCGATCAGGTTCTTTTCCGGTAGAGCAGCGAGAAAAGAATCCAGGCATAGGCTCCCACCAGAGTTACCGGTGCGATATTCAGTGAAAAAAAACCCTTCGCGCTGTTTTCAAGATACATAATACTGTAGCTGAGGGCGATAACAGCAACACCGATGCTGAGAAACAGGTAATTGGTTCTGCCTAGCGGCATGGAAGCCGTTTTTTTTGTGCCGGCTTTATGTTTCTTCACTGAAGATTTCATCGAGACAGTTGATACATTGTTGTGCTTCTTCACGGCTTGCGGTCAGAGGGGGAAGGAGCCTGACGACATCACCGCTTGTTGCATTGACGAGTACCTTTTTTTTCAACGCTTCCTGAACATAATATGATGCGTCGCGGTTGACGGTAATCCCGATCATCAAACCGTACTGGCGAATTTCCTTTATTTGTGAATGTTTGACAGCAAGTGCTTCAAGAGCCTGCTTTATCCACTTTCCGGTTTCAACAGCTTGTTCCATGAGGTTATCCTTATAAATAGCGTCAACAAGCGCAAGACCTGCTGCGCAGGCTACCGGGTTTCCTCCGAAAGTCGTGCCGTGGTTGCCTGCGACGAAGACATCCTCGACTTTGCTGCTGCCGATAACGGCTGAAAGCGGCAGACCGCCGCCGATCGGCTTTGCAAGGCAGACCAGGTCGGGGGATATATCGAAATGCATGTAACTGAAAAACTTGCCTGTTCTGCCGCATCCTGCCTGGATTTCGTCGGCAACAAACAAAAAATCATGTTTTTCCCGAAGCGTTTTCAGGACGTTGATGAACTCATGGGAAACCGTGTGAATTCCCCCTTCTCCCTGAACAAACTCGACGAATACGGCAGCGGTTTTGTCGTTGACTTTTGCTTTCAGGTCACTGGTATCATTGAATGAAACATTTGCAGTTCCGGGAAGAAGGGGGTCGTAACCGTCGAGATATTTTGGTTTTGCGGTTAATGACATCGCCCCGTAGGTTCTTCCGTGAAAACAGTTTGAGAGAGAGAGGATTTCCTTTTTGTCTGCTTTGCCTGACAAAAAGGCCCATTTTCTTGAAAGCTTTATGGCTGCTTCGATCGCTTCGGTGCCGCTGTTGGCAAAAAAAACCTTGGACAGGCCCGAGATTTCAAGAAGCTTTCCCGCAAGTTTGAATTGCGGTTCGAGCATAAACAGATTCGATGCATGAATCACTTTTTCCGCCTGTTCCCTGATTGCCCCGACAATTCTGCTGTCGCCGTAGCCGAGGGCGTTGACACCGATACCCGAGATCATGTCGAGATACCGTGATCCGTCGGTACTGTAGAGATATGTGCCCTCTCCGTGAGTGATGGCAAGAGGGAGACGTGCATAGTTATGAAAAAACAGTTGTTTTTCCATTTCGTTATTTATGTCGCAAGTCATAATACTGCATGATGTTGGTCGCTTGAACCCGGTTTTTCGTAAAATTTTACCATGCCTGGAAATCTGTTCGGTACCAGCTCACTGTCTGCGGCAACCCGAAATGCTGCTCCAAAGCCTCCAAAGGCCGTAGGAACCCGTCAAGGCGGCAATGATGTACAGATCCTGGCGTGGTGCTCCCTGCGGGAGTTCAAGGAAAAAGGCTATAAAAAAAGCCAACCCAAGAAATATAACCGACGAAAATAATTGTATCACATTTTTCGTCGAGCAATTACTGAACATTCCCGGTCTGTTCCTTGCAGATGACATTTCTCAGCTCTCTTCTGCAGTGGCAGTGTTTTTTTTGTCGGGATAAAACTGCCATTCCTTGTTGACAATGAGGCGTGCGCCGTGTCCGAACATGAAGTATGACCAGCCCCACTGAAGCAGCACGAAAACACGGTGCTTGAACGTTGTGAGGTAGTAGATGTGCACCAGGAGCCAGGTAAGCCATGCAAAGCTGCCGAAAAACTTGAAACTGCCAATTTCCACGATTGCCTTGTTTCGTCCGATGGTTGCCATCTGACCCTTGTCCCGGTATCGGAACGGTTTCCTGTTTCTGCCTCTTACCTCACCGAGAATGTTTTTTCCGATGGCATGTCCCTGCTGCAAAGCGACAGGGGCCATGCCGGGAAGGGGCTCATCCGTATGGTGAGCGAAATGTGCCTGGTCTCCTCCTACAAATATTTCCGGGTAGCCGGGGATACTCAGGTCTTCTTCAACGATGATTCTTCCCGACTGGTCGGTTTCCACACCCATTTTTCTGCCCAGACCGATTGCACGGACGCCCGCAGCCCAGAGCACGGTTGCAGCTTCAATGCGCTCATTGCCGATCTGGACGCCGTTTGCATCGACGTTGGTTACCATGCTGTTTGTCCATACCTGCACACCCAGTTGTTCAAGTGCCCTGGTTGCCTTGCTGGCAAGCTCCGGAGAGAAAGTGCCGAGAATTCTCGGTGCAGCCTCAACAATAAATATTCTTGTAAGTTTCGGGTCGATGTGCTTGTAATATTTGGAGAGTGTAAAACGACTCATTTCGCCTATGGATCCCGCAAGCTCGACGCCTGTAGGTCCTCCTCCGACAATGACAAAAGTAAGAAGTTTCTTGCGTTCTACGGGATCGGAGGCTCTTTCCGCCGCCTCATAAGCTTCCATGACCCTGCGCCGTATCTCGGTTGCCTGAGCAATGATTTTAAGGCCGGGAGCATGCTGCTCCCACTCTTCGTGACCGAAATAGTGGTGTTTGACCCCGCATGCAAGGATCAGGTAGTCATACGATATCTCGCCGAAATCCGTCTGCAGGATCTTTCTCTCTGCATCGACATTTTCAACGTTCCCTTTGAATACCGTGATGTTTTTATACTTGGCAAGCATGTTTCTCAAAGGCTCGGCAATATCGCCTGCACCCAGAGCCGACATGGCAACCTGATAGAGCAGAGGCTGGAAAAGGTGGTAATTCTTTCTGTCTATGAGGGTGATCCTGACGTCACGTTTGTTGCCCAGTTCTTTTGCTGCATTGATGCCGGCAAAACCGCCACCAACGATCACGACATGTTTCATCGTTTCGTCCCTGCTGTTTGGTCTGAATTGATCGGTTTCAATGCTCTGTTGCAAAACCGGCAGAACCTCTCCAATAGTATAACCTTGAGAAACGGTAACTTTTTCAATATTCAGGGAGTGCCTGGCCGGGTTTTCGCTACTAATTATAGAGTAATTTTCCTAAATAAAAAATTTTACGTCCGGAACCCGTATTTTCTTTTGCGGAAAAAAGCTACCCGATGAGATGGATTGTTTGATCGGGGCTTTTGGTTGGCTCTGTTGTCGTTTCAGCCTGCTTTTTGTGCTTTTCGAGAAATATTCTTGACTATTTTACCCGATTTTTATTTATTAAAGCTATAAAAGTTAGTCAAGATAGTATATTATGTTTTCATTGAGCGCCAAAGCACATTACGGATTAGCGGCCATGCTTGATCTTGCGGACAATTTTGGAAAGGACCGGCTGCAAATCAGGCAGATTGTTGAAGAGAGGGGTATCCCGAAAAATTATCTTGAACAGATTTTTAATCGTCTGGTTAAAAACGGGCTGGTGAAAAGTGTCCGGGGTAACAGGGGAGGATACGAGCTTGCCGATAGTCCGCAGAGTGTTATGGTGTTTTCTATTCTCGAAGCACTCGAAGGTCCGCTTGAGATTGTTTCGGAACATGATACGGCAGCGATAAGGCAGACGTTCGGGAATCTTGAAGAGAGTGTCAGAGAGCATTTTTCCATGTCTCTGGAAGAGCTTCTTGTTCAGGAGAAGAGATTTTCACAGAAACAGATCTTCTACATTTAAATTTCAAAGGACTCTGTGGATTGCGATATGCAAAAGACATAACGGAGCTTGTGGGTGGGACACCCCTTGTAGAACTGAACAGTGTTTTCGGAGACGATACGAACCGGGTGCTTGCAAAACTTGAGCAGTCTAACCCTTGCGGTTCTGTAAAGGACAGGGCTGCGCTTGCCATGATCAATGATGCTGTTGAAAAGGAAGCGCTTCGCCCCGGGGGGACAATAATTGAGGCTACCAGCGGCAATACGGGAATTGCCCTTGCTTTTATTGCGTCTGCAAGAAAGTACAAGCTCGTAGTTGTGATGCCTGACTCGATGAGTATCGAACGGCGCAAGCTGCTTGCTTTGTTCGGAGCGAGGGTTGAGTTGACACCTGCACACCTGGGGATGGAGGGGGCGATCAGGAGAGCTGAAGAGTTGCATGCTTCACTTCGAAATTCTTTTGTCGTGCGTCAGTTTGATAATCCTTCGAATGCAAAGGTTCATGAGAAAACAACCGCGGTTGAGATATTGGCGGATACGGATGAGAAAGTAGATGTTATCGTTGCCGGTGTAGGTACCGGCGGTACGATAACCGGGGTGGCAAGGAAAGTCAAGAAGGTAAAACCGGCGGTAAAGGTTATTGCAGTTGAACCGGAAAATTGTGCTGTTTTGAGCGGCGAAGCTCCGGGTCCGCATGCCATACAGGGGATAGGCGCAGGATTTATCCCTTCCATAATGGACACGGAGCTTATCGACGATGTCATAACAGTAACGGATGATGAAGCGATGCAGTGGATGCGCCGCATTGTTCGGGATGAGGGAATATTGGCGGGTATTTCATCAGGTGCGGCAGCTTGTGGGACAGCAAAGTACATAAAAAAACACAGGATACAGGGTGCGACAATTGTAACCCTGTTTCCCGATACCGGGGAGCGGTATCTGAGCATTACTATGGGGGCGGCTTTAACTAAAATAAAAACAGCATGCAATTGACGATCAACGGTGAAAAAAAAGAGGTGACACCCGAGACGATGACGGTGACCGAGTTATTGGCCCATCAGGGGGTGGAAATGCCGGATATGGTTTCCGTTCAGGTCAATGGAGATTTTCTTGAACGTGAAGCGTTTGACTCCAGGGTTGTCAAAGAGGGCGACGAAGTTGATTTTTTGTACTTCATGGGCGGAGGATGCTCCGGATGAAAGGTTTTACCACAAAGGTCCTGCATACCAGGTATTCCAAGAAGGATGTGCACGGAGCCCTTCGTCCGCCGTTGTATGATTCCGTTGCCTTCGAGTTTGACAACGCTGGTCAGATTCAACAGGCATTCGAAGGGAAGTTGCCCGCTCATACCTACAGCAGGATCTCCAATCCAACCGTAGAGGATTTCGAGCAGAAAATGCGGGTGCTGACCGATTCCCTGGGGGTTATAGCGGTGTCATCCGGGATGGCGGCCATAACGAATGTGATGCTTGCCCTCTGTTCGTCAGGAAGCAATATCGTTTCAAGCCGTCACCTGTTTGGAAACACCATATCGCTGTTTGAAAAGACGCTTGGGGATTGGGGGCTTGAAATACGGTATGCGGATATGAACAATCCCGATTCCATCGAAAGCATGATCGATGAACGCACCAGGGCACTGTACCTCGAGTCGATAACCAATCCTCAGCTCGAGGTTGCCGATATTTCCATTGTTTCTCGATGCGCTGAAAAGTCCGGGGTTCCCCTGGTTCTCGACGGGACGTTAACAACACCATTCCTGTTCAGGTCGAGGGATTACAATGTTGCGGTGGAGATCATTTCAACAACCAAGTATATTTCAGGTGGTGCCACCGGAGTAGGCGGAGTCATTATCGATAACGGCCGGCTCGACTGGAAAAAATCTCCGAAAATATCACTGCTCACCAGGCAGTATGGACAATATGCCTTTCTTGCCAAGCTTCGCAGGGAAGTTTTCAGAAATTGCGGTTCCTGCATGGCTCCGCACCACGCATGGATGAATACGCTCGGCTTGGAGACTTTGGCATTGCGTATTCAGCAAAGTTGCGATAACGCGATAGAGATCGCCCGGTTTCTTGCCGAACAGGCTAAAGTCAAGGCCGTCAATTACCCGGGGTTGCCAACGTCGGCGTATCATGCAATCGCTTCAGCGCAGTTCAAGGGATGCTTTGGCGGACTGGTTACTTTTGAGCTTGAGGATAAGGAGCAGTGTTTCCGGTTTATCGACAGCCTTGAGATTATTCGAAACGCCACAAACCTCAATGATAATAAAAGCCTGATCATCCATCCCGCTTCGACAATATTTGGTGAATATCCTGTTCAGGAACGTCAGGATATGGGTATTGCTGAAAACATGTTGAGGCTTTCGGTCGGCATAGAAGATCGGGAAGATTTGATAATGGATATTCAAAAGAGTCTGGAGAACATATGATTGATTTTACCCAGTCGCAGCTTGAACGGTACAGCCGTCATATTCTGCTCGATTCCGTCGGCGTTGAAGGACAACAAAAGTTGCTGAATTCCAGGGTGCTGATAATCGGTGCGGGAGGGCTGGGAGCGCCCGCGGCGATGTATTGCGCTGCTGCCGGTATCGGTACGATAGGCATTGTTGATGCCGATGCTGTAGAGGTGTCGAACCTTCAGCGGCAAATCATTCACTTTACGGATGATATCGGTACGGCCAAAGTGGTTTCCGCCAAGGAAAAGATGGAGGCTATCAATCCCGACGTCACGGTTGTTCCGATACAAGCGTTTGTCAATGCAGCAAATATCGAGGGCATCATTGACGGTTATGATTTCGTTATCGATGGTACGGATAATTTTGCTACAAAATTTCTCATAAACGACGCCTGCGTGATGAAATGTATTCCCTTCTCTCACGGGGGGATTCTGAGATTTAACGGCCAGACAATGACCGTTCTTCCGAAAGAGAGTGCCTGTTACCGGTGCGTTTTTCATAAACCGCCTCCGAAAAACATGATACCAACTTGTTCAGAGGCGGGAGTGCTGGGTGCTGTGGCAGGAATGCTCGGTACGATTCAGGCAGCAGAGGCCTTAAAGTACGTCACGGGAGCTGGAGAAGTGCTTGCTGATGCATTGCTGACTTTCGATGCATTGCCTATGCATTTCAGGAAAGTCAAGCTGCAGAAAAACCCTAAATGTGCAGTTTGCTCGGAGCAGCCTTCAATTACCGAACTGCGTGATGAAGAGCAGCAGGTCTGCGACTTGAAAAGTAATGGACAGTAGGAGAGAATACAGGGTATGAAAATAAGCAGAAGTGCATATGAAAGGATCATCGAGCACGCGCAACAGGATATGCCTTTAGAGGCGTGCGGCTATCTGGGTGGTGAGGATGGGACGGTTGTCGAAGCCTGGTGCCTGAAGAACATCGATCAATCCGGTGAACATTTTTCGTTTGATCCAAAAGAACAGTTCAGGACGGTTGTGGCAATGCGGGCAAAAAACCAGCGTGCCGTTGCAGTCTATCACAGCCATCCTGAAACACCGGCAAGGCCGTCACAGGAGGATATAAGGCTTGCGTTCGATCCGGAAATGATCTATGTCATCGTTTCACTTGCTGCAGCTGAACCCGAGGTCAGGGCTTTCAGGATCGTAAAAGAAGAGGTTGCCGAAGAATCTCTCGACATTATTGACGGATAAAGGGCACGGAACCGGAAAACAGGGAGGAAGCAATGGAACGTAAAAAACTCTCGATAGTATGTTTCAGCGGAGATTTTGACAAGGCGCTTGCAGCATTTACGCTGGCTACAGGCGCTGCTGCGGTTAACTGGGAGGTAAAGATGTTTTTCACCTTCTGGGGACTGAACATTCTGAAGAAAAAAACAGGCCGGTCATGGATCGGCAGCGGGACTCTTGCAAGGGTTTTCAATTTTCTCATGGGAGGCAAGAAAACCCTGCCCTTGAGCAGGCTGAATTTCGGCGGTGCGAGTCCTGTGCTGATGACCGGTATGATGAGGAAAAGCAACGTGGCTACGCTCGATGAGCTGATCGATGCAGCCAAAGAGCTGAACGTCGATTTTGTCGCGTGTGAGATGGCAATGCATATTCTTGGAATCAAAAAAGATGATCTTGACGACCATGTGCAAAGTGTTGCAGGTGTTGCCACCTTCCTCGATGCCTCCAAAGATGGGCACATTCTTTTTATTTAATTTTTGTAAAACGTGATTTCATGCTGCATTCCATCGATATAACCAAAGAGCGCTGTCCCATGACCATGGTAAAGGTGAAGCTTAAGCTCTCCCAGATAGGGGATGGCGATACCCTCGATGTGCTTCTTGCGGAAGGCGAACCTCTTCAAAGCGTTCCCCGAACTGCCGAAGAGCAGGGACATAGCGTTGAAGAGATAAGAAAAGAGGGGGCGTGTTATCACGTGATCATTCGAAAGCAGCCCCCCGGTTCTTCCGGTACTGCTTCCCGGTAAAACGTTTTTTCTGTTATACCTGCATGACAATCCTCTGAACAGTACAGATCAGGTTGGCTTTTCCTGCGTTGATTGCGTATGGAAAAGTGAATTGTGTGTTTGATACAGATTTTTTTTGGAATTGATGTTAACGATTGTTAACATAACAATTGTTAACATTCGACAGTGTGTATTGTAGTATCCCCCGCCTGCAATGTCACTTTGTTCTTTAAGACAAGCGCAACACAATTCCTGTAGGAGGGTCGACTCATGAAGAAAGTATTATTCGCGATACTGATTTCAGTCTTTGTTGTACCTGTTTTGTTCTGGAGTGCGGATGTCTCGGCTCAGCCGAACTTTGCGCGAAAGTACGGAACCTCCTGTAATACCTGCCATGCAGGTTTTCCTACAAAAAATGCTTTTGGAGAGGCCTTCAAGGCAAACGGTTACCGTTGGCCGGGAGGGGAGGATAGAGCAAAAACCAAGATCGATGTGACGGAGATGGGTGCCGAGGCGTACAAAAAAGAGTTTCCGAACTCAATCTGGCCTTCGGATATACCGAGTATCGCTCCATTTGCTGTTTGGGTGAGAGGGAGCCTTTTGGAATGGGATGAAGAAGTTACGCTTGCCGACGGCACTGTTGAAGATGAGGTGCTTGACTGGGGAGGTCCATCAACAGGCAGTATCCTGGTTGGCGGAACGCTGGGTGAAAACCTCGGCATCCTCGGTGTTATGCAGGCATCAAGAGGTGATTTCCGAACATTCCTCAGAGCACAGTGGATGTTTGCTCCGGGCATCAGCCTCTCTCTTGGTAATGCCAACAGCTTCTGGCAGCGCGGGAGTGCTCTTTCAACCTATGCCGGCGTGTTTCCGAGCCCCGATACCGGCCTTGAGGTCAATATAGTTCGGGGACAGGAGGGCGGTTACAACATCGTTGGGGGTGTTTCCAATGCCGGCGGTTCCAACGGAAAAAACCTGACTGATGCCAGATACTTCCGTGCAAAATACAAGTTCGGTGGTTCCGGTCTGCTAAGCGGTGCCGGTGGTACCATGGGGAACCCCTATATCGGACTGGACAACAATGTTCAGATAGGAGCAAGTTTTTTCCAGTATGCTGATGATGCAGTGCGTGGAGGAGGTAATTATGCAGGAGAGTCGACTTTTTACGGTGCCGATCTCAGTGGTAATTACGGCAGCTTTACCGGCGGTGTTGCTGTCAGCAGGATGCATGATCTCGATATGGTTAACATGCGGGCAGATGCAGGATACTTTTTCTACCCCTGGCTGAAGGGCAGTCTCCGTTACAGCAGCTACAGGGACGGGGAAAATCCGGCTCTGTCGGGAGGGCTTACAGCTCATATCAGGCCAAATGTCTCCATAGGGGCGTCTTACTCGCATCCTACAAAGAGCCTTGCTCCTGACGGTGATGAAAATCAGGATAGCTTCAGGCTTAATGTCGGGGCGGCCTTCTAATGACGGATTACGTTTGCGTATAGTTGATTTTTTCGCCAGGCTTGGAAAGGCAGGCTCATTGTTTTATCTCCATTTTTCAATAAACCTGTTCTTTCCCATGCTGGCGATTTTCTGAGGATGTAATAAGTGATTGTCAGGAATTTGGACAAAGGATGCACAATTCCGTGTTTCGCTTTGTGTTCCGATGACGTTGTTTGCGGTTCACGCCATGTTGCCGATTTGTGTCGACAAGGGCGTGTTTAGTCCCCCCATCAGGCGCATTTTACATCCTATAAAAAAGAGGAGAAAATGACCATGAGAAAAATCTGGGTAGCTATTCTTGCGGCATGTTTTGCTTTGCCGTTCCTTTTCTGGAGCAATGAAAGTGAAGCAATACCGGTATTTGCACGTAAATACGGAACTTCCTGTGCCACCTGTCACATCGGTTATCCTGCAAGAAACGCGTTTGGCGAGGCTTTCAGGAATAACGGTTACCGCTGGCCGGGAGGTGAGGATGAAGAAAAGGCCGAAATTGAGCAAACCCCCCTTGGATCGGAATCGTGGAAAAAGGTATGGCCAAACGCAATTTTTCCTGCAGACATTCCCGGAATTGCTCCGTTGGCTCTTTTTGTCACGGGTGAACTGTTTGAGTATCGGGCGATAGATGATAAATACAAGTGGGGTCTCCCGGGTGAAGTTGAGATACTGTTCGCCGCTACGGTAGGCGATAATATCTCGATTCTCGGTGACTGGGCTGCGGGTGAGGAAGGAGTAGGATTTCAGTTGCTGTGGTCTCTCGCTGAAGGAGTGAACCTTGCTTTTGGCGGTGTTGGTTTCACGGAACTTTTTTCAATAATTTCGGCAACTCCAAACGGAGAAGGTGACTCGTATGCCGTGGCTTTGCCGAGCCCCGGCAATGGCGTCGAGCTGAGAGTTGCAGGCGGCGACAGTGGCGGTTACAGCTTTATTGTGGGAACCGGTCAGGGTGAAGGCGAATGGTCCGACAATCCTTTTGACAGCAGGTTTATCAGGGCAACCTACAAGATCGGTGGTTCGGGTTTGCTGAGCGGATCGGGTGGAACCATGGGCAATGACATGATCGGTCTGGATAATGCAGTGACGCTCGGAGTGAATTATTTTAACTCTGAAAGCGGTGTCGATGGGGAAAAAAACGCTGTCGGTGGTGATATCACGGCGACATATGGGTCAATGCGTGCCATTGGCCAGATTGGCCGATTGATTGATACCGAAGTGACACAGTATTCCGCAGAGCTGGATTATTTTGTTTACCCTTGGCTTGTCGGTGTTTTGCGTTATGAGGATTGGGGAGTAACCGGCGAGGACAGGGAATACACAAGTGCGTTTATTCCCGGTATAGGAGCATTTCTCAGGGCAAATGCAAAGCTTGGTGCAGAGTATGTTATAGCAGAGGACGCAGATTACAATACTCTGAAAGTTTTTGCGCAGCTTGCGTTTTAATGTATCTGAGGCTGCTGGTGATGTGCCATGCACATCACCAGCAATTTCCCCCATAATATATATACGCTGTTGATGAACCCACTCATGTGCGAGTGAGGCTGGGGTGTTCACGGTTCAATGACAAGCGGGTGGACTCAAAAACAGTGTTGTGGGCTGTTTTTGGGAAAAAAGCGGCAAGTCGGGCAGCATTTCAAAACATTATGTACGGTGTAATAACCGAAACGACTATAGGTTAATTGAGGCATGGTGGAAAATGAGCTGACAACCGGTCAACCTGAGGTTGATGAGCGGCATGATAAAGCTGAAAAACGCCGGAAATTTCTGAGAAGAATCGGTTGGGGAAGCATTGCCGGGTTTATTGGTATTAACCTGGCGGCTTTTGTGCGGTTCATGTATCCGAGAGTACTTTTTGAGCCGCCGACAACGTTCAAGGTCGGCAACCCGGTCGATTATCCGCCGGGACAGGTGAATACACAGTTCATAAACAAATACGGCACATGGATAGTACGGCAGGGCGACGGGTCTTTTTTTGCCATGGAGGCAAAATGCACTCATCTGGGTTGTACTCCGAACTGGCTCGAAGCACAGCAGAAATTCAAATGTCCCTGCCACGGAAGCGGATACTACATTTCAGGATTTAATTTCGAGGGCCCGGCGCCCCGTCCGATGGATCGTTTCAAGATCAGCATTGCAGAGGACGGTCAGCTGCTTGTTGATAAAAGCATCAAGTTCAAAGGTATGCCGGGCAAGGACTCCAATCAGATGCATCCACAAAGTCTCTTGAGAGTATAAACAGCTAATTTCAGGTGGAAGAGGCAGTTCATCGCACGGAAAAAACAGCAAAAAAAAAGGCTGTGGCAGAGATCAGGCCGGAGCAGTGTACCGGCTGTGGAATCTGCGTATCGGTTTGTCCGGCCGCATGCATTGATATTATCTACACCGGATTAAACTTCAACGGCACTGCCCGTGTGAGCCGTGAATTATGCATAAGCTGTAATTTTTGCGCTATTGATTGTCCTTGGGGTGCAATAGCGATGGTTAATCCCGATGGTTCCGAGAAGCTGCTCGACATGCACGGCAAACAGGTAAAAAAAATGCGGGGGTATGCATAACCCTTGCTTTGGATAATGAAAAAGCGAGACAACGATGAAAATGTTTGACAACATCAAACAGTCTCTGATCTGGAAATCAATGTTCAGAAGAGACTACAAGGACACGCCGAGAAATCGCGCTCTTGCGATTTTCGGCAACATTTTCATGCACTTGCATCCTGTGAAAGTAAGGGATGGGGCGGTAAAGCTCAGGTATACCTGGGGAATGGGGGGGATTTCTCTCTTTTCGTTTATCATCCTCACGGTTACCGGTTTTCTTCTGATGTTTTACTATCACCCGTCGGTTGATCAAGCCTACTGGGATATAAAAGACCTGGAGTTTCAGGTCCCCTATGGAATATTTCTCCGGAATCTGCACAGATGGGCCGGGCATTTCATGGTTATTGTCGTCTGGCTTCACATGTTTCGCGTTTTCATGACAGGCTCGTACAAGTCACCGAGGCAGTTTAACTGGGCGATCGGTGTCATATTGCTTGTTTTAACCATGCTGCTGAGTTTTACAGGCTACCTGCTCCCGTGGGATCAGCTTGGGTTGTGGGCTATCGAGGTCGGAACCAATATGGCGGCTGGAACGCCGCTGTTGGGGTTTGAAGGGCCATTCAGTGAATATCTGGGTATAACCCCCTACAACGATGTTCGATTCGCGATCCTGGGCGGATCAACTGTAGGAGGGAACGCGCTCTTGCGGTCTTATGTCTGGCACTGTGTTGCCCTTCCTCTTGTGGCGGTCGTACTGATGGCGGTGCATTTCTGGAGAGTAAGAAAGGACGGGGGCATTTCGGGTCCGCATTCCTGAGTAACGCGGGCGGTTGCCGTAATTAACTAAAACTTGCTGGATAGTACAGTAATGGGGCCATTTATCGAGATAATTTCAAAGCCTGACAATATCGCCATTGTGGTGATGATTCTCATGGTACTCTTTTTTACCTTCTGGGCTTTTCAGCAGGCGATTAAAAACGATGCGTTGCGAAGGCGCGGAGAGCCGATCGAAGGGGAATTCGATGGCAAGGTTGATACCTGGAAACCTCTTGTCAGGATTGAATTTATTATTGCTTTGATTGTCTTTATCGGCCTGACGTTCTGGTCTCTTGTTGTCGATGCGCCTCTTGAAGAACTGGCAAACCCGACACTGACACCCAATCCGGCAAAGGCCCCCTGGTATTTCCTCGGGCTTCAGGAGATGCTTGTTTACTTTGACCCCTGGATTGCAGGTGTGGTGCTTCCAACGCTGATTATAATCGGATTGATTGCCATCCCCTACATAGATATCAATCCCAAAGGAAGTGGTTATTACACTTTTTCAGAGAGAAAGTGGGCGATTCTGATTTTCTGTTTCGGGTTTCTTTTTCTGTGGATTCTACTGATAGTTATCGGGGTTTTCTTCCGGGGACCGGGATGGTTATGGTTCTGGCCGTGGGAGGCATGGGATCACCATAGAGTCATTTACGAAGGCACAACGGATCTTACAAACCTTGTCGGCATTGAGTCAAGATCAGGCTGGGGCTTTTTTATCGGCGGAGGCGTTGTGACGATTTATTACGCTCTTGGCATGATTCTGCCCTATTTGTACTGGAAAAAGAAAAAGCCGGAGTTTCTCAAATCGCTGGGAATGGTTCCCTATATAACAGTCTCTTTTTTATTCTGGACAATGCTCGCCTTGCCGATAAAAATGTTTTTGCGGCTTGTTCTGATGGTTAAATACGTCTGGGTAACCCCCTGGTTTAATATTTAATGCACGCCTGGTCGGGGCTCCACCTGTAAATGTAGTTTATGCAGAACAATATGAAAGAAAGGTCCTCGTATACCCCTTACCTGTTTGCGTTCCTTAGCCTGCTGCTTCTGGGTCTTGCTTTCTGGGTGATATGGAAAGACGAGATCCAGCTAAGGCCGTGGAAAGAGTACCAGAAGGAGTATAAGGAGTTAAAGGGAGCGGCGCTGCAAGCTGAATATGATAAGGCAAAAAAGGAGTTCGATAGCAATGGCAACTCCAGAAAGCTCGAAACTTTGCAGGCAAGGTTCAATGAAGCAAACAACATATTCCAGAGCAAGGAGGTACAGGAGAAATATACCGGCCTTGTCGAGCAGGTGGGCATAATCGAAAAATCCCTCGCTCAAAATCAGAAAAAACTGCAGGAAACCAGAGGGAAGTACCTGGAGAAGGAATATCTCTATATCAGGGATCAGAAAGAGCAGGATAAAAAGACAATGCAACAGCTCGAAGGCGAAATAGAGGGATTAACGGAGAACAGGAATGCTCTGCTTGAAAGAAAGGAGGCATTGCAGGGAAATATTGATGAATTGACCGGTGAGGTTGAAACAATAAGAGCTGAAATTCAGTCACTGCATAAAGGGCTCGACGAAAAACTGGCCGCGATCGAAAGCAATGATCGCATATCTCCGCAAATCAAACAGATACATATAAGGGACGTGGGCAAGGCTGATCGCTGTATAACCTGTCATGCCGGAATCGAGAGTCGTTACAAGCTTAGTGATCAGCAACCTTTTACCCGGCATCCGGCCAGCTTTGTTTTCCTCGAAAACCATCCGGTAAGCGAATATGGCTGTACTTTGTGTCACCATGGACAGGGGCGGGCGACGACATCTCCGGACAAGGCACATGGCTGGGTAAACCACTGGAGGGAACCGATGCTCCAGGGCAGTATGACACAGTCTTCATGTATTTCCTGTCATGGAGATATAGAGGGATTGCGGGGAGCTGAATTCATCAGTGAGGGCTCAAAGCTGATAAAAAGGTACGGATGTTACGGGTGCCACATGATTCCCGGCTATGAAAAGTTGCGTGAAATAGGGCCTGTACTTGCCGAGGTAGGTACAAAGATCAATTATTCATGGGCGGTAGACTGGCTGCAGGACCCGAAGACCTATTATGAGGCTGCGCGCATGCCCAAGTTTTATCTTTCAAAAGAGGAGGCTGAATCAGTTGCCGACTACCTGTTCAGTATGACAGGAACCAGCCGGCATGATACTCTTTATACTGATGACGACATAGACTGGGATCTTGCAGAAAAAGGTAAAGCGGTCTGGCGGCAATCCCGTTGTAATATCTGTCATACGACCAACGGGAAAGGAGGGAATCACACAGAGATTCATGCCCCCGATTTGAGCAAAGTCGGCAGTAAAGTCAGCAAGGAATGGCTGTTCAACTGGATCAGGGACCCCAAGAAATATTTTCCCGGGACCAAGATGCCGAGGTACCGTTTTTCAGATCAGGAGCTTGCTGCTCTTGTAGAGTATATTGTCAGTGAGTTTCAGGACTGGGATTTCGAGCCGGAATACGAGGAGCCGGTTCCTATAAAGGCTGAATCAATTGAAAAAGGAAAGGCCCTCGTTCAGAAATTCGGTTGTTTTGGATGCCATAAGCTCAAAGGAATGGAGGAAATGCAGGATATTGCTCCCCAATTAAGGAGAGCTGGAGCGACTGTTGCAGGCGGGGAGTCATCGGAAAAGATTGGCGCCGAACTTTCTTCTATCGGCAGTAAGCCGGTTGAGCTTCTGGATTTCGGAAAAATGAAGGCCGATATACCTCATGACAGGTTAAGCTATGTCAAACAGAAGTTGCGGGCGCCGCGGAGCTTCAGGGATGACCTGAGAATGCCGGATTACCGGTTGAGCGAAGAAGATCTGGGACCGATTTCGTCGGTGCTTCTCGGGTTTACCGATGCAAGTCGTCCTGTCCGTTTTATTGTTCCCTCCTATGCGGAAATTGAAGAGCTTGAGGGTGAGGATGACTCACACATCTTGTCCGGTGATTTTGAAAAACTTGAGAAAGATATCAAGTGTTTGAATTGTCATAAGATAGGAAATCATGGCTACAACTATGCCCCCGATCTTGCCATAGCAGGGAGCAAACTGCAGGAGGGGTGGGTCAGGAAATTTCTCAGGCAGCCGGATATTATCCGGCCGATGCTCAAACAGATGCCAAGGTTCAATCTTGACAAGCAGGATGGGATGATGCAGGTGAACCTTGAAGCTTCGGAGATAGAGACTGTTATAAACTTCTTTCGGAGTGATCTTGTAACGGATGATATTCCGGTTGTTTTGCCTGGCCTTGATGATGGTGCTGTTGATCAGGTGCTTGAGGGGAAGCGGCTCTATGATGCAAAAGGTTGTGTGGCATGCCATCAGATAGGAAATGCAGGAGGGTCTGTCGGTCCGAATCTCTCGGATGTCGGCAACCGTCTCACGGCAGGTTTCATGTTCAAATACCTTGAAGATCCGCAACGGTACAGCCCTCAAAATGTTGAGCCAAAATATGGATTTACCGAGCGTGAAAGAATCTATCTTACCCGGTATCTGATGTCGTTGAAACAGGATCAGGGGGACGCCGAAAACAGCGAGACGAGGAGTGATCAATAATGGGGGTGAAAAACAAAAGTAGAAACAGTACAGCTGTTCCCGGCCTTACAGGCGCTCTTCTTATCTTTTTGCTGTTTGGTTGCAGTGCTGAAGAAAAACATGTCGATTCGGCTGAACAGCAGGTTCCGTATTCCTCAAAAGAAGGCAAGCGCCTGTACGTGCATTATTGCGCGATCTGCCACAGTGAGAAAGGGGATGGTGCCGGACGTTATTACGGATTTGGTCTGGAGCCCAAACCGGCAAATTTCACCCTGAAAGAGTTTTTTGAAGAGAGAGATGATGCTCGTTTGTATAAAGCCATCAGTGAAGGGAGCGTGTCTGTCGGGAAATCCAATCTTTGTCCACCGTGGGGACGTACCCTGCATAAAGAGGAGATGGAGTTTCTTGTCGATTATATCAGGACATTGTCTTCGACGAGTGATTAACAATTGTTATCTGTTTGTTATCCGGATACGTTAAAACAATAAAACAAAGGGGATTTGCTATGAAACGGATATTGTTCAATGCAGCATTTGTGATGGTTTTGTTAGGTATGGTTGTTATCGGCCAGAAAGAAGCCGTTGCAGGGGGGACTATTACCGGTTCAGTAGATACAAAACGGGTGAAGTACAAAAGAAATGTCGTGGTTTATTTGAAAAATGTGCAGGGAACCTTCAAGGCGCCTGAAAAGCCTTATGTGATCGACCAGAAAGATCTCACTTTTATGCCTCACGTGCTTCCGGTGCTTGTTGGTTCGAAGGTTGATTTCAAGAACAGCGATAATGTGAATCATAACGTGTTCTCACCTACGGAGTGCAAATCGTTCAATCTTGGAACGTTTGGTCCCGGTGGCTATAAGACCGTTACTTTTGACAAGGTCTGTGTTGTTGATCTTCTGTGCAATGTGCATTCTGAAATGTCGGCCTATGTGGTCGTGCTTGACAATCCCTATTTTGCAGTGACCGGGGCGGATGGCAGTTTTACCATTGAGAACGTGCCGGCCGGAACCTATGAGATAGCGGTGTGGAGTGAGAAACTGAAGTCGGGAACACAATCGGTGACCGTTGCCGACGGCTCTTCTGCCACGGTCACGTTCAATCTGACGAGGTAGCGAATATGAAGGTGTTACATAACATGTTCGTGTGGCAGGTGCTGAAATCGGTCGGGAAAATCTTGGCAGTTGTGCTTTGCTGTCATGTTTTCCTCAATATGCCGGTTTTCGCATACGATGCATCACTGGTCGCAAAAATCAAGCAAGGTGTCGATTCCTGGAACCAGTTCAGAAAAGATAATCCGAGTTATGTGATCGATCTTCGCATGGCTGATTTTCGGAATGCAAATCTTAAGGGGATCGACTTCAGCAAAGCGAAACTGAAAAGAGTAAACTTTTCCGATGCGAATCTTGTCGAAGCCGACCTGAGCGGCGCCGAGCTTGAAGAAGCAAATTTAAAAGGGGTAAACCTCAGCCGGGGCAGGGTCAGTGATGCAGATCTTTCGGAAGCGGATCTTTCCGGCGGTTTTTTTATTGAAACCGATTTCAGCAGGTCTGTCATGACAAGGACAAATCTGCAAAAAGCCTTTCTTGGCAAGGCAAAAATGGGAGAAGCAAATCTCAGTTGGTCAGATTTCAAGAATGCAAACCTGGATCTTGCCGATCTCACCGATGCAAAGCTGGTCGGGGTCAATCTCGAAAAGACCGGTCTATTCGCCGCGGCTTTATCAGGAGCCGATCTCAGGGATGCAAGTCTTGTGGGAGCTGATCTGCGGAGTGCCGACCTCAGCAAAGCCGACCTCAGGGGGGCTGACTTGAGCTTCGGTGAGAAAATGGCCGCAGCTTCGCTGAATAATGCGAATCTCAGCTTTGCCAATCTGGCTGGCACTGACCTTAAGGGAGCGGAAACCAGAAATACAACATTTTTTGGGGCGAGCGTTTCTGCTAAAACAATCCTTCCCAATGGATCGAGAGGTAGTGCAGCGTGGGCAAAAACGAAAGAAGCGCAGTTTGTGAAGTGATGATACTCCCCTTAAATGATGGCTGTGCCGTGGTGCAGATTTGAAACCGCTTTTGCGGTGATGATTGAATGGTGTCAGGTGATTTGCGGGTATGGTGCAAGGTTTTCTGTGATAATTAAAAGCAAGGTACAGAAGCAGTTATGGTACAGGAACAAAGAAAACTTTTTGAAGCACCGTTCGGCTTTAAAGAAGGGGGATTCGCAACAATTTTCCTGGTTGTTTTAGGGTTTTTTGTAGAGCTTTTGAGCGGCGGCACCGGTATTACCGTGCCTGGCTGGCCTTTTAATGCTGTGATTGCCGCCATGCTTGTTCTGCTTGTTTTTCTTGTCGGTGTGGGCTTCAGGAAACATGCTCTGGTTACGTGGCTTGGCAGCATTCCTCTCGGGCTTTCCCTCATTACAGCTCTCGGTGTTCTTTCGATGATCGGCGGGATTATTCCCCAGGAGCCTGAATACGGCCCCTCATTCGTTGCCGGTTTCGGGATCAATCGTGTCTTTGCTTCGTGGCCGTTTGCTCTTGTCTGCATGGTGTTGATGGTGAACCTCGGGCTTGGTTTTGTGCAGAAACTTGTTCCATTCAAAACTGCCAATCTCCAGTTCATTTTTTTTCACGGGGGGTTCTGGATCGCTTTGACCTGTGGATTGCTTGGTTCTTCGGATCTTCAACGGCTCGCGGTTCCTCTTTACGAAGGCCGGGAAAGCAACAGCGGGTATGACAGAGCTACAGACTCAATGGTTGAGTTGCCGTTTTCTGTCTATCTCCATGATTTCGAAATCGAGGAATATGCACCAATGCTGGGGCTTTATGACCCCAGACATGAGAGATTTGTGCCGAATGCTTCACGTGCCATGCTTGAGATCAGGCCGGGTGTGAGGGTTTCGTGGGAGGATATCGAGGTTGACGTTGTTGAAACAGTTCCCTATGGTGTTATCAACAGCAACGCAACTCCTGTGCCTGCTGATTCAGTTTCGGGGGTGCCTTTTGCAAAAGTCCGGGTACAGCATGCAGGTTCGGAACAAACAGGATGGATCAATCCGGCAGGGCCGGGTATTGACTCCAATTATCTTGTTGTCGGACAGTACGCTCTTGTTCTGCTTCCCGGATCACCGAAGAAATTTTCCTCACAGGTTATGTTTACGCACAATAGCGGAGATAAAAAGATTGCTTTACTTGAAGTCAACAAGCCCTTCGATTATTTCGGCTGGAAAATATATCAGGCCGGTTACGACGAGAAAGCCGGAAGATGGTCGACGTTGAGTGTTGCCGAGGCAGTAAAGGATCCCTGGCTGCCTGCTGTTTATCTCGGTTTTTACCTCATTATGGCAGGCAATCTGCTGTTTTTCTGGCAGGGAATGAAAAAATCGGCAAAAAATGACATGGATTGAGTTTCCGATAGTTGCAGGTGTTGCTGTTGCCTGCTGGGGCGGGGGAAGCGTTTTGAACCTGTTCTCCGCGAAAAAGCAGATGCTGAAGGTTCCCTCATATCTGCTGATGGGTCTGGGCTGCGTGGTGATGGTTGTATTTCTTGTTCTTTTCTGGCAGACTCTTGAAAGGCCTCCTTTGAGGACCCTTGGAGAAACACGGCTCTGGTACGCAACGATGATTCCGCTTGTTGGTTTTCTGGTTGAGTACCGATGGAAAATCCCGTGGCTGAAATTCTACTGTATGGCGCTGGCGGCTTTTTTCCTGGGTATCAATCTTGCGTATCCTGACATTCTTGATAAAACGCTCATGCCAGCGCTGCAGAGTGTTTGGTTCGTCCCGCATGTAATTGTCTACATGATCGGCTATGTGTTTCTTGCAGCGGCTTCCGCTGCGGCATGGCACAATCTCTATCTCGATTATCGATCACGAAACAGCGAACGCAGTGAAGCTGTCGGCCATTATCTTGCCGTACTGGGTTTTGTTTTTCTCACTTTCGGTCTGCTCTTCGGAGCATTCTGGGCAAAGGAGGCTTGGGGTCATTACTGGACATGGGACCCGAAAGAAACCTGGGCTTTTATTGCCTGGCTGTCTTATCTCGGGTACCTGCATCTTCATACCGAAAAGGTTCGAAAAAGAAACCTTCAGTGGTATCTCGGGCTGACCTTCTTCGTGCTTCTGGTAAGCTGGTTCGGGGTCAACTACCTTCCTTCCGCTCAAAACAGCGTTCACAGTTATCAGGTAAACTGAGTTTTCATCCGTTTGTTTTTTTCTGATTGATCCGGACGCAAGTAGATTGTTGTCTTTTTGCAGTAGCACGGGTTGTTTCTCAACGCAGGTGACGGGGGGACCTGAAGATCCAAGGCTTATCGGGTTGCCGACAGAAAAGACAGGTATGGCAGGTCAGGTAAGGTCTTTGATGAGGTCGGAATGTTGCGGAAACTTTCGTGTGAGCGAATCACAATCAGCTAAATTGAAGTCGCTGAAATCAAAGCCGGGTGCAACGACGCAGCTTGTCAGTGTGTATGCATCGGGAGGGGGGGATTCAAGCCTTGCGCCGAACCAGGTATTTGCCGGAACAACACCCTGGAAGGTTCCGGTTCCGGAATCGAGCGTAAACGTTGACATAAAGCCGACATCGTGGAACAGGTAGACCGTAAGAGGGTTGCCGGCATGGTAAAACCAGAGCTCGTCGGATTTGATCCTGTGCAACTTTGAGCATTCGTCTCCTGTCAGCAGGTAGAGGATCGCGGTAGAGTATGCCCGGTTTCCGGAAAAAACCGGGCTTTTGCGGAACTCGTAAGAAGTCTTGCTGCGATAGGTTTCACGGAAGTACCCTCCTTCAGGGTGCCGTGAAAGATCAAGTGTCTCTATCCAGTAGTCAGTTGACTGCATTGAGTTTTTCCTGTACTCTCCTGTTTTTCAGACGCGATGCTTCGGCAAGTTTGTTCCGGAACGCTTCAAGTGACGTCATGATAGATGAGTCGGCTAACGCAAGGATCTGAACGGCCATGAGTGCTGCGTTGCGGGCATTGTCGATGCCGACCGTTGCAACCGGAATTCCGGCAGGCATCTGTACTATCGAATAGAGTGAGTCCTGGCCGTTCAGCTTTTTGCTGAAGATCGGAACACCGATTACCGGAAGTACCGTAAGAGCCGCTGTTACACCGGGAAGGTGTGCGGCGCCGCCGGCACCGGCAATAATTACCTTGAGCCCGTTTTCCTTGGCTTTTGTTGCATATTGTTCAAGGTCGTTCGGGGTACGGTGTGCGGAAATGACCGAAACTTCGTAAGGTAGATTGAATTCATCGAGGACGGAAGCGGCTTCTTTCATGATATCGAAATCTGAATCGGATCCCATAAGTATGCCGACCAGGGGAGATGAGCTTTCTGAAAATGTTGTCATAGCAAAAAACTTGATGGACCACCATGATGCATGGGGTGTCCTTTTATTTATGATTTTGACGAGTTTTGTGTATTTTCTACGGGTACGAAAAAAGACAAAGTAACACTTGTAGAGGAAGATTACAATGGCAACAAATCTTGCAGATAAGTACAGTAATCCCGGACCGCGGTACACGAGCTACCCGACCATTCCTTCATGGAGCACTGATGGAGTAACCCAGGAGCAGTGGAAAGAAGCCATGATAAAAGGTTTCAACGATAGTAACGAGGCCACCGGTGTCAGCATGTACATTCATATTCCCTACTGTGAAAACCACTGCTATTTTTGTGGTTGTAATGCTTATCGTACGCAGGATCACTCCTTTGAACAGCCTTATCTTGAGGCATTGCTTAAGGAGTGGCAGATGTACCTCGATGTTTTTCCGGGCACGCTCAATGTCAAGGAGATGCATATCGGCGGGGGTACACCAACATTTTTAAGTCCTGAAAACCTTGTCAGGCTGGTCAACGGGTTGTACGAACATGTAAACCGGATGGACGACTATATATTCAGTTTCGAGACCAATCCCCGTTCGACGACTACGGAGCACCTTGAAGCGCTTTACAGTGTTGGTTTTCGCCGGATGAGCTTTGGTATCCAGGATTTCGACCCTGTAGTGCAAAAAGAAATCAACAGGCTTCAGCCTTATGAGCTGGTCAAAGAAAAAGTGGATATCGCAAGAGAGATCGGATTTACATCGGTCAATTTCGACCTTGTTTACGGACTGCCGAAACAGACGCTTGCAACCGTTACCGACACTATTGCAAAGGTAATGGAACTCAAACCCGATCGCATTGCTTTTTATGCGTACGGGCATAATCCGCATATGTATGAAGGACAGCGCAAGTTCAGGGAAGAAGATCTCCCGGTAGGCGCCGTAAAGCAGGAACTGTATGACAAAGGGCTGGAGATGCTTGAGTCCATAGGGTACCATGAGGTCGGCATGGACCACTTCGCTCTTGAGGGTGACGCTCTTTATGAGGCGGTGAAAAACGGGACACTTCACAGGAATTTCATGGGGTATACGGAAAACACTACCCAGATGATGCTTGCTCTCGGCTCTTCGTCGATAAGCGATACCTGGTATGCTTTCGCCCAGAATGAACGTCACCACGAGGATTACATGCGGGAAGTCAATGCTGGCCATTTCCCCTTGCATCGGGGTCATTTGCTGACTGATGAAGACCTTGTCCTGCGCCGTCACATTCTCAACCTTATGTGCAAACAGGAAACCTCCTGGGAAGATCCAAAGCTGTATTGTGATGAGCTCGATGTTGCGAAATTCCGTCTGGAAGACATGCAGAATGACGGCATTGTCGATATGCATGAAAACGGTGTTCGGGTTACCGAGGCCGGAATTCCTTTTCTGAGAAATATTTGCATGGCGTTTGATGCCAGGCTCTGGAGATCCGACAGTCTTTCAAAGGCATACAATGTATCCAGGGATATCCAGGCACAATACATCGAAAAAGCCCGCCGGGCGAAAGAGACGCAGCAGGTGGATTCATAACTGATACGATGGTTGTTTCCGCATAAAAAACAAGAAAGGTGGCTTCGGCCACCTTTTTTTATGGGGCTGCTTGTGTGCCCTGTTTCAGGAAGAAAGAAAACGTGTTTTTTCGCATTGAAATCCGGTATAAAATCTGTTACTTTTCCTGTAGGGTCAATATTTCCAAACGGTACCCTGAAGTGCGGTACACAGAAGTGCAGGAAATATGTTAGGTGACGTTCTGCTGATAAATGATCAGCACAAGTCTGCGGCAAAAGTCATACTGGACAGAGTGCTGGTGGACAGACGCGAGATAGAACAACAGCAACCCGATTATAAATTTGTCGTGGCTATTTCCGGCGAGTCAGGTGCCGGTAAATCGGAAATTTCCCACTCTCTTGCTCTTCTGCTGAAAAGGAGCAATGTTCGCGTCAAGATCCTTCATACAGATAATTATTACCGCGTCCCTCCTCTTGAGCGTCGGGAGCACAGGATAAGGAACGATTACGAGTCCGTTGGATTCAACGAGTACGACTGGCAGCTCCTGCACCGGAACATAGAGGATTTCAGAAACAACAAGAGAGTGTTTATTCCCTGTATCGATATTATTACCGAGGAAATCGATCAATTGTTTACGGATTTCAGTAAAATCCAGTTATTGATCATTGACGGGCTCTATGCGATACGCACGGACGATATCGATCTCAGGGTTTTTATCAGCCTGACTTACCACGAAACCAAAATCAACCAGATGCTTCGCTGCAAAGAGCCTGCTGACGGATATCGGTGGAAAGTGCTGGAGCGTGAGCATCATCATGTACAGTCACTGAAACCGCTTGCGGACCTTCATGTGGACAATAACTACGATGTTGTCGAGGCATCATGAACATCGACGGCAGACACTAAACGATGAACACGAGCGATATGAACGAAACGATCCAGACAATTCTCGGCAGAAGAAGCGTTCGGGCCTATAAACCGGATCAACTGGAAGCAGGGGCGCTTGAGCTGATCCTTGAGGCCGGACGGTATGCTCCGAGTGCGATGAACCAGCAGCCTTGGCACTTTACAGTTATCCAGAACCTCCCGTTACTTGAAAAACTCGATACTTCATGCAAATCCGTTTTTATGGAGTCGGATATCGAAGCTCTGCGTGAAGTTGCCCTGAAGGATGACTTCAGTGTTTTTTACCATGCTCCTGCTCTTATCGTCGCGACCGGCGACAGCGCAGCTCTTGCTCCTCAGTATGACTGTACGCTTGCAATGCAGAATATGATGCTCGCAGCAGCTTCGCTGGATATCGGTTCATGCTGGGTGCACTCGGTAATGATGTTTTATGCTACGGAGAAAGGAAAAGGGTTGTTTCAGGAGCTTGGTATTGTTTTTCCTCAGGGTTACAAACCCTTTGCGGCAGCAGTTTTCGGTTACAGTGCGGCTCCGTTGCCGGAGCCCGGACCGCGAAAATCCGGTGACGTCACAATAATGGATTAGGATACGGCCGATTCCCACGCTGCATAAAGCTTGTCGATTTCCGCGCACAGTTCATGGTAGCGGCCTATGGTTTTCTGTGTTTCTTCTTCCGGCAGGGAGTAAAAATCCGGTGACCCCATTGTTGTTTCGTATTCCTGCTTTTGTTTTTCGAGTTTCTGGATCTTTTTTTCCAGCTTTTCAGCGTTCACTTTACTGTGTCCGGATGCAGGTTGTTTTTGCCGGCCGGTACCGGATTTTTTGTTTGCCCCGGAGACTTTTTTCTGTGAAGCAGTTTCACGCTTTCGTTCCTCTTCCCAGGCTTTTTCGGCTTTTTCGAGGTATTCCGCATAGCCGCCGAGGTAGACCTGAAGAGAGCCGTTTTTGATCTCAATGACTTTGTTGACAAGGCTGTCAAGGAAGTAGCGGTCATGGCTGACCAGCATGAGGGTGCCGTCATAGTTTTCAAGGGCATCGATCAGCATTTCTTTTGATCGCATGTCCAGATGGTTCGTCGGTTCGTCCATGATCAGCAGGTTCGAAGCCTGCAGCAGGATTTTAGCGAGCGATAACCTCGATTTTTCACCTCCTGACAGAACGGCGGTCTTTTTGTCCACACTGTCACCGCTGAAAAGAAAGCATCCCAGAATATCCCGGACTTTCCGCTGCAATTGCGCATCGGGAGCCGCATCCATCATTTCTTCGAGAACCGATTTGTCGGGGTTGAGGTTTTCGGTTTGATGCTGGGCAAAGTAGTTAAGGGATACATTGTGTCCGTGAGTCATTTTGCCGTCGTAGTCGAGATCCCCGGAGACGATCCTGCAGAACGTTGTCTTTCCGGCGCCGTTGGAACCTACGATAGCTATCCTGTCCCCGCGCAGAACTTCGACATTGATATCGTTAAGAACGTCCTTGCGGGAACCGTCGGGCTGTGGCCAGGATTTGGTGACATGTTCAAGTTTCAGCACTTCTTTGCCGGAATGCCTGGCTTTCGGGAAACTGAAAGAGATACCGGAGAGGTCTTCCTCGGGAGCCTGGAGTTCTTCTTCGAGCTTCTGCATCTGGCGCAATCTGCTCTGGGCCTGCTTGGCCTTGGTTGCCTTGTAGCGAAAACGCTCGACAAACGCTTTCAGATGGGCCATTTTTTTAAGGTCGTTCTCGTACCTGGCCATCATGAGTTCAAAGCGCTGGGCTTTTTCTTTTTCGTAATAACTGTAATTGCCTTTGTACTCGTGAATTGTCCTGAAATTGATTTCAAGCGTTCTGGTTGTGATTTTGTCAAGAAAGAAACGGTCGTGAGAAACGATGATACAACTATGTTCATAGTTCAGCATGTAATTTTCGAGCCATCTCAGGGAATCGATATCAAGATGGTTGGTAGGTTCATCGAGCAAAAGCAGTGTCGGTTTCTGCAAAAGCAGCCTAGCTATTAAAAGGCGCATCTGCCAGCCGCCTGAAAATTCCCTCACCTTTTTTTTGAATCCCGCCTGGCTGAAGCCGAGTCCGTTGAGCACTTTTTCCGCTTCAGCTTCCATTTTGTAGCCGCCGAGCCGCTCGAACTCATGAGAAGCTTCGCTGAATCTTTCGATGAGGCGATGGTACTCGACGCTTGTATGGTCCTGGTCGGGGGCCTCGAGTTCCAGTTGCATACGTTCAATGGCTTTCAAGAGCTCGTTCAGCTTTGCATTGGCCTGAAGCACGTAATGCAGTGCGTTTTTTTCGAGTTCTCCGTCAAAAGAGATTTCCTGAGGCAGATAGCCTATTGTCGTGTCCGATGACCGTATGATCTGGCCTTCTGAAATAACTGTCCGACCGGAACATGTTTCGCTCATGAATCGCAGCAGTGTCGATTTGCCGGTACCGTTTAGTCCTACAAGACCAATGCGATCTTTATCCCCGATACGAAACGAGGTATTGATCAGGAGGTCCTTTGTTCCGGCGCTCAGGTGGACATTTCTGGCTTCAAACATGAATGTTTTACGAATGGTGTGATATGGCAACAAAGATACACCTAAACTGAGCGTTTCAACAAATGCTCAATAAAACAAGTTTATTAAAAACAGTCTTTTATAGTGTTCGAAAAGTGTGATTATTCGTGACCTGTCGGGTGCAAGAAAAAACTGATGAAGAGCCGCATTTGTTAAAACCCTTCGGGATTGCCGGTCATACCGAATCTGCTTCGTTACAGGGAACTTGCGGTAGATCACTACAGCGGTATTCCCTGTGCCTTGCATCTCCGGCATGCTCTACAATCGCTCAATTTAGGATACAATAATTCACGAAAGCTGCATGGAGTGAAGGGCAGGTGTTGTACTTTACAGGCTAAAGAAGCATAAGAATACGCTGAAAAGGTGGATTATGAAATCAATAGTTATTACCGGTGGAACAAGGGGGATCGGTCTGGGTCTCGCGAAAGGATTTCTTGAGAGAGGTTGTTTTGTTACCATCAACGGTAAAACAGAGGACAGTGTCCGGAGGGCGTTGCGCGAGCTTGCCTCTTTCGGCGACAGGCTGCAGGCTGTCATCGCTGATGTAAGGGAGCGGAGCGATATGGAGACCCTGCTTGAGACGGCTGTACAACGTTTTGGAACGGTGGATATCTGGGTGAATAATGCCGGTATCGCTCATGAGACCGCGAAAGTATGGGAACTGGATCAGAAAACAATAGAAAATGTCTTTGACAGCAATGTTCTTGGAGTTATACACGGGACGGTTGTTCCTTTTCTCGCCATGCGCGAGCATGGGGGTGGAAAAATATACAACATGGAAGGGCTCGGAAGTGACGGGTTTGTCATGGATGGTATGTCAATATATGGTACAACGAAAAGCGCACTGCGATACTTTACCCGTGCCTTTGCCAATGAAGCTAAAGATTCCCCTGTTCTGATCGGTAGCCTGAGCCCCGGCATGGTTGTTACCGATCTTCTTCGGGAGACAGTTGGGGACGGTTCTCCCGAGAGTATGAAAAAGAGGAAATTTTACAATATGATGGCCGATGATGTGGAAACTGTTACGAAATATCTTTGTGAAAAAATGCTTGCGGGCAACGGCAGAACACAGCGGATTCAGTGGTTGACCAAAACCAAAATCCTTTTCAGAATGCTGGCCGCGCCGTTCAGAAAGCGGGACTTTTTTCCCTGATCATATAAGGGTTTACAGCGGCAGGTTGTACTCCTGGAGAATTGATCGGACATGCCGGGGAACGAGCAGGGTGAGCTGTTCCGGGTATCTGTATTTGACAAAGTAGTAGTGCCTGATCAGGTGAAAATCAACCGAGTAGTGTGAGAACCCGACACCTTGCGGACCGTTTACACTGAGCAGCCAGGACATCACCTGCCCGAGCCATAACGGTATTTTTCTGTTGGGAGAGTATGATTTTTTCAGCCCTTTCATACTTTCTATGGTGCGTTCGGCAGTTCCCTGAACAAACTTTTTGCACTCCCAATCGCCATGTTCCGGATGGCGTTCAAGCTCATCATCAACCAGGTCGAGCAGTTTTTTCCCTTTTTCCGTTCTGACGATTACCCATTGGCGGTTCTGATCGGGAAGCAGCCTGGCGGCAAGGTAACCGATGGTAATATCCGACAGGCTGTTGAGGTAATCGAAACAGCTCATGCAGGATTCGGGAAAAATATCAGGGTTCGACAGTTCCTCCGGCAGACTGAAGAAAGGAACTTTTTCAATGGTGCCGCCTGAGTGTTTGATATGGATACGGAAATCCTGCATGAACTCCATGTGGCGGGCGGTGCCGGGGGATCTGGATATTCTTTCGAGTATCCAGTTGAATCTGCTTCTCTGAACATTGTCGACACATGGAATGCCTGCAGTGTATATATCCATGTCCCGCAGGTAGTGGAATCTTTCCTGAAAGTCCCTCAACGTGTGTATATGGCAGGCTGCGCCGATGACAAGGATTTTTTTGAGCTTTTTTCTGAAAGCGGTTTGCAGCGACTTGAGAACAGGGGAGAGCACCGGCTTGTTGCCTCTGGATTCATAAATCTCTTCAGGAGAGAGGGCCAATACCGGTTTTGAGAAAAAGTGGTTTTCGGTGCTGCGATGCAATGTGATCACACCATCAACCATTCCGCTTTCGAACGCCCTCCGTGCTATCTCTGTGATGATGCCGCTCCACTGGGCGTCGGGCAGCGGGTTTTTAAGCTGTGCGGTAAACCGCTCGTGCGAAATGCCGAAACGCATTTCTTCGGGATTGCTCAGGCTCCGTTCTCTCCCGAACAGTTTTTTCTCCCTCTTTCCCAGCCATCCGTTGGCAAATACGCAGCTTTGAAGGCTTTCATGCATTGGCCATTCCTGGATCGAGCAGAGGCCACAGGAACTGCATATCCCTTTTTCCGGCTTACTGTCACTTTGAGGCATGAGTCACATACTGAGGGTGATGCTTACGCTTTTTATTTTTTTTCGAAGAGAACGCAAGGTTTACGAATAAAGGTCGTCCCATATTATGAAAGTGCTTGGGTAGGAACAAGTACTTTTACTATCCAGTTAGGTTAGTGTTGCTGCTTGAAATGTTCTGCAACAGACCAGCGTTTTGATGATAAGGTTACGTACATGTTGATATGTGTTGAGATAACGTGATCCATGTTTTCTGGTGCTTTCTGGTCTGTTGTTGAACCCGGTGAAAGAGGCGCGACAGCGCCTCTGTAGCTGGTTTTACTTCTCCGTGATCTCCTCTTTTTTGATGTATCTCTTTTTTCCAACGCAAATCACTCTCGTTAATGAGGGTCTTGTGTTTTTTTACCCCACAAGGGCCTCGTTGACTTTGTGGGCGGCATCCCGCAACCCGTTCGCCGCAATGAGGTTGAGCCCGGATTCATCAAGCATTCTCTGGGCGACTTCGGCGTTGGTTCCTTCAAGTCTTACAATGACCGGAAGGTTCAGATCAACCTTTTTCGCAGCTTCAATAACACCGCCGGCTACACGGTCGCAACGTACGATCCCGCCGAAAATGTTGACAAGAATAGCCCGGACGTTTTTATCGCTCATAATGATTTTAAAGCCTTCTTCTACGGTCTCCGGACTGGCGCCGCCGCCAACGTCAAGGAAGTTTGCAGGTTTTCCGCCGGCAAGCTGAATCATGTCCATCGTTGCCATCGCCAGTCCGGCGCCGTTTACCATACAGCCGACATTACCGTCGAGCCGGACGTAATTGAGGTTTGATTTCGAAGCTTCAACCTCGAAAGGATCCTCTTCGCTGGTGTCCCTGAGTTCAAGAAAGTCCTTGTGACGGAAGAGGGCGTTGGAATCAAAGTTTATTTTAGCGTCGAGAGCCAGGACTCGGCCTTCTTTGGTGATTACCAGGGGATTGATCTCCGCAAGGGAAGCGTCAACAGAAGTGTATGCATTATACAGGGCGGTGATGAACTTTACAGCATTTTTGAATTTATCGCCTTCAAGTCCAAGGAAAAATGCCGCCTGACGAGCTTGGAACCCCTGAATCCCGTGAAGGGGATGAACCTGTATTTTAAGCAGTTTCTCGGGTGTTTCTTCAGCAACTTTTTCGATCTCCATCCCACCTTCGGTGGAGACCATCAGAACATTGTTTGATGTCGCGCGGTCAAGGGTTATCCCTACATAAAATTCTTTTTCAATGTTCATTCCCTCCTCGATCAGCAGTCGTTTGACCTCTTTGCCTTCCGGTCCGGTCTGGTGGGTTACCAGCGTTGCACCGAGCATCTGACGGGAGATATCATGTGCAAGTTCAGGAGATTTGGCGAGTTGGACGCCGCCGGCTTTTCCGCGTCCGCCGGCGTGTATCTGGGCTTTGACTACGACAACGCTGCATTCCTGTTCTTCAAAGAGCTGCTCGGCTGCTTGCCTTGCTTCATCGGAGGAGAAAGCGACGATGCCTTTAGGTACGGAAACCCCGAATTTACGCAGTATATCCTTACCTTGATATTCGTGAATATTCATGGTCTTGCATGTTTGTTAAAAATGGCACAACAAGGTGATTGCTCATGAGATTGGCAAACAAAAAGCTTATAATAGCAAAAAATGACGGTTAGATAAAATTCTGCATCCCGGCTTTGCCGGGACAATTTGAAACGTTCACATCTGAGGCATGGATCTTTCTTACTACATGGAGCAGGCCTTTCGCGAAGCGATCAAGGCGTATGAAAAAAAAGAGGTCCCGGTCGGCGCAGTGGTTTTTGACGTTGACGGCCATGTTATCGGAAAAGGATATAACCAGGTTGAAGAGCTTACGGACGCAACTGCACATGCCGAAATGATAGCGTTGACCTCGGCAATGGCTACTCTCGGGAGTAAATATCTCATTGACTGTACGCTTGCGGTGACTCTTGAGCCCTGCCCGATGTGCGCAGGGGCAATCGTGAACGCAAAAGTTGGCCGGCTGGTGTTTGGCGCGTATGACCCGAAAATGGGTTCATGCGGTACCGTTATGAACATTCCGGCCTCACAGGAACTGAACCATCAGCCGGAGGTGTACGGCGGCATTCTCGAACACAAGGCCCAGAGTCTCCTTCAGGAGTTTTTCAGGGGATTAAGAGGGTAAAGGGAAAATTCAAAAGGAAAAAGTCAAAAAGGCTTATCAGGCTATCTTGCCAATAAGCTATTCAGCCCTAATGATTAAGGTTTTTCCTTCTCCGATTCGACGTTTTCCTTGATGATGTTTTTCAGCGATTGTGCAACGTGAGAGACAATGTCTTGGGCAAGGTTGCTGCCTGATGTGGGTGGCTGAACGTTGTCGAGGCTTTCCACCCCGGCTTTTTTAACCGCGTTGCTGATTGTTTGCGAGAGTATCGGGTTGCACTCTTTGACAACCTCTTTAAGCATGAATGATGCCTCGAACTGGCTTTGACGGACTATTTCAGCTTTGTCTTCTTCAGAGAGCGACTGACAGTAATGGGTACTGATAATACCGGCAAGGCAGGTAAGGTAGGTGTTTGTGGAGCCGGCAAGGAAAAGGTTGAGAAAAAAAGGGGTGAGCAGGTTTCCGCCCGGAAGAAGCGTCGCAAGAGTGTTGCTGAAAGATGACTGGATAATAGGTTTGATGTGCGATGGAAGCTCTTCCTTGTTGAAATCCGAAAGAGGAAGCGATTCATAGGTGAACCGATAGAGGGCAAGCAGGTTCCTGCTGTAGTGTTTTTTATGATGAAGTTTGTAGATCCGCCATACAAGCTTCAGGTTGTTCATCAATGACGTTGTCGTGCCATAGGATGTGTTCTGGGCGAAAGCGCCTACAAAAAAGTTTTTGATCGCCAGTTCCTTGGTGATATTCAGCGCATCGACCTCGAGCAGCTTGTGGTTGGTTTTGATCCATCGCTGATCTCTCTGTTCTTTTATGGGTTCAGGGTGCATGTGGTGTGCAGGCTGGGACTTGCCGAGGTAGCGCACATAGGCATCGTAGGAAGGTGAAGCTTCATTTTGCGGAAAAGCCGGTGTAGAAGGGGACCGCCAAAATGACAAGAGTGTGACAGCCAGAACACAGAAGATTCCTATCCCCGCTGCAAGAACAGCATACCCTGCCGCGGGATGCAGGTTTCCGGCAAGTGAAGCGAAAAGATAAAGCTGATTGAACAGAAAAATCAGCAGCATCGACAGAGAAAAGATCAATGCTGTTTTAAGCAGGAACCTCACCTTTCTTTTCATGACGGACCGGTTGATTCAAACCGGCTTGCTGCCGGTCGAAAAACTTGCCACATACATCAATGTAACAGTTCTTTTGTAAATAACCTGCGTTGGGGAATAGAGTGCTCTGCGCCCTGTGCTGCGCAGTCAACTGTTTACTTTTTCTTCGGAACGGGGCTTTTGTATTCTCTGATCTTCACTGAACTGGTAATCCCTGAATACGTGTTCCGCTGATGGAAGCTGCCAGTTTCCGTCGCTCATTTTGTTTGTGGTTTCTCTCAGGCGGTAAGTGGTGTCGCCGCAAGTCCAGCAGTCATATTTCGCCATTCCCGTGCACAGGCAGGTCTGGTCTGTGATCTGCATACGCTGGCCCTTTTCTCTGGCTTCAAGAGCCCTGTAATATGAGTCTATATAACCGCATTTGCCTTTATTATCGAGCAGGTAGCCGAGTCCTTCGCAGTTGGGTTTGATCGAATAGTTGAGCACCGGGGAGGTTTTGAGCATTCTCATCGGGTAGCCGGTAGGAGAAACGGTGTTGACGACAATGTCATTTTTTCCGGCGTTTACATAGTTCTGTTTCACGTTATCCGGCAGGCCGGATTCTTTTGTGATGGTGAACCGTGTCGCTACCTGGACTGCCGAAGCACCTGTTTTAAGAAATTCAACAGCATCGGTGCCTGTAAAAATACCGCCTGCCGGTATGACGGGGATGTTCTGGTTTTCAGTTTTTAGAAAGTCAAGAACCTCTTTTACGATTGCATGAAGTTCGTAGGTTTGCCAATCGTCGGGACTGAATCCGAGATGGCCTCCGGCCAGCGGGCCTTCGACCACAATGTAATCGGGAATGCGTCCTAACCTGATGGCACGCTTCATGAAAATTGTCAGGGCGCGCAACGACGAGATGATAATGCCGAGTTTGACATCATGAAACCTTGGATGGTCTTTGATGAGGTCAAGCGTGCGCAAGTTAAGGCCTGCAGCGAGAGTCAGTCCGTCGATTCCTGCATCCATGGCGGCAGAAAGTCTCGCCTGAAGGGTTTCGGAGGAACTGCGCATGGTCAGTTTTTCCATGCAGTTCATGAAAATCGCGCCGTTACCGCTTTTTTGCGATATGGTGTGCTCGACATACATTTTCTGCGCTTCTGCAATCTCGCCGAGATCGAAGTAAATGTCTGACTTGTCAGGATTGCCGGCGTTGTAACTGTACTTTTTTCTCTTGCGCGTGGTATACGAGGTGCTGAATATCTGATCGCAGACATAGCAAACTTCGGCATCGGAAATGTGCCCAATCCCTCCAAGCCTTTCAGCTGTGAGAGCAAGCTCTGTTGTTGAAATGTTGACACCCATTCCGCCTATAACGATTGGGATATACTCCTGTTTGCCTAATTGCAGTCTGAAATTATCTACCTTCATGTTGCGTTGTCAGATCTTGACCGGCTTGTCTGTTGTCGGTCTGGTAAAGCTGAATAATAAAACCGGCCCATTGAGGCCAAAAGAACAAAAGATATCATATTTCATCATATAAAACCATAAGCTCTTCTTAGATTAAGGGCTTTTTTGTCTGTCCGGGAGAGATATTCGTCCGGGCTCGGGAAGCAAGGACGTAGAATGTTTGAGAAAAGGATTCAAGATTATTACATTGGCATGATTTGGGAAAACAGGGTGAAAATTCCTTTGTATCAATAAAATCAATGGTTTTACAAGGAGAGGGGTGCATGATAAAGCTGGTACTGCTTCGACACGGGGAGAGTCAGTGGAACAGGGAAAACCGTTTCACCGGCTGGTATGATATCGATTTGAGTGAAAAAGGGGAAAAAGAATCCAAGACTGCAGGGGAGCTTCTCAAGCAGGAGGGTTTTGTTTTTGATATTGCCTATACATCTGTGCTGAAACGGGCAATTCGTACCCTGTGGAACGTACTTGACGGGATGGATCTCATGTGGATACCGGTTTTCAAGGACTGGCGCCTGAACGAACGCCATTACGGTGCACTTCAGGGAATGAACAAGGCTGAAACCGCACAGCAACATGGCGAAGAACAGGTGCTGGTGTGGCGCAGGAGTTATGACACTCCACCGCCCCCACTTGAAAAAAACGATTCCCGTTATCCCGGCAACGATCCCCGATATGCCTCGCTTGCCCCTGAGGAAGTCCCCGTTACAGAGTGTTTGAAAGATACCGTTGCCCGTTTTCTGCCGCTATGGCGCGAAGAAATCGCGCCGCAGATCAAGGCCGGGAAAAGGGTTATAATTGCGGCGCATGGCAATTCACTCCGTGCACTGGTCAAGTACCTCGACAATGTCTCCGATGAGGATATCGTCGGGTTGAACATTCCAACAGGTGTTCCGCTTGTCTACGAACTGGATGATGATCTGAAGCCGCTGAAGAGCTATTACCTTGGCGATCAGGAGGAGTTGCAAAAAGCGATCAACGCAGTGGCTAATCAAGGTAAGGCGTAACGATAGGCGGTAATGCTGGTGAAAGTTTAAAACCGAGAGCACTTTTTTTAGAAAATTTATATAGAAGTACCTGGAAATATGAAAGCAATGCAAACAGCAGGGCTCTATGACCCACGTTTCGAGCATGACTCCTGTGGTGTGGGTTTTGTGGCCAATATAAAGGGTATACGGTCCCATGAGATAGTGCGGCAGGGTCTGGAAGTGCTTGAAAAGATGAAACATCGTGGCGCTTGTGGATGTGAAGATAATACGGGGGACGGTTCGGGTATTCTTGTCCAGATCCCTGACAGGTTTTTGAGGAAAGCTTGCGAGGAGAAAGATATTGAACTGCCTGCTCAGGGCCAATATGCTGTCGGGATGGCGTTCATGCCTCCCGACATTTCACAGCGCCGGGCTATCGAGGATATCTGTCGCCAGATGGTTCAGGCTGAAGGGCAGAAATTTCTCGGTTTGAGAAAAGTGCCTACCTGCAATGACTCGCTGGGTAAGACCGCGAAGCTCCAGGAACCGGTGGTCAAAATGTTTTTTGTCGGAAAAGGCAAGGATACTGTTTCTGACGGGGAGTTTGGCAGAAAGCTCTATGTTATTCGCCGCCGGATTACCAAGAGGGTGAAATACACGGCAGGGCTTCTCGGGAGTAATTATTTTTATATCAGCAGTTTGTCCCATCGCACAATTGTTTACAAGGGGATGCTGCTTCCCGAGCAGGTATCGCTGTTTTATCCTGAGCTCACGGATCCCGATGTGGAAAGTGCCATTGCAATGGTACATTCGAGGTTCAGCACCAATACCTTTCCAAGCTGGGATCGAGCACATCCATACCGTTTTCTGAGTCATAACGGGGAAATAAACACATTACGGGGCAACATCAACTGGATGAAAGCCAGGGAAAAGATGTTCGACTCCAAGCTGTTCGGCAGCAGCATAGAGCATATCAAGCCGGTTATTATAGAGGACGGCAGTGATTCGGCCATTCTTGACAATGTTTTTGAACTGCTTACGCTGACTGGCCGCTCTCTTGCTCATGCGGCGATGATGCTGATTCCTGAGCCCTGGAACGGCAGCAACGATATGCCGGAAGACAAGCATGCCTTTTATGAGTATCACAGTTGCCTCGTGGAGCCCTGGGACGGCCCTGCCTCCGTTGCTTTCACGGATGGGGTTCAGATCGGCGCAATTCTCGATCGCAACGGACTGCGCCCATCCCGGTATTACATCACCAAGGATGATCTGGTCGTGATGGCATCCGAGGCAGGTGTCCTTGACATAGAGCCTGAAAGAATTCTGAGGAAAGATCGGTTACAGCCCGGCAGGATGTTTCTTGTCGATACTGCCCAGGGCCGTATCATATCCGACAAGGAGATCAAGGAGACCATGGCCCGGGCCCAACCGTACTCGAAATGGCTTCGGAAACACCTGCTGGAGCTTGAATCTCTTTCCGGGGTTTCACATGGAAAGCGGAGCGAAGAGGAAAAGAAAGTGAGCGTGCAGACCCGTCAAAAGCTTTTTGGATATACAGAAGAGGATATCTCCGTGCACCTGATGCCTATGGCACAGAATGCAGTGGAAAGAGTCGGATCGATGGGCCATGATGTGCCGCTTGCGGCCCTCTCGAACAAACCGAAATTGCTGTACAATTATTTTAAGCAGCTTTTTGCCCAGGTGACCAATCCGCCGATTGACTCGATAAGGGAAGAGATTATCACCTCGACGATGGTAATGCTTGGCGCGGAAGGCAACCTTCTTGAACCAAGTGAAGAGAACTGTCGCCGGTTGAAAATCAGCAGTCCTGTCATTACCGAAGAAGAGCTTGAGAAGATTCGAAACATTGACGAGCCCGGCTTCAGGGCGATCACCGTTCCTATTGTCTATGATATCGCAGAGGACGGGAAAGGGATTGATTCGGCAATGCAGGATATCTGCCGCCTTTGTGAGCAGGAGATCAGCAAGGGTGCAAACCTGATTATTTTGTCTGACAGAGACGCGACTGATAAAAGCAAGGCTCCTATTCCTGCCCTGCTTGCGGCTTCCGGTCTACACCATTTTCTGATCAATGCCGGTCTGCGCACAAGATCGAGCCTGATTTTGGAATCAGGAGAGCCGAGAACCGTGCATCATTTTGCGCTTCTTATCGGATATGGTATGGGAGCAATTAATCCCTACCTGGCCCTGGAATCTATAGATGGACTTGTCGAGAAAGGAAGGATTCCAACCCGGGATGTTGCGGCTGCCAGGAAAAATTACATGAAGGCCATTGTCAAGGGTGTTGTCAAGACCATGGCAAAGATGGGTATTTCAACGGTTCAGAGTTACAGCGGGGCTCAGATTTTTGAAGCAGTAGGCCTCAATTCACGGTTTGTGGATTCATACTTCCCCAGAACACCTTCCCGGATTGAGGGCGTAGGCATTGATGTTGTTGCCGAAGAAGTCCGCAAGCGTCATGAAGCCGCGTTTCCTGTATCAGGAAACGATGTTGATCCCGGTCTTGAAAGCGGTGGAGAAAGAAAGTGGCGTCACGATGGTGAAGGGCATCTGTTCAGCCCTGAGGCAATCCATATTCTCCAGTACGCATGCCGTACCGGGGATTACAGTATGTTTAAAAAATATGAGAGTCTGATCGACGAGCAGAGTGCTGAACTCTTTACTCTTCGCGGTCTCATGGATATCAAGTTCAGCAAGAGCCCGGTATCGATTGATGAAGTTGAGCCGGTTGAACAGATTGTCAAGCGGTTCAAGACCGGTGCAATGTCGTACGGTTCCATCAGCAAGGAGGCTCATGAGACACTGGCGATTGCCATGAACCGTCTGGGAGGCAAAAGCAATACCGGTGAGGGCGGAGAAGAAACTGACCGTTTCATTCCTGAAGCGAATGGCGACTCGAGAATGTCCGCGATCAAACAGGTTGCTTCAGGACGTTTCGGTGTGACCAGCGAGTATCTGACCAACGCGAAAGAGATCCAGATAAAGATGGCTCAGGGCGCAAAACCCGGTGAAGGGGGGCAGCTTCCAGGGACCAAGGTTTACCCTTGGATTGCAAAGACCCGTCTTTCAACTCCCGGCGTAGGACTGATTTCTCCCCCGCCGCACCACGATATCTATTCGATCGAAGATCTTGCACAGCTGATTCACGATCTCAAAAATGCCAACCGGGAAGCGCGAATCAATGTTAAGCTGGTTTCGGCGGTCGGTGTAGGCACCATTGCCGCAGGCGTTGCCAAAGCGCATGCTGATGTTGTGCTTATCAGCGGCCATGACGGAGGTACCGGAGCGTCTCCGGTTTCCAGCATCATGCATGCCGGTATGCCATGGGAACTGGGAATTGCCGAAACGCACCAGACCCTTGTGCTCAACAACCTGCGAAGCCGCATCATTGTTGAAGCTGACGGTCAGATGAAAACAGCGCGCGATATTGTTATAGCCGCCTTGCTGGGAGCCGAGGAATTTGGTTTTGCAACCACGGCGCTGGTTGTTATGGGTTGTATCATGATGCGGGCGTGTCAGGAGGACTCGTGTCCGGTAGGGGTTGCAACGCAGAACCCTGAACTCAGAAAGAATTTTACCGGGAAACCCGAGCACGTGGAGAACTTTATGAAATTCCTTGCTCAGGGGATTCGTGAGTATATGGCAAAAATCGGTGTTCGTACCTTGAACGAGCTTGTTGGTCGTACCGACAGGCTTGAAATGAAGAAAGCGCTCCGGCACTGGAAAGCCGAAGGGATCGATCTCTCCAAAATCCTGTACAAGGCTGAGCCCGGAGAAGAAGGGGAGAGCCTTTACAATACGGATTCTCAGGATCATGGCATAGGCAATACCCTTGACATCAGAACACTGCTCAAGATCTGTTATCCTGCTATCAAAAGGAAAGAAAAGGTCAGTACCACATTACCTATTCACAATACCGACCGTGTTGTCGGTACCATTGTCGGCAACGAAGTAACGAAAGCTCATGGGGGAGAAGGGTTGCCGGACGACACGATATGTATCAAGTTTTACGGTTCCGCCGGACAGAGTTTCGGTGCGTTTATACCCAATGGTATGACCCTTGAGCTTGAAGGAGATGCAAACGACTATATCGGCAAAGGACTTTCCGGAGGAAAAATTATCGCGTATCCGCCCAAACAATCTACTTTTACACCGGAAGAGAATATCATTATCGGCAATGTTGCTTTTTATGGTGCAATATCCGGTGAGGCATACATCCGGGGCATGGCTGGTGAACGTTTCTGTGTCAGAAACAGCGGACTCGAGGCTGTTGTCGAAGCGGTCGGTGATCACTGCTGCGAATACATGACAGGTGGTACGGTGGTTATTCTCGGCAGTACCGGCAAGAACTTTGCCGCAGGCATGTCCGGCGGAACAGCTTACGTCTATGACGAAGACGGTACATTTGAGAAGCGTTGCAACTGCCAGATGGTCGGGCTCTACGAAATAGACGATGAGGAAGAGTTTGCGAAACTGCGTACCATGATAGAACGACATCACAGCTATACGGACAGCTCTCTTGCTGCCAGGTTGCTGGATAGATGGCAGGAGACAAAATCCCGTTTCGTTAAGGTGTATCCTCATGATTACAAGCGCGCTGCAGAGGCCATGGAGAGTGTCCTGAAAGAAGGTATGGCCGGTGAGGAGGCAATTATGGCGGCATTTGAGAAAAATGTTCACGATCCTGCGCGCGTATCAGGAAACTGAGCCGGTAAAGCATACAGGATCTGGTTTAAAAGAAAAGAAGTAAATGGGCAAAGTAAAAGGTTTTTTGGATCACACAAGGGCGGTTCCCGAAGACAGGCCCCCGCTCGAACGCATAAAGGACTGGCAGGAATTTCATAAGGAAATGCCTGAAGAGGCATTGCGTGAGCAGGGGGCACGCTGCATGGACTGCGGGACACCGTATTGTCATACGGGTATTATGCTCGGCGGTATGACATCGGGGTGCCCGATTCATAACCTGATTCCCGAATGGAATGATCATGTTTACAGAGGGTTATGGCGGGAGTCCTATGAACGCCTCATGAAAACAAACAATTTTCCGGAGTTTACCGGGCGCGTCTGCCCGGCTCCTTGCGAAGGATCTTGTGTACTTGGCATTATCGAACCTCCTGTGACCATAAAGAATATCGAGTGCGCTATAATCGAGTATGCTTTCGAGCAGGGTTGGGTCAAGCCTGAAAAAGTTGCTGAACGAACAGGCAAGCGTATTGCCGTTGTTGGTTCGGGCCCGGCAGGACTTTCCTGTGCAGACCAACTGAACAAGGCCGGCCATACTGTTACCGTTTTTGAACGCGACGACAGGATTGGCGGATTGCTCATGTACGGTATTCCTAACATGAAGCTCGATAAAGAAGCTGTGGTGCAGCGCCGTGTTGACCTGATGGAGAAAGAAGGGATCACGTTTGTCGTGAACACGGAGGTCGGTAAGGATTATTCTGCCAAAAAGCTGCTTGAGGAGTTTGACGCGGTTGTTCTTTGTACGGGAGCGACAAAGCCGAGGGACCTCGATGTGGAAGGCCGGAAAAACAAGGGCGTGTATTTCGCGATGGATTTTCTCCGTGCAAGCACGAAAGCTGTTCTGGATAAAACCGCATCAAAAATCTCCGCCAGGGGCAAGGACGTTGTTGTTATCGGAGGTGGCGATACCGGTACGGACTGTGTGGCTACGGCTATTCGCCAGGAGTGCAAAAGTGTTGTGCAGCTTGAGATAATGCCAAAGCCTCCGCTTGAACGCCAGCCGGACAATCCGTGGCCCGAATGGCCAAAAACCCTCAATGTCGATTACGGCCAGGAAGAAGCTGCAGCTCTTCAGGGCGAAGATCCCCGGCGTTACAGCATTATGACCAAGAAGCTTCTTGGTGACAGTAACGGCCGTTTGACGGGAGTCGAGGTTTGTCGGGTCAAATGGGTGAAAAAAGAAGAACGTGCGATTCCCGAACCGGTTTCAGAAACGGAGGAAATTATCCCCGCAGACATGGTTTTGCTTGCCATGGGATTTTTAGGGCCGGAAGAAGGGTTATTACAACAGTTGCAGGTTGAACAGGGAGAACGTTCGAATATTCAGGCCGAATACGGCGACTTCAGAACCAGCATGATCAAGGTTTTTGCTGCCGGAGATGCGCGGAGAGGCCAGAGCCTTATTGTGTGGGCCATCAATGAAGGCAGAGCGGTAGCTCGCGAGTGCGATCGATACCTGATGGGGTGCACTAATCTTCCGTAACGTAACCATAACTATTTACTTGTATGGAAAAACAGAGATTGCGGGAGTTGCTCGAACAACTGCATGAAGAGCTTGAAAAGACTGAAACGGTTGACCAGAGTACCGGCGAGGTGCTTACCGACCTGAAACAGGATATCAGCAGGCTCGTTCAGGACGAGATTTCCATAGAGGATGAGCAAGAGGGGTTAACCGAGCGTCTTAATGATGTCGTAGGGCATTTTGAAGAAGATCATCCGAAGCTTTCGATGGTGATTCAGCACGTTCTTGACAGCCTGGCAAGGATGGGGTTTTAATCAGGCTGTTTTTTAATCAGGCCGAAACAGGGATTTTTTATGTCAAGGGAAAAAGACCGGATGAAGGGACGGGGAAAGGGCGGCGGTGGCAATGATATGGTATTGTGCTCTTTTTGTGGAAGGGGCAGCGATGAGGTGAACAGCATGGTGGCAGGTCCCAATGCGTTTATCTGTGACCGGTGCATCATGAGTTCCGTTGAGATTCTCCGCAAAGAGATCAGCGCCATAAAACCTTCTGCACCTGTCAGCGGTCAGCCTTTTCAGCCTCGCCTGATTAGCCCGAAGTCCATCATGGAATCTCTTGGTCAGTATGTTATCGGCCAGGAAAGAGCGAGAAAATCACTCTCTGTGGCGGTATACAACCACTACAAACGCATAGAATCGCAGGAGTGGGTGCGGGACGACGACGATGTGGTTATCGAAAAAAGCAACATTCTGCTTATCGGTCCTACCGGAACAGGAAAAACCCTTCTCGCGCAGACACTTGCAAACCTTCTCGAAGTTCCCTTTACCATCGTTGATGCAACATCCCTGACAGAAGCAGGTTATGTCGGGGACGACGTCGAGACCATTCTTGCGCGCCTCCTGCAGGCTTCCGACTTCAACCTCGAAAGGGCTGAGAAAGGTATTATCTATGTTGACGAGATTGACAAGATCGCCCGAAAATCGGCCAATGTGTCGATTACCCGTGACGTATCCGGGGAAGGTGTGCAGCAGGCACTGTTGAAGATTCTCGAAGGAGCTGTCGTCGGCGTGCCGCCAAGAGGGGGCAGGAAGCACCCTGAACAGCAGCTTATCAATGTCAACACGAAGAACATCCTGTTCATCTGTGGCGGCGCTTTTGAAGGCCTCGACAAGATCATTGGCCGCAGGGTTGCAAAATCGTCTATCGGGTTCGGTACAAAGGTCAAGCCGCAGCAGCTTGAATCAGACCCGGAAATTCTCAAAGAGGTTTCCCAGGACGACCTGCATGAATATGGTTTGATCCCCGAGTTCATCGGGAGACTTCCGGTTATTTCCACACTTGATCCTCTCGACAGCGATGCGCTGCGCAACATTCTTGTCGAGCCCAAGAATGCTCTCATCAAGCAGTACCGCAAGCTGTTCGAAATGGAGGAGTGCGAACTGGTTTTTCAAGACGAAGCGCTTGACAAGGTCGTTGAAATCGCCATCGAACGGGGGACAGGCGCTCGTGCGTTGCGCTCGGTACTCGAAGGTATCATGATCGATATCATGTTCGAACTGCCCTCAATGACAGGTGTCAGGAAATGTGTTATTACCGAACAGGTTATCTCGGATGAGGGTCAGCCGGAGTTTTATTATGAAGACGGCAAACGAAAAAAAATAGCCTGACTTTGACTCAAGAGGCCTTTGCTTTTCACGGATGAAATCATATATTGTTTGCCCATTCGGGTGATTAGCTCAGTTGGTTAGAGCGCTACCTTGACATGGTAGAGGTCAGAGGTTCGACTCCTCTATCACCCACAAAGCCTTTAAACATTGCCTTTAAACAGTTTAGGGCTACTCTCACCTACACCCCAGGTAACCGGTTTTTATCGTTATTGATCGATTTTTATCGATTTTTTGCCAATTTCTGCGACGTATATGCGACGCGGAAATTCAGCCCCTTACCCCGGAGGGCAACGCAATGAGATTGACACTAAAACATCGCGTGCTGAAGTCGAGAGCACGCAGGGGATGGCACTCTTTTTTTATCGAAGTTTTTGATGGCGGCAAACGCTCTTACGAATCCCTCGATATTGTTGCAGACCCTAAAGACAAGGTTCATTACAAGGATGTTTTGAATCTTTGCAAGGATATTGTCGCCAAGCGCCAGCTTGAAATCAATGGCATAGAAACAGGGCTGAAACCTGTCTCATACATGTCAGGCGATTTTGTCATGTACTGTCAGCAGTATCCCAACAAGGTCAAGAACAAGAAGAGCCGGGAAAACTGGTGGAATGCGATCAATGCTCTCCTGAAATATGAACCTCATGGCGTTCAGTTCGGCAAGATCGACAAGGATTGGCTGGAAGGATACCAGGAGTTTCTTCTTGACATGTATTCCCAGAATACTGCGAGGTGTTACTCCACAAAAATCCGTCAGGTGATTGCCAAGGCAGTTCAGGACCGACTCATCATCGATAATCCGAACAAGTATATCAAGCAGATCCCCGAACAGGAAGGTGAGATCAAATACCTGTATTTCGAAGAGGTTATGCTGCTTGATAAAACCAAGCACCGTCACCGGGAACGACAGCTCGCGTTTCTTTTTAACTGTTTCGTTCCTGTACGGCCAGGTGATCTGATAGCACTTACTGAATCGAATATCAGGCCTGCGGCTAATGGTGGATTCGAAGTGTATTTTCGTCAGTCCAAGAAACAGAGGATCGAGTCAATACCAATATCGCATCAAGGGATGGTCTATCTCCAGGAAGCCCGGGAATTTGCTTGTAAACGTCTGGGGAGGGAACTGACAGCGAATGATCCCATTTTCAGTGTTGGTCACAAGAAATGGTTCGGGACCATGTTGAAGGCATGGGCGAAAAGAGCTTATGAAATGCATGGTCATGAACTGCCTCAGGAAATCAGGTATCATTTCAGTTGGGCTTGTGAGGATATCTCTCCACATTGGGCAAGGCATACCGGCGCAAGTATGTTATTGAATGCAGGAGCAAGTCTGGAGGCTATTGGTGACATCCTGGGGCATCGTCACCGGAAAACAACCATGAGATATGCCAAAATTCATCCACAGACCAAACACAGCACGATAGCAATGATGCCGAGAATTGAGGATAACGATGATAAAAAACGTTCATGAACAAAGATCGAAATGGGAGTACATCGGTCACCAACTGATGAAGTCATGCGACCTGTTTGAGCTCTGTGATATTGACAGGTCTGACGCAGATGCCGAACAACCATTTGTAACCTGCTTGAAAGATCATGAGCTGTATGGCATGATTACATTCATACTTGAACGCATGAATGAAGTTGATGCAGCGGCCCATCAGTTATGGAAAGAAAAAGGAGGGGAACAGGCTCCTGTTCCCCTCGACTACCGTGGTCGGGAACTTGAATATTTCCGGCTGCAAATTGAAAAGACTGACCAATACCGATTCACAGAACTCTATAACGCTGAATTCATCGATGAACAGGCAGAAGGGTATGAAACCCTGCAGGGCGTTTTTGTGACGCTTGTGCGTGCCTTACACTATCTTTTTGGTGAAATCAGGTCTCGTTACGGAAGAGCGGATAAAACATTTCTTGGGAAGATAAAGAGCCGATATCCTGAATACGCTGAACTGCTATATGTTGCACAACAAAGAGGTCGGTTGAACGGACGATCAAAAAGATCGTATCAACGGGTGGAGAACATCCCTGTTCTCAGGATTCTGCTCGATCAAGATCAATTTGATGAACTCTATCGAGAACTCTGCAAATTCTTCGATGCTGGCGATCATGATGACCTTAAGAGGTTGCTTCAGGGAGAAGCAATTGACCGAAAAATCACCTTCCTGAGCAACCAAAACAGGCTCGTGGAGGTCTTCCGACGCCTCAAATACAATGGTTTTTTGTTTGAGACTTCGACAGAGATCAGGAATTGGCTCTGTAGCAATTTTATGTATCGGTCAAAGGAAGGAGATCGGAAATTGAATCCGCATTCTGTATGGGATATTCTGAGCAAATCTAAGGGAGAACCTTCTCCAAAGAGCAGGATTTCTAAGTTTGAGTGGCTTGAGTATAAAACACCGGTGCATTGAAAATAGGTGTGTTAATCCTTGATAAGAGTTTCAATCGTACAGTACGGCAGGAATGCATGAATGATAACTGGTTTTTAAGCATGCAGCATGCACGTAAACTTACCGAGGAATGGCGAAATGATTACAACAATCTCCGGCCACCATTCTCAATTCTGAATTGCTCCTCTAGTTCGGTATATAATGAATTAAAAAGTTCCTCAACCGTCCATGGCTCATCGAGCGTTCGTTTATGTACAGTCCGGTCTGAGGCAACAGGATCATCTGGTTTCACATAGTTGCTCTCTTTTGATTCATCAGGCCTCAGCGTTCTATCAGGCAATCCTAAATTAGTGCAAATAGTATGCAGATTTTCTTCTAGTCTTTCAATTACATCGTCATCATAATCATCCTTCTTTTCGTAGATTAGCCTCTTGAATTTCATGAATTTTACGCTAATTTCTTCTGATATTCGATCATCGATCAAATCAGGCATGATCTGCTTACAAGCAACAAACGCCAGGAAGTCTTCTATGTTAGATAATTCTTTTGTTAAAATCAAAGTCAGATTCAGGGCAATTGATTTAATGATGTCTTTTTGGTCTTCATGCTTGAGTAGAAAACGAACAATATTTATTAGATCTAACTTGTTATCTACATGACCATTTCGCAATCTATCACAAAGGGTTTCGAGGTAGTTCTTTCGAATACTCTCTGTTTTAGGCGTTGCATAAGTCTGAGTTACTTCAAGCAATGATAGTACTCTACTCTCCCAAGATGGTTGTATGTGCCAGAATCCTGCTACATTTCCATCAAACCCTACATAACGAATAATCTCGCAAGACTCTGAATTATAACAGTCAGACATACGACAAACAAAGAACTCATAATTTGACTTTAAAGCATTTGTTGGTTCGCCAATTCGACCACGGAACAGCCTTGTAAATTGCTCAAAATAGGTAAACGATTGAATGAGCTCCTTTGTCAATTTTTTTGATTCTGAAATATGAAATGTTACAAAATCCCGCACAGAGGGATTGTGGAACTCAATAACTATTTGACTCCCTATTTTATTTGTCTTTAAGAAGTTGCCGTCAAGCTCTCTTAATGCGCTCTCTAAATCATCCACAGAAATCGAGAACCCATACTGTGTACTTTGTTGCTTATAGAACTCCCAAAATAATTTTTCAAGGTCCTCGAGAAGAATTTCATCAGGTAGGCACGACATTGTAAGAAGTAAAATTCTAGCGGCTTCGGATATCTGATTTATGAACGCGTGCTTCCATATCTTCTCCGGATTATCTAGGTTTGAGACGAATTGGGATAGATAATCATGAGGCTTAATGCCCGATACATGAAACAGGTCCGTCATATATTCAATTACACGAGGACTGTAGTTTTCATGATCTAGTATTATTTTGTATCCATTTTCTCTCAAGAGTGCAATCTTATAGGATGAGGAGAGGGTTGAAAAAAATATATGATTATACAAAATTCTCCCCCTTATAAATCGTGTATAATCCTCAAGCTCGACAACACATTGTGCTATTTCAAAAGGTGCTTGATCCAGCACTTCGTATCTATCCTGAGCAGATTTTAGTATGTACTCACGCGTCGTAAGAACAAATCTCCAGCCAGCATTGTTGGCTGAACGTCTTAAGAATTCTACTAGTCTCTGATCTTCATTCTTCTGCAACTTGTCAAGGGTGGTTTTCCCAAGAAAGTCGTCAAAGTAGAATAGCTGTTTCTTATTAGGATCTGCAACGGCATATACTTCAGAAATGTTATGAGAAATACGTATGATGTCGTATTTATTTTTCTCTGCATACTCAAGTACAAGCACTTCGGCAAGTGTCGTTTTTCCAATACCTGGAATGCCTGCAATTATGCAATAGTGATAATTTTCCAATACCTTTCTGGCTCGTTGTAAACTAGGATTCTCAACATATCGCCTCATTCGTGAGTACATATCATTTATTGCAAGCTCTGAATCATTCCAGACTGCAGCGTGAAGAACTCTTGTTAGGACCACTTCACTAGCCAACCATAGTTTTATGTGACGCCTTTCAACACTTGGGTGGCGACCAAGTAGATTGTTCAAATCTTCTTGGCCATATATTTCAAGAGTAGACTTTCGAAAGTGCGGGAAACAAGACTTTATCTTCTTCTTTCGTCCAGGCGTTAAAGACACTGATGTTGCTAGTATGTAAGTATCTGGATAAAGTACTGCAACCTTTTGGAATTCATGGTTTGACAATTGTCGAAATAGGGTATTGAAACCCGATCTTACATAGTGCTTGCACTGTACAATTACTTTTTTTTCTTGCCGGCCCTTTTTTCCCATAAGATCAATTCCCTGATCTCGTCCGGGCCCAAATGTTTCAAAGAACATATCCAGCTCTTCCTGCAAGAGGTCTCTAACGAGCACCTCAAATTCGTGACTCGAGAGCGATGAAAAATCATAGTTCATTATTTTATAGTAATTTATTTGTTTCGATTCTAGGACCAAGCCATGCAGGGAAGTGGCAACTGAAGGCGCTGATAAAGTTAGGGAAACTGAGGATGAACTCGGTCAAGGCGTAAATTAGTGTACCTGTACCGATGGGAGCAGCGCCTTAAGGGAGTCCAGATCATCTTGCGTTTGTTTCAGAATTTTCTCATAACACTCGAAACATACCCGACGGTTGTTGGTAAAGCTGCTCCTCAGTTGCGGAATTTCAATACACTCAGAACCGTTTCTTAGTATTTCCTCGCAGCGTGAGCACTTACATGCTTTCCGAGCCTTTACTTTCGATGGTCTACCATTGCTTCCACCAATTAAGGACGGGGTTTTGCCTCTAGGAATTCGCTTGCTCATAATCAGATTTTACTTTTCTAACGCGTCTTACCAATTGTTGAAGCAGGTCTTCTCGATTATCCAAAATCATCCGAAATTCATCAATGGTTGCTTGACCTCTTTCTTTACCTAGCTCCTTATTGATCGCCTTATTAACTAACATCAAAGCACAGATATAATTATTCTTGCCGTTTTCCAGCCCATATTTGATTAGCTCACGCCCCTGCATATTTATCTCTAAATGGTTCAGCAGGATTTTTGCCAGCCTTTTTGCTTCCTCATTTAATCGACGCCTGGCTTCTTCCCACTCCATCTGTGGCTGTACAGGAAATGGGGCGGCAGGATCATTTTTCTTCATTCCTTTTTGCATAGCCTGCTTGACCATGGTAGCCACCTCAGATGGATCAAGCCCTAAAAGAGCAAAGCGTTCACGGAGATCATCGATGATTTCCTGATCTTCATGGCAGATGAAGTCCTCTTCCCATAATCCGTCGATAATTTCATTATGAACGACCACTTGGTCGCCCGCACGCAATCTGGCATTTCCTTCTTTGACTTCTGGAGGTACTTCCGGCTCTTTGCCGCCCACTACATTTTCCCAGAATTTGTAATCATCGTTTTCAAAATCTTTGAATGACTCTAGCTGCTTATCCTGATTAAGGCCTAGATGGGTGACGATATGACCCATATTGTCGGGATGGCTCGGATTATTCTGCACGATCACCCTCATAATCCGACCAACAAATTGGATGTAGGGCGCAAGCGAACGGAACGGGCGAAATATAGCTGCAACACTCAGCTTCGGATGGTCGAAGCCTTCCCCCAGCATGTGCACCTGAATAATACAATCCAGCGTGCCATTTCGTAAATCAGCTAGCACCGAGTTTTTTTCTTCTTCAGATTGTTTGCTATGGATAATCTTTGCTGTATATCCGCGCTCCTGATAGAGGGAGCGAATATCCCTGCCATGGTTAATGGAACAGGCCACTGCAATAAGTTGATGCTGAGTGCCGCTTTGACGCAGTTCTTCTAATTTTTGCAGACTACTATCTACTATATGCTGGTTGCATACACGAGCTAATGCTACACCACGGCTGAACCATGTCTCCTCTTTCAGCTTCATGACTTCTTTGAGGCTGTATGCATTTCCTTTCTTGTCGGTAAAACCTAGCTCAATCTTTTCCGGTGCAACGTAACTGGCTTTAAGCCGCTTGATATATCCCTTAAGAGCTGCGCTGCGGAAAGAGTAGCGGTAAACCAATTCTCCATCCAATTCTCGTCGATCACTTCGGAAAGGAGTGGCCGTTAATAGCACAACTTTTGCAGAAGGGAAGCGATCAATCACTTTTTGCCAGCTAGCAGCTGCACTGTGATGGGCCTCATCTACGATGATCATATCAAAGAAGTTGTCGGTAAACTGGGAAAGCCATTTATCGACGTTGGTTGCAAGTTGCTGGATATTGGTGATAACGATATGCGATTTTTCGGCTGTGGAGATGTTACCGCTGTCAAGAGTGCATGCCCATGGCCCAGCTACTAGCTGCTCTGGTTTCAGCACACTAGTTTTCAACCAAAAGCATTTCTGCTTATTAGTGATATCCATTGCGTCGTACAATCCTTTTTTGATCGTAAGGTTTGGGGCTATAATCAGTACCCGTCCCTTAGCTAAGCCAAGCGGTAAGAGTGAACAAAGTCCGGTTTTTCCGCACCCCACTGGTATCTGAAGAATTGCTTTATTTTTACCCGCACGGAAAAAATCGTAAGCGCGTAAATAGCCATCATACTGTGGTTCTCGTACTCGATTATTACCTTCGATATCAACGTCCAGATCGATGAAGAATTCTTCAAGCGGACGTTTGGCATTCATCCATGTATCCAAACTATTTTTATCAAAAGCCCATTTTTTTCCGATTTTTCGCGCCGGTATCCCACCGTTTCTAGCAAGGTTATAAAGAACCGTTTTGCCCATGCCTAAATGGGCGGCTGCTTCTTCAATAGAGAGCCATTCTGTAGAGTGATCTTTCATAATATTCTATCATATGTTATTTTATGATAACATATGATAAGATACTTTCCAAGGTGTTCGAATAGTCTCGCGCTACACATGGCGACCCGAACTTCAGCTTGTTTAGTTCTGGCGCCCAGACAAAATCTCGCCCCCTTTTACATCGAGTTGGTGTGTCCAAAACCTCATCACTGATCTCAAAAGCAGGGTGACGAGGGTGTGGCGCATTTTGCTGTCTAAGTGTATTTGATTGTTATTTCATTTTTGTTTTTGCCCGGCTTCTTTTGACAGCTTTATTTGAACAGACTTATGCTTGGAAATCAAGTCCACTTTCTCAGTCAACTTAGATAAAGCTTCTGATACCTTGACAATTGCTGAACTGTGATCATCTATTGAGATACTAAGGAGCTTCAATTTTTCTGATATTTCTTGTCCAGATTCCAGGTTTACTTCCATTTGCTTCGCAAATTGACTTTCTTGACTTATGCTATTCTGTTGATTGTTATACATTCCGTACAAGCCGAGAAATAGTGAAACAGCAATTGCGATCCAAGTGACTACATGCTGTTTATTAAATCTTATTTCCTCATCGCTTTTAAAGCCATTGTTCTCAAGCTCTCTCAATGAAGGAGACGGCATTATTTCTTTATGAACATACTTGATCAATAAATCAACTATATTTTGATCTTCAATTGGAATGCTGTAAGAAGACATATTCACCGACCCCATACCAAATTCAATAGTTTGTTCGTTATTTTTTGCTACCTCGAAGAAAATAGCTAGCTCTTCTTTTTCGAGATATCTCAATAAAGTTAGATGTTTTATCAATAGCTCAACTAGCTGCTTTTGCTTTTCGATGCCCCAAGAAATTTCTGAATTAGTAGGTTCTGTGTCCTGTGTTTGAAATAGAAAATTGGCTTTTTTTTGGATTTTATCAATTTGAACCCGTATGCCTTTTAAATTATTTAGGCTATCGAAGATGTTGATCAGGTTTCTAGAATAACCACTACCATGTGTGATCTTTCCAATGATTTTTTGTTCATCTTTATCGAAAACTTTCATGGTACCCCTGAAATATGACTTTACAAATCAGCTACGCGGCTTTTTTTGCGGCTGGATTTTATTGTTAGATTTTTTTATCCTTTGTGATTCTGCGTATAGTTTAATCCATTGTAATAGTGCAACTCTATCCTTCAATATTAGCCTATATGTGTTTTCAGGCAAATGGTTTTCTTTTACCTGCATACCTTTACTGCGTAATAGCTCAGCAACAATCTCCTCAAGCTCTCGCCATTTGATTGAAGATAGAGATTTATCCTGCTTGGCGATTTGGACAATCAGGTCTTTTGAGTGGGAGCATAAAGGAATTTCAGGCACCTTTTCAGGCACTCTCCATAACAAAGGGAAAACTAAAGCGCTTGCGCGCGGCACATCGGACTGAGATTTACAGTTTGCCAATATTTTATCAATATGCAATTCAATAAAAGAAGACTCGATATACGGAATAGGAATTAAGTTCATATGTGGGAAAGTGTCTCTTGCCCAATGTGTCCAGCCATCGGGGCAAAACCATGCGCCTGTTTTTACATGCCTAAGTCTTAGAAATCTTTCACGCTGTATGGCATAATTACTACAGGAAAAATCATCATTTTTGGCTGATTCCAAAATAGACATTTTAAGATCTTTTTGGATCTTCTCTGGAGAGAATGATTGTTCAAGATATATGTCTTGCTGCATCCTGACTTCATCAAATCCTGATGGGATTAATAAGTGAATGTTTTGAAGAACATAAAGAATTGCAAGTGGAGGGCTCGAATCAAGAATTCTTTCTAATGTTTTTATTTCTTCATCAGTAATTATCATGAGTTTAAATTATTAAGATATGAATCTAACGTTTTCCATTGCCCGAGGGAATAGAGCTTAGCGGGATCCGCCGTCTTTGAGCATGTTATTGTTTGTTATGCCTTTGTGGGTGGAGAGAGCCGTGTTACTAGATATATGTACTCTGCAATCGGTAAATGGCTATAGTCTCCATCCTTATATCCCAAATTCTTCGCTTCCTCCGATAGTTTGAGTAAGAACTCATTGTATGCATCCCAGATACGGGTATGTGAGGCCAAGCCGAAAACGCCATTCTCTGCAAACCAAGACCGAACTGCACGCACCAATGAGATCGGTTTATTGTCATGAGCCTTGATGTCGTTTCCTGCTATATCCGAAAGCACTTTCTGGTATCGGTAGCGCTCTTTCTCCAAAATCAGGCATCTTTTTGTCCTAAGCTTCTCGGTGCCGTGCTCGCGGCAGCCAATATCTATCCCAAGTTCGAATGGCATATTGAATCGAGGCAGTGTCCCTTCTGTTAGGGGCTCGATGCGGGAGATGTCGTGAATGCTGTACTTTGATTGACCAATTATTCCGGATATCTTTTTAATCCTTACCTCTCCACTATCTGACCGCTCAGAGGCTATCCGTGGCCTAAATCCGCATTGTATCACCGTAAAAATCAGAACGCGTAGTAACGGTATATATTCCTCATCGAACGGGCAGTTGATGAAAACGCACTTGTCAAAGTCAGTTGTCGGAATCGGCATGGGACTTCTCCTACTTAATGACTTCGCGGGACGCTATCGTTCCATCTCTATGGTGGATCACCAATTCTGAAGGTTTGTTTTTACTGGCGATTCTTCGCGCCGAGACAATAGCCTCTTTCTGAGTTCTATGAATACTTGAGGCCCGCGAAGCATCAGCGCGCTTAACAGACCATCCTGATTCGCGCATGATAACATGGTAACTTTCAGGCTTGCGCGTTTTAGAGGGTTGTGGAAGTGATTTCAATCGTTCCTCTACAAGAGTTGCAACCTTGTCGGCATCTGTGTTTGACCAATTAAGAGAGGCGAGATCGTTGAGAAGACCTGTTCGCACTGAGCCGACAATGATGGGAAGTATGCTGAAGGAGTCTTTCACACGAGAGTGAGCTACAAGATTGCGAAACTCTAAAGAAGCCCATTGGCTTTGTGTGTAACTTTCTGAGAGAACGACAATGCATAGCCTTGAATTCTCAAATATTGTAGTTAAAGACTCATAGAGATTGCGTCCCCAGAGTTCAGACTGTGCGTATTCATCAAAGAAGACTTTAATCCCTCTCTTGCGAAGTGATTCGGCGATCTGACGCGTAATCTGTTTGTCATCACCTGTGTAGGAGATAGCAACGTCGTAGATATCAGACATCTTTGATGGCTCTTATTGGGTTTATGTCTATGGGCATATCTTCAGAAATCTGTTATTTTTGACTTCTGCTAACAATTTACTCTTGAAACCTTACACCTTTTGATCAGATTAAGAGGTGTTATCATCCAAAAGGACTCTACTCTGAGATGCATGCTGTTAAGACCTTATATGTGGCCAACACGAAAAGAGCTACTGAAGATATGTCAAATAAGACCGTAGGCCACAGGCGTTTAATCAGCCAATTTGAAATCAAAAACCCCTTCGAGTTTTGAATATTGGCATCATCTACTCCCAAATGAAGAAACCATAGTGCGTATTTATATATCAATGCAGATCCTATTTGGATACAGAGCGCTGAGAGAAAAAGCATAGTTATTAAAAATGCTTCTCCAGAACCTGATATTTTTTCTGAAACATATTCTTGTGATACAAATAAGACAGGAGCCCCTATGGCATAGGCAACCATCCACATTCTTACAGTACGAGAAAAATACGTATAAGGCTCGTAATAATCAGATTTTAAGGTGGTTCTCGCATTCATTATTTGTTATAGCATAACAGTTATGTGGAATGTATGTGAAGCCGCGTCTATCGTCCGTTTTCAACCAGACCCCTTTGGATTTAAAAAATGGAATAGAATCCACCAGGAAACTAAAGAGGGGAGGATACCAAGAGCCAAACTTGGTGAATTTGCAATAATGATGTTGCCCACAAATCTCGCCTCCAGTTATGAGCTTTTTTTCTGACTAGCTATAAAGATATAATGTGCTTTTCATGCAGTAATACTACGCTAATATAGCTATTTGATGAAAAAATATACCCCGTTTGACCCCCATGGTGGTTGAACGGGGTTAGTTTTTATTGCGAGATTTCCATCGTTGTTACTCGTTAATGTCTGATGTTTAGCTTGATGGATGTCTCTGACTTCCCCCATATCCTTTCTGATGACAGAATCGTAACGGCTATCCGGGCAATCATCCGCCAGGAGCTTGCCCGGGCATTGGATGTTCAGCAAAAGGACAAGTTGCTTACGGTCGGTGAAGCAGCGGAGATGCTGAGCCTTGCCGTTCCCACGGTGTACAAGCTGGTCAATCAGAACAAGATTCCCTTCATGAAGAGAACCAAGCGCTTGTATTTTCTCTGTGGTTTGAGCCCGAAAAACTGATTAAGCTTATTCTGGAGTGTGCAGTAACTGCTTTTTTGTGAGTATGGATAAAAATACCTATACTTGTGTGGTTTATATGGTATAAATATCCGTCATTCTATGAGTCAAAAAGCCACTGCAATTGATAAGGCAAAAACGATTATCCTGAAGCAGGGAGGGATAATCCGTACACAGGAAGCGATAAAGCAGGGGATCCATCCCAGAACCCTTTACCAGCTTCGGGATAGCGGGGAACTTGAGCAGCTTTCCCGAGGTGTTTATAAGCTTAGAGAAGGCAAGCCACTTGAACATCCTGATATTGTTACAGTTGCCATAAGAGTGCCGAAAGGGGTGATCTGCCTTGCTTCAGCCCTTTCATTTCATGAGATGACCACTCAGGTCCCTCATACTGTTACTATTGCGCTCGAAAAAGGCGCCGAACAACCAAGAATTGATTTCCCGCCGGTAACCGTTTTTCGCTTTTCCTCTGCATGCTTTTCTGCAGGCATTGAAACTCATATGCTTGATGGCGTTTCGGTGAGGATCTACAGTCCCGAAAAGACCCTTGTGGATTGTTTCAAATTTCGCAATACAATCGGTATGGATATCGTGCTTGAAGCGCTGAAACTCTATCAGCAAAGAAAGCAGAAAGACCTGAATGCCCTTATGGATCATGCAAAGACGTGTCGTGTTGCATCAGTGATGATGCCTTACCTGGAGGCGACGCTATGACAGCAAAACCGATCAAGAATATTGGTGCTTCCGTGAGGCGGCGTCTGCTGAACAAAGCCCGTGAAGAGGGGAGAGGGCTTCAGGAGTTGATGCAATATTATGCCATGGAGCGGTTTCTGTATCGTTTGTCGATATCTCGGTATGCTGACCGGTTTATACTCAAAGGTGCTCTCCTGCTCAGAATATGGCAGGCGCCATTGGCAAGACCAACTATGGACATTGATATGCTTGGTCGTCTCAGCAATGACGAACAGAGCATTCTGGGTATTATCAGGGAGATTCTCGCTGTAGAGCATTGTGAGGATGGCATTGTTTTTGACCCTGCCTCAATTTCCGTTGAACCGATAACAGAAGGTGCCGAATACAAGGGTCAAAGAGTAAAGTTTCGAGGTGAACTGGATGCAGCCCGTATCATCATACAGATTGATCTTGGTTTTGGAGACCGGGTTTATCCCGATCCATCAAGACAGAGATTACCTTCTCTATTGGATTTTCCTGAAGCAGAGCTGTATTGTTACAGCCGGGAAAGTGTAATAGCTGAAAAGTTCGAGGCAATGATCAAACTTGGCACCCTGAACAGCAGAATGAAGGACTTTTACGATATCTGGATGCTTTCCAGACAATATGATTTTCAAGGAAACAGCCTTTGTGAAGCTGTGAGGCAGACGCTGGAACAGCGCGGAACGGAACTTGTTATGCCTGTAGCTGTGTTTTCGAGTGAGTTCATTGCTGCAAAACAAGTGCAATGGAAAGCATTCAGGAAGCGGCTTCGTAATGAATCTGTTCCTGACAAGTTCGAGGAGGTTGTGCAACAGTTACAGGTATTTCTGGCTCCAGTTGTGGAGGCAATCATTGCAAAAAAGAGGTTTATGGATATTTGGATGGCACCTGATTCATGGCAGAAAAGTCATGAATAGCCGGACGTGCTTGTTGCTTTTCTGTGAAGATATTTTGCTTGGATGCTTCCCCTTGTCCAAAAATCACCTTGCTTCTCGTGAAATAATACGAAATATAGTCAATCTCATAAGAAACCATACCCCGTTTTACCCCCATGGTAATTGAGCGGGGTTAGTTTTTATTGTGAGATTTTCCATCGTTGTTACTCGTTAATGTCTGATGTTTAGCTCGATGGATGTCTCTGACTCCCCCCATATCCTCTCTGATGACAGAATCGTAACTGCGATCCAGGCTATCATTCGCCAGGAGCTTGCCCGAGCATTGGATGTTCAGCACAAAGACAAGTTGCTGACTGTCGATGAAGCAGCGAAGATGCTGAGCCTTGCTGTTCCCACGGTGTATAAACTGGTCAATCAGAAAGGATTCCCTTCATGAAAAGAACCAAGCGTTTGTATTTCTCTGAACAGCGTTTGAATGATTGGTTGCTGAGAAGTCAAACGCAGACTGATGATGAGCGCTTAGGTGCTGTTGATATCTGCCTCGTTAAACGGCGGAGTAGAAAAAACAGCAGAAGGGCTTGGCTGGGGGCTTTACTGTGAGACGTGTCGTTTCAATGTGTAAACATGTTGAGTTGTCTGTATGATGTGGAGGAGGCCCAACCTCAATGAAGCATTATGGGTAATATCCTAAGTATAAAATCGCAAAAGTTCTTTTTGATCTCTTGTGAATTTGTGTAAATTTTAAGTGTTTTTGTTTTGGTGCTGCCTCAGTACCTCTTTTACGTTCCCTTTTTATTGGGGTTCCTGTTTTATTTGTGACATGTTCTGTTCATACAAAGTGATTGCCTCTTTCATCGAACCTGTAGGTGTTGACTGTGGCTGATCACTTTAGTGATAAACATAGAAGCCAAATTCGGTCCTGCTCCTCTTCAAGGGTCGATCTGGTTGCGATGAGATGACAAACACTTATAACAAGGACTGAAAATGACCAGCATTCCCCAATCAACACAAAAGGATGAATGGCTGGACTACTATGACCGGTTTGGCTATTTTTCCCCTGAGAAAATCCGTGAAGGCTGCCATCCCAGAATAAAGGAGCATCCACAAGCTGCTCAAAAGTCGATCGTACTTGTTCACGGGCTTTCAGATTCTCCTTACTACATGACTGCTATCGGAGATTATTTCTACAATAATCTTGGTTACAACGTCTACATCCCGTTACTCCAATGCCATGGTCTGAAGGAGCCGAATGGAATGGAAGATGTTGAACTCGAAGAGTGGAAGGCTAACGTTAGTTTTGCTATAAACACAGCAGCATCGAAATCAAAGGAAGTATCCGTAGGAGGGTTGTCAACAGGCGGAGCGCTGAGTTTCTATATGGCCGCTAACAAGCCAAGGATTAACGGTGCAGTTTACCTTTTTTCAGCTGCCCTTGATTTGGCAGGGGGGCGTTTTGGTTTGATAGGTGATCTGAAAGAAAGGTTGCTAAGAACTTTTTTGGCGGATCTTTTTGACAGTAGCAAGCCATTGATAGGCCAAAATCCCTACCGATATGGCCATGTAGACATGGATGGTGCAGCGGAACTTGCCAGACTCATTAAGGAAAACGACATCATCATTGATGAGTTCACTAAGGACTATCCTTTCCCCAAAAAAGTGTTCGCGGCTCATTCAGAGTATGACAAGACCGCAGAAATATCGGGTATTGAAGAATTGGAAAACATCTCAATGCCAGAGCAATTCACATTTTACAGGATAGCAAAGGATAAAGAGGTAAAACATGCAAGCGTTGTTCTGAAAGATCCTGTCAAGAAAGACGGAGAAACACTGGAAAAGAGGAATTCGGAATTCATGAACATGATGAGGGCTATAGCTGAATTCGAGAGACATTAATCAAGGTTATGTCTTAAAGTTGACTTCCAGATCGTTCACTGTCGGCTATTGCAGCAAGTATTATTCATCTGGTGCCGCTTTAGTTCATAAGACTTTGCTCGATTCGTTTCACGCAAAAGTTAGAAATTTACAACCATGAAGGATTCCAAGCGCATTACACTTCCTTCGATGCCTCGCCATTACATTGTTGTCGCACACGGTATGGGCGAACAGAAGATCAATACCACAATCCCTCCAGTGGTCCGGCGTTTTGCGGAGGTACGGCAGAACCAGAAGGAAAATTCCTGCAACATCATCATTCCCTCTACGCTCTCATCCCAGTCGGTGAGATCGGAGACCGAGCTGCACGGATGGTCTGAATTTAGGGGGCTCCCTGTAGATGCGCGGCAAACTGACGAAGTTTTTGATGGGGCTCCTGCCACAGAGACAGCCGGCGAGAATTTCCGTTTCGTGGAGATGTATTGGCAGGATATTCTCCAGCGCCACCAAGAACGCTTTGCGTCCGATCTGGAGGCCTGGACTAAGGCAATGCTCGAACGTCTTCGGGACACCTCCATCACTCCTCACGGATGGCTGCCTGCGTGGGCTCTGCCGTTGCTGAGTTCGATCGTGCATGTGGCGGTGCCGCTGAAAAAAATGCTGGCGTTCAAGTATTTGAAGCATGTGAATCTTGTCGTAAACGGCTTTCTCGGTGACGTTCACCTTTACGGTGACTACATGCGAACACGGGGCGAATCTGTACGTCATTTCCACGCTACCCTCGATAAGCTCATATTCTATGACTTTTTGGATTGGCGGATGCGGGAACTGCAAGCAAGCCGGATCAATCATGAGCCTCTGGTTGCTGGTTATTACCAAAAACCGGACATTACCGTCATTGCCCACAGTCTTGGGAGTATCATGAGCTTCGACGCACTGATCTATGCTTATGCGAAACGTGAAGTGCGGAAGTCGTCGAGCGAGAATATCGAGTTCGATTCGAGTTTTCCCTTTTTCGGATACAGGGCGCCTTCGAGGGAGGAGGTGGGCCAGTGGAAGAAGCACGCCGGCCAGATTAAAAGCTTTGCCAAGGATGTCGAGAAACGTCTCGTCGAGACGGTGGTCCATGAGTTCAGGGTGATCCGGTACCGCAAGGTTTTCGACATGTTCTGCGAGGTTTTTTCCGAAAACGGAATCTCCAATGAGCGATCCGAGGAGAAGCTAGAAAAGCTCGCCCAATTGCTGGGAGGGGGTTTTCCAGTAGAGCAATGGCTTGCTAAGCGGCAGGAGAGCACAGGTGGTTCGCCCCATGGCAATGAGCCTTCTCAGTCCTCCGTGATGGAGCCCGCAGGCAAGGCCAGAGAGAATGTGGAGGCCGTGATAGAACAGATTGCCAAAGCCCTCACCGGGCAAGTTGAGTCCGACTGGGACGTGATCAGGGAGTTCACCCGGCAATCAGGTATCCGTGATGCTTCATTTGTGGAGCGGATCGGGCAGGCATTCGAGTCCATACTCAACAACTCTTCGGCATCAGTTGAAGCGCTTTATGACAATTTCAGGGCCAGCAAGTCATCCTACTGGAATAGTTTTCTCGATGGCTTCTCCGAGATTGATTGCGAGAAAGACAGGATATTCGAACAACCGGACAAGGATGAACCGGTGAAAGTAATAATGAGAAAATCTTTTTCGGTGCCGGTTCTGTTGTGGAGGAGTTGTGTCCGAAATTTCATCACTCTCGGTTCGCCGATCGACAAGTATATCGCTCTGTGGCGTCAGAACTATATCCACCTTGGATTCAAGGAGGCAGGCGATGCAAAGCCTGCACATAACCAGTATGATTTCCCGTCTGGCAAAAGTTTACGGAAAATCAAGCATTACAATTTCTATGACGAACAGGACCCGGTCGGGCAGCATCTTTCCATAACAAGACAATCTGAGATCTATCCGCTTATTTTCGAATCGGGCGACGAGGCTGAGAAGCGTGATATCGTGTTTCAGCGGTACGGATGTCCAGGGCTTGCCCACAACAAGTACTGGAGCGACGGGGAGCTGTTCAGTGGAATACTGCAACAGATCATCGACTGCAAGCAGACCGACTCTTCAATAGATTTGACCAGCGAAGAGTTCAGGAAAAAGAACAATGCTAAAAAACAGGGCCTCTTATGGGCCTATTTCCGGATTCCGTTGTTTGTGTCGGCCATTACTGCGATGTTGCTGACCTATTCACTGAACAACTTTTTCAACGGACATCAGCTTATAGGTTCTGCGATTTTCCTGGTAATGCTTTTCCTGTGGTTCATGCCGGGCTTTTTACGGTTTCATAAGCAAAGGACAGATGTGGAGAACGTTGACAAACCGACATATAGCATTATTTTCAAAAGCTTGTTTTCCAAAGGACTCTTTCCATTGCTACTGACGGCGGCGGTGGAATGGCGGCGTCTCCTGGTCATACAAGCGGAAGGCAATACGGATGGTAGCAAAGGTGATAAGGTTTTTCTTGCCTTACAATACCGTGGGGATAGATTAGCTTGGTGGGATTTTTTCTGGAGGTGGGGGTTGCGGTTTGCGGGTGCCGCAATTGCGTTGACGGTCCTAATATGGTTGGTTTTCAGCACAGAGTATTTCATGGACCTGAGTCGTTTTAGTGGAGTGGATCGTCTGATGTGGGTAGTCGGCTCGTTTTTCAAGCCGAATCCCATATGCACGTGTACTCCGTTCGGTGACCTGTTCACCAACATTGCTGTTTTTTTTACCGGGGCGCTTCTCGCCATCTATCTACTGATCGCAGTCTTCGTATGCGTTTGGTTCTTTGTGATTAGAAATAGATTTAGAGGCCTGAATTAGAAGTACTTATAGCTACGAAAATCAGAGAGTTCAAAGGACGTGAGCTCAAGAAACTGATCCACTGGTGTATGGGAAAATTTGTGGCATATCATCTTGAATTCCTTGCAAGAACTTTTTTAGTAGCTGGAGGACACTTTCAAACGAGCTGCTTTGAAACGAACCTCTCATTTCCATTCAGAGAGGGACGTTACCCGCTCGTTACACTTCTCGATAAGCTTCTGTGGGTATTAGACTCATAAACCACAGTTTCACCCATGCCGATGTGTCCAGGCATCGAACGTCTTACTGATCAATTCAGGTCCTTTATAGACCGCGATCATTTCCATGGATTTCGAGGGTGGAGGTATTTTTTTTGTATTTTCTATAATGCCTATCGAGATAATTCATAATTACCCGGCTTGATGAGAGTAACCGTTGTTAATGATTAATAGCTGATTTTGATAGAGCTGCTGTCATGCGATTTGCTTTTCGTTATTGTGTTTACGAAATAACATCCCGTAAATCCGTAAACATGCTCCAACTGGAGTAGCAATCGAAATATTCGTTCTATCACACAACAAGTAACAGGAAATAGTAATTATGCTTACACCTGGAAGTGCGGCACCCGACTTCAGCGGAACCGATCTAATCGGTGGTGGAACGTTTACACTTTCGGATCACCTCGGAGACGTGATTTTTTTGGCCTTTGGCGCCCACACGTGCGGATATTGCCAGACAGAGGCTCTAAGACTGCAGAATCTGTGGACTAAGTTCCAAGGGCACGGCGTTCAGATCGTTTTCGTCCACGTTGGCTCCGATCAAGCTCAAGGGCAGGCGTGGTTGACCGGTCTCGGAGTGACCTACCCGGCAATCCAGGACACCAGCGGATTCTGGGCGTCTTATGCAACTGGGGACATTGGCATACCCCAGGGCTTCATCATCGACCGCGACATGCTCGTCCACTCGACCTTATACGGTGCCTATCCTGAGGTGACGATGGAAGGTCGCATACTTGATGCCATCTACCACCGCTCCCCCGTCGACCTCGAGCTTGTCATGGATGTCTCGAACAGTATGAATTTGTCCTACACCGGTGATTCCAAGCTGACGATGATGAAGCGAGCCTGCCACCTCATCACTGAGTTTTTAGTTGACCACGGGCAGACTGCTGACCGTATGGGACTGGTGTGGTTCAGCGACACGGCTGAGGAGTACACGACGACCACCGGTGACAAGCTTGTTCCCGTACTTGGCAATGGCACGGCGCTCCAGGGCCAGATCAACGCGCACGCGACAGGTACCTGTACGGCCATGGGCGCGGGACTTCAGACCGCGTTCGACAACCTGAGTATGAGCACACATCAACGGGCCGTGATCCTGTGTACCGACGGTATGCAGAATATTCAGCCCAAGGTAACCAAGGTCGGGAGTCACTTCGAGATCATCAACAATGGAGGCTGGGAGTGTGGCCCGGCTTCCGGGATCGCGGCACACCCCGGCATTGACATTGCATCCTACGACACGGTTATTCACACCATCGGTATCGGGATTACCGCGACTTACGAGACGCTACTCCAGGAGCTGGCCAGCGCGACAAACGGCTTTTATCTCGGGACTAATGATCCCGACACCGATCTCGACCTAATCTACTTCGTCGATCTGTGCAACTGCTTGGCCGAGGGATCTCCAGCGGTCGCCCATCACAGCATTGGGCAACTAGCCGCGGAGCAGTGTGAGGCGGTCGAGAGCTTTGTGATCAACGAAAGCGTGCGCAAGTTCAGCGCGATCGTGAGCTGGCCGCGGTCAATGCCGGGTAGCCTGAGCTTTTGGCTCTACGCCCCCGATGGCACCGTTCTTGACCTCAACCAAGAGATGAAGCTTTCCGACGGCTGCGCGATGGTAACGGTCTACCTGCCCGTTGAGATCCAGGGCAAGAGTCTGCCCAAGGCCGGGCAATGGCGCATGATAATCAAGGGTGAGACTGAACAGGCCACGGCCTTCTACCACGCCTTCGTTATCGTCGAGGACCGCGGTACGCACCTGATCCTCGACTGGCCACGTCGGCGTTTCGATGTCGGTGAGACGTTCCCGATCGATATAAAGCTTGTCGAGGGTGAGCGGGTGATCGAGGAGGTCCTTGATGTCAGCGTCGAAGCAGCGACACCCCGGGCTTCGCTGCCCAAGCTGCTCGGCGAGTACCGGGCGCCATATGCTAAGCTCGCTTGGCCCATTTTCCCTAAGGACCCTCTCATCGCCAAGCTGAAGGCTCTCGAAGAGGATCCCCGTTATGAGCGGATCTTGCGGCCGCGGCGGGAGCAGCTCTCTCTTCGGGCCGGAACCCTTGAGTGCAGCGTTGACAACCAGCACATCGGCATCGTCCTGCCGCTGCGGACTCCCGGTTTGCACAGCTATAAAATCACCGTCGAATGCATGAGTCAAAAGCTTGGACCAGTGAAACGGGTCAGCATGATCTCAGTCTACACTGGTGTCGGCAAGCTAGATCCCGAGATGACCCTCGTCGGTCGCTTATCGACGGTCCGCGGCGGTGTTTCGGAGATCAGTTTCACGGTCACACCAAAGACCGTGACCGGTGAGCTTGTTGGCCCCGGGGCGGCTGACCACTTCAAAGTCATGCGCGGTGCCGAGCAGGTCGAGATTAAAGTAGAGGATCAACTCGACGGGACTTACAAGGTACATGTCCCGACTGACTCCCATGGCAAGCGCAAAACTGTCAGCGAGCTGCGCTTGCAATTTCTTTCGACCACGGTTTGGCAAGGCGAGGAATAAGCTAATTCAATGTGAGTAACCTTGTGTATGGGAAGGGTAGGGGACGTTGTTCCGTAACTACAAAAGTTAGAGGGCTTTTGCAGGGACAAAAAGTATGCGGCCATATCTTGAGACTTGTTGGATTGCTCAATAGCAGTACAGGAATAATCCCACCGCTTACTTATATTTATAACGGTAGAGATGAAGTATTTAAATGTAACCTCTTATGAGAAAACGATCCCGATTTTATTTGCTTTCAATAGCCGCCGGTTGTCTTCTTGTTTTCCTTGCAGCATATAGTGGCAAAGAGGGGCGCGACCTGCCTCGCCCGCTCAACTATGAGATGAGAAATTTTGGCAAGGTCTATCATGATGGTGGAAAAGGGATTGAGGATGACGTGTACTGCATGTTTCGCTATCCGGTTTTTTCAGATGGAGATCATGCAGAAACCATAAACCGGTATCTGCTGAACTGGGTTGCAAACCTTCGCTTTTTGAGCCCGGCGGAACCGGGAGAAATCTATACCGGCAGCATAACTATCGAGGAACTTGCCGACAACTTTTTTGAAGAATACGAAGCTTCCAAAAAAGAGCTTTCGGGTTACTGGCCTTACCAATTTAAATTGAGGGGATTCGTGCTGTTGAACCGGTCGGGTCTCTTGACGGTTGAGCTTTTTTATTTTGTATACCTCGGTGGTGCGCATGACTACGGTCACACGGAATATTTTATCTTCGATACCCGGACAGGAAAACGTCTTGGTCTGAACGATGTTTTTGCAGAAGGTTTCGAGGATCGTCTGAACAAACTGATCGACACCTGGTACAGGATGATGAAGGGACTCTCTTCAACAGAACGGCTCGACGGGGAGAAAAGCATGCTGACCGAAAACTACATTCACTTCAATGACAACTTCGCTATCACAGATAAAGGGGTGACATTTTTCTACAACATGTATGAAATTGCCCGCTACGCCCGTGGCCCGACAAAGATTGACCTACCCTACAGCGAGCTGATGGATATTCTAAGGCCGGAGTTCAAAAAGACAATGGGGTTAGAAGACGTTATGCAGTAGCAGCAAAAGTTAGAGGGCTTTTTCAGGGACAAAAAAGCTGAATTCTCAAGGTGATTGGAAATGATAGGTGGTGAGTGATATTGAGGGCACTCCGCGTGTTGTGAAAAGAGGTATGAGGTTCGACTCCTCTGTCACCCACGCAAAAAGAAATACAAAAAACACGGCGATCCCATACTTTTTAGCTCGCTGTGAAAGTTTTTCACTTACGGAACAACGTTCCTTGTCTCAGATAAGTATGTCTAAGCTACATAATAGTAATGGATTACGCTTTATGAGGCATTGCATGCGCTACCTTGACTTTATGAAGGTTAGGGTTTATCTGTTAATGTTTTGAATTAAGGGATTTTCGGAAAAAATACTTTTTAAAGTCGTTTTTTAAGCGTCAGATTTTTAAGTTATACCTGAGGCACAAATCTCCTAACCCACACCAACAAGCTGTTTTTACCCCTTTTGTACCTCAAGCAGTTCCCTGTAGTAAAGGAAGTACCTGTTGTTTATTGAGTTTTTGATGCTGAACAATGGCTTTACTGCGTTGTTATTGGAGATCACTCTATCGGACTTCAATATGATCGATCTGCTGGTATAAGGATTTTTTCAATAGCCTTACCCTGTGTTTCTACAAACAGGATCATCAGCATCTGTGTTTTGGTCGTTAATTGTCATTAAAAATGACCAGCTATGGATGATCCTGAGAAATCCTCTGGGAGTTCCGAAAGCAAGCGGCGGTATCTCCATTGATCTCCCTTCCCAAAGGCGGTAGTGCCATTCGAGGCACCGGGGAGAAATTCGCGGCCAACCCCGTTACCGGGACGGGTTCGATGTCCGTTCCTCTTGTTACCAGTACCGGTCATTCCGGTTTCGACCCCCTTGGAGTGGTATTTACCCAGTACCCAACAATGTCGCCTAATCAGAAGGTTGAGTATCATAAAGCAAATACAAGGAGAAAACAATGGAAGACATCTTCAAAATCACGCTCTGGCTTCCAGACCAACAAGCCCTGAACAAGGTTCTGGCCTCAGCAGATGCCCAATTGAATTGTCGAGCTCCCAAACGTGAGAGCGATGGCACCTATCGGGTTGAACTTTACACTTCGCCTGCTGAAAGTAAAAAGATCATCGACCTTGGTTACCGCACTGAGGTGGATAAAACTTATGGAGAAGTATTGGCAATGCGACAGAAAGAAGTCTCTAAAACCGACCGTTTTAAGGGTGGCAAGGTTAAGCCCACCGGTCTAGGAGAAAGGAGGTAATACCATGCCCTATATGAATATCACTGAAATTGAATCCGCTCTCATCGGACTTGCTGCAGCATATCCATCGATCTGTGAACGGTTTCCGCTACCTAATGCGACCGCAGAAGGCCGGACTACACACGCCATCAGACTTGGCACCGCACCAGCAAATTCCGTCGATGCTTACTTTCTGACTGGCAACGTTCATGGACAGGAATGGGGCGGCAGCGATATTTTGGTTAATCTTGCCACAGATCTCTGTACGGCGTATACGAGTGGTACGGGTGTTGGCTACGGTGGCAAGTACTATTCATCTTCTGAGGTCAACACCCTCATGGAGCAAATTAATATCATCATATTTCCTTGTGTAAACCCGGATGGACGATACTATTCGCAGAACGGCGGCGGCCTTTGGCGCAAAAACCGCAACCCGGCCAATAGCGGTGGAGATCCCTCGAAGATTGGCGTAGATATCAACCGCAATCAAGATTTCCTATGGGATTTCAACACTGCATTTACGCCAGGGGCGCTAAACACATATGTCGCCTCGACCGACCCGGGGCATTCAACATATCACGGAAGCTCCCCATGCAGTGAAGCAGAATCCCTGAATATCAAATATATCTATGATACTTACACCCGCATTCGTTGGTATGTCGACATACACAGTTATTCGGAAATCATTCTTTACCCATGGGGCGATGATGAGGTACAGGTAACCGATCCCACAAAGAGCTTCCAAAATCCGGCATACAATCATCAACGTGGACTAATCGGTGACGACTATGACGAATACATCCCCGATAGCGACCTCTCAACTGTACTTGCACTGTCTCATACATTCACTCGTACTCTGGGTGAAGTACGTGGCAAATACTATGTAGCAAAACCGAGTTATTCACTATACCCAACATCGGGAACGAACAGTGACTACGCATACAGTCGCCACTTCACCAATCCTTCGCTCACGAAGATTCTTGGTTTCACAGTCGAATTGGGTACTGAATTCCAACCTCCATGGGCTGAGATGGAGGAGATCATCAAAGATGTCTGTTCTGGCCTCATGGGATTAGGTCTAAAGGGGCTTGGTATCGACAGCTTCATTGTCACCAATCGGGACACTTTTTCGTCGTACGAAGTCGAGACAGTGACGGATTACGACAATGCGTTTTACGTAATCTATGATGGCTTCACTCCTTCTGCGCTAGGCGTTCCAGGTACTGAACCTTCGATCCGATTTCTAAGCTCGATTGGTGATGCACAGATCAGTTCGATATCAGCCATAAATACCGATGTGGATCTTGAGAACCCCGGCGCGTTCACCACTCCACAACGAGTTGCCTTCACGTTTCGTGTACACTTTGACGACATCTCGGTCTTTACAACTGAAATGCGAAACATCTATGTCGAAGCCACTCTAAACGGAATTACCGATGTAGCGCCGATGCACCTCATCAATCAGCCAAATCCTTACATGGTCGATGGTCCAGTAAGCTGGCTTAGTACAGACGTGCGCGTTTTCCAATTACGTCCCGGCGAGAAACTTCATAGCTCAAGTGGGGTTATACTCGAAGATCCGGAAGCCGTTGCCGACGCGCCGTATAACTATATCCAGAACCTGCTTACCGAACTGCGTGGTTACGGAAATACAGACGCACCATCTTTCGAGAGTCTTTCATCAAATGAACTCGAACTTTCCCGTAGTGTTGGTGGCGAACGAGTGTTGAACTTCGCCCTTGCGAAAGTTCGTTACCGTGCGAACACTCAGGATGCTGTTGATGTGCGAGTCTTTTTCCGCACCTTCAATACAATGGTGTCGGATCTCAGTTACACGAGTAATACAAGCGCACAACTTCAGAACTATCGCAGGACAAATGCAGGAACGACCCCTTTGCTTGGAATCAATGAATTCTTCAGTGGAACGGGAAATCAGGTGGTTTCTATACCATATTTCGCTGAAGAACGGATTGATACCTCCACCCAGAGTATGACGACACAATCGGACAACAACAATACACAAACTCTGGTGCATGCAGGCGCAACGGAAGCACATACATACTTTGGTTGCTGGCTTGATTTCAATCAATCCGAACCTCAGTTTCCTGCCAACGTACCATCGGGATCTGACGGTCCATTCACAGGCCGGCTTCCCATCACGCAGATCATACGTGGCATACATCAATGCCTGGTTGCAGAAGTGCGGTTTCAACCTGGAGCGACCGACCCGATATCGAACGGAGCCAAACCGGCGTCAAGCGACCGTTTGGCTCAGAGGAACCTGGCAATTATCGAAAGCGATAACCCAGGCAATGAGGCCACACATCAGGTGCAACATACATTCCTTCTTAAACCTTCAGCTCCCGTGGGCATGGGTGAATTCAAAACATTGACCACGAGTGCAAATTGCCAGATGCGACATGATGAGCTTGTATTTCGATGGAACGACCTTCCACGCGAAACAGTCGCAAGTCTATACCTGCCTGATTGGAAAGCAGATGAGTTGATTGCGCTTGTCTCCACACTACGACCTGGTCTGCAGATCCTTACAAAGGTCGATACTCACACGGTGTCGTTCAAGGTTAGTGATATCTCATATATCCCGATCCCAGGACAAAATCGCGACCCCATGCCAGGACTGCTGACACTGAAGCTGCCTTTAACGGTTCAAGCTGGCGGCAGCTTCACTGTCGATGTTCAGCATCACACTGGCCACACTGTCCATAACCAAATAGAAGTGAAGCGAAGAACCCGAACGATCAATTTCTCTCGCCGCCATGTACTCGGCGGCTTCCAAGTCAACGTGGTCGTAAAATCTGGTGAGCCTCTACAGAGAAAGCTGGTGCGAAACCTTGCAGTGCTACGCTACATTTTCCAGTCAATTCCTACAACTGACAATTGGCATCCAGTTTTTAAGCGATATCTTTCGCAATTGGGCGATCAGATCACAGGCCTGGGTATTGATGCATCACTAATTCCAGCATCGCTTGATGATCCTGGACTTCCCGGAGATATTCATGTTTCCAAGCCACAAAAAATCACAGGTAAAGTTCGCGAAGTAATCTTCGACTGTTTTGGAGATTTCGAGGGCTTTGTGGTTGAATCCTGCTCCTGTTCTCATTACATCAAGTCAAAAGAGACAGGAGTGGCGGAGGTCGTGCTACGGGCGTGCCGTGAACGTCGCACGGTGACAGTTAGCCTCGACAAAGCATGTAGACTTCATAAAATCATCGTTCATTGTTGAGGTGCGTGCGGTGTGATGAACCTGCCTTGCTACGGTGTGTCCCCTATCCCTTGGAAAAAATTGATTTTAACGGGTTTTTTATATAAATTGAAGGAGCAATATCTGATTACAAAATATATGGATACGGGGAAATCTGCATGAATTTTTTGTTTTGCAATAATTCATTAAAACAGCACAATGATGAACAAAAAAGGAAAAGAAATTCAGGGTAAAGCGGAAAAGCTCTATGCCGACCTCAAACAATTGAGGACAGAAGCACTTGAGGCCAGGAATTCACTTGACGCTCAGCAGGACGTGATTGAAACCGTAAATCAGATTAAGGAAGAACTTGGTATTTCTTCTGAAGTTTTGCGGACTGCGACAGGGGATCAACAGAATGATTGCCATTGGTGTAAAGGTGCTTCAGGGGTATAATTCGGGGAAGAAAAATGTCCTCGTCAAGTCCTGCAGGTAACAGATCGACATGGATTAAATCCGTCAAAGCGGAAACGCGCTTTCTTATACACATCATCATCACGTATCGATGTAATCTTGATTGCATCTACTGTTATCAGAGTGATCGACGTCAACATGATGATTTGGATTATGATAAAGCAAAAAAAGCTTTATTCGAGGTTCTTGATGGGATCAATCTGGAAAATGAGGGTATTATCCGTTTTTTCGGCGGGGAGCCTTTACTGCGCTTTGATTTGATCAGCCAGTTGACAGCAGATGCCAGGTCGTATTGGCGTAAAACGAAAAAAACATCATCAAATCTGTTTTTTGGCATTTCGACCAATGGCACATTGATGAATGACGAAATCAAAACGTGGCTTCTTGAGAACCCTGATGTCTCGGTGACAATTAGTCTGGACGGCACACCTCATATGCATAATACCAACCGGTCAGGTTCTTTCGAGTTTGTAAAGCCGCACCTTGATTTTATAAAGCGTTATGATGTGCCCGTTAAAATGACCATCAGCCCTTACACTATTGATGGCTGCGCCGAAGGTATACAGTTTATAAATGAACAGGGCCTTGAATGCCAGGCAAACATAGTCTTTGAAGATGTATGGGGGGATAACGGGAGCCATTTAGGTTATCTGAAGGCTTTCAGTAATGAGTTGGCCAAGCTGGTTACATATTATGCCGATAATCCGGAAATCCCCAGGTCGACTCTGTTTATCCCGCTCACCGCACATCTGCCTCGCCCTGTAAGCCGGAAATTCCTTGAATCATTCCTCTGCGGAATAACGAAAAACATGATCACCATCGGTCTCGATGGTAATAAGTATACGTGCGAACGTACAGTTCCTTTTCACAAAAACGGCTCATTCAAGAATTTTGACTTGAATCGTAAACAACTGAAACCGGAAGAATGTGAGGAGTGCCCTCTTTTGCCGCTTTGTCCGGAATGCAGGGCATATAACTTTGAATACTACCAGGACGCTAACCGCAAAACCACGTTTCATTGCGAATTTCTTCAGCTTCAGCTTAGAGCCTCCTCGCTCCTGTTTTTTAAGGATATCCTTCGTCTCAGAGCATCGGGTGAATTGGAAAAGCTTGACGAGGAGTCAAAAATCGCTCTGATGAAGGAACTTGAAACAGCTACGTTTATCGAGAAATACACTCGTTCTCTATATGAACGAATTGTGAGAAATTAATTTCATTTGGAATGATTCGTCCTTCCAGTTTCAACATCTTTCTGCATCCCACGGATCAATACCTACTTCGTCTCTACAATACAGCCAGCCGACAGAGCCTTGTTCTTAAGCATTCCTGGGAATCATTGATCAAAGCTGCTTCCGTAGACAATGAACTGCGGTTATTTCTTCTTGAGCAGGGCTTTCTTACACGTTCTTCGGACTATGCCGAGGAATGCTTCGAGATGGTAGATCGTATGGACGGCTCCATGAACAGCACACTGACGATATGCTACACCATTACCCTCGATTGTTCATTCCATTGTCCCTACTGCTTTCAGCGAGGTCAGGTAAGTAAGGGGGATAGCAAATCTGTTATCAGCCGCTTTCTCTCGATGCTTGAAAAGGAGCTGTCGGCCCCGGATAATCGTTACCAGAAGATTGATTTCATTCTTTTTGGGGGAGATCCAATGCTTGACCACCAACAGGCATGCCTTCTTCTCGACGGTCTCCAACTCATGTGTTCAAAGCATGATATCGAACTGGAAGTATTAATGACGACAAACGGCGTTATCGGTGATCGGGAATTGTATCAAACACTTGCTGCACATAGTGTCAACTCGGTAATGCTCTCTTTCGACGGAAACCGGGAGATTCATGATATAACAAGGGAAAATTCCTTTATGAAAATCATGGGAAACCTGCCGATGTTGTCTGAATACTTTTTTATTGTGATTAAGTACAATTTCCATGGAACAAGTATTGAAGAGCCGGTCTACCTGGATTTTTTAAGCACTGTTCTCAAGGTGCTGAGACCGGGACAATTCCGTATTGCTTTCGAGGCACTTCATCCGACCGGTCACGAGGTTTCCGGAACGGTAACTTATCTGGAACGGTCTCCGAAACTTGCTGAAAAAATTTTCAGGCTCCACACATTGACCCGGGAACAAGGCGTTAACAGTAATATCGATAACGCTCTGCATCCTCCCTGTCCGGGATTGCAGCGGAACACAATCCTTGTTCTTCCGGAAGGTGAACTGATTTTCTGCAACGCTGCTATCGGAATCGATGTGTTCTCGCATGGAAATATCCAGAATTCTACATCGTTATTTGCAGACAAATCACACCTGAGGGAAATTGTCAAGAAAGCTGTTTCCGGCAAGTGTGAAAAGGATCACTGTGCATTTTTTCCTGTATGTCAGACCGGCTGCTTGTTTGAAAAGCACCTTAAAAACATTCCTTTGACGGAAGTGTTGTGTGAAAAAGAGTACATAGAAGCGTTTATGCCATATTTGTTCGACAAAGGATCGAAGGTAGGGGACGTTGTTCCGTAACTACAAAAGTTAGAGAGCTTTTTCAGGGACAAAAAAGCTGAATTCTCAAGGTGATTGGAAATAATAGGTGGTGAGCTATCGGAGAGAATTCCGCTTCTCCATAAGCAATAAAATACCTATCATTTATAAACCATAATCTGTCACAACATGGCATATTTCAAGCACGTATGTGTTGTTGAGGCTCCGCAGTCACTTGTTCCACCCATACCAAGGTTCATTTCTGATGCTATTGGGGTTTGCTATTTAGCCAGCGCTGTGGAAAGCAAAGTGGAAAGCATTGTCATGCCGGAGAATTATTTCAATGAAGCCGTGTTCGACAGTTTCGAGAAGCTGCTCAAACATCATCCAGTCGATTTCGTAGGTATTTCGGCAATGACCGGCGGGTTCAACAATGCGGTACGACTTGCGAACATTGCAAAAAAATATGGCATTTTCGTTGCCATGGGTGGATTTCATCCAACATCCTTACCCGAAGAAGTTCTTAACCTCGAATGTGTGGATGTCGTCGTCATAGGCGAAGGCGAAGAAACATTCCGGGAACTGGTGATTCATGGCCCGTCGAAAAAGGTTAGGGGGCTTGCATATATGGCTGGCGGGGGCATTGTCTTCACGGGTCGGCGACCTGTTATTGACACTATCGATTCTATAGCATTTCCTATGCGCAGCCTTCGTCCTCGGCGGTTCGGTGAGAAAGGCTCGGAATATTCTATAGACACCATCTACACATCACGGGGATGCCCATGGACCTGTTCATTCTGTGCAAATGATCAGATGCATAAGAAATGGAGAGGAAGAAGCCCGGAAAACGTTGTCGAGGAATTGGCCATGCTTCATCATCCGAAAATAAAAAAACACATCAAAATTTGGGACGCCAATTTCCTGACCAATATCAAGAGAGCTGAAAAGATATGTGACCTTCTGATCGAAAGAGGATTGACTAACTTCAAATTTGGATCCGAAAGTCGCGTCAAGGATATCATCCGTGCTGAAAGGATTCTCGGAAAACTGCATAAGGTAGGATTGCGTCTCATAGGGTTGGGTATCGAAAGCCCGAATGCGAAAACCCTCGAGCATATGAAAAAAAATAATATGCTCGAAGACGTTGGGAAAGCCATTGAGCTGTGCAAAAAGTATCGGATCGGTACAGAAGGCTATTTCATTATCGGTCACCATTCGGAGACTGTAGAGGATACGCTCATATATCCTGAATACGCAAAAAGTATTGGTCTGAGTAAGTCCATCTTTATGGTCATGACCCCATATCCGGGAACTGAGATATTTCGGGAATATAAAAACGAAAACAAAATAGTGTCTTACGATTGGGATCTCTACAATAACTTCTCACCTGTGGTAAGCTCCCATAATATGAACCAGATCACTATCGTAAAGATGATGATGTATTGCTTCATCTCATTCAGCGGCTATCGCAGCATTCTCCGGAAGAAAAGCGTTTACGGAATTGTAATGGAGTTACTGAGCCGTTTCTTTACGTTGACCTTGTTCATGAAAACAAACAAAACGCTCACTGAAAAGGTTTTTCTTGACTGTTTCCATGATGCCTTCATCATGTTCCATTCCAGAAATCCGAGCATTGAGTTGGAAAAAAGTTCTTTTTCTGAAAAAATATGGAGGGAACCGATTATCATCAGGCTTGATCTTGGCCCGAAAAAAGCAATAGAGCTTGTTTTCGAACAGCACGGAACAAAACGTGCAATGTCTATCATCGTAAACAAATCTCCAAGCAATACTCCGAATGCCGTCATCAGAATGAAAGACCTCATTTCCTATTCTGGTTCCTTATCTGTTGACTGGTTCATCAGTTTGGTCTGCACTGGAGAAATCATCAGGAACAACCAGCAACTGATGTTCAACAGTGTGAAATTCCTAAAACAGCAGGCCTCACTGTTGGCAAGTCCAATGTTATGGCATGCCCTCGGTTCTGCAGTATCAATCTATTCAGAATCCCTCATTAAACGATGATATCTGCTGACCCGAGCCCTTTCAAAGGGGAGAGATTGGTAAGGCAATGCCAGGTGTATAGGTCGCTTGCTGCTTGAGTTACTTTAAACTTCCGGCTTACGCAGTACGGAAGAAAGCTCTGTGAGCAGCTGAATTTTTCCTGGGTCTTTAATAAGATCAACACCATTATGGAAGTGGGCAGGTTCCCGCACTCCGGGGACAAAATTTCGTGTTTCAACACGACCCATTGCAACTCTGTCAACCAGTTTTAGTTCGGGATATACCTCATCAATCACGCTAATGAGCAGTTCCTCCTCCGCGTCTAAAGTGATTCCGGCATCAAACCAATGTGCTGGTTCCCGAACTTCCGGTCGTACCTTTACCTGTGCAGCTGATTTTGAGGCAATCTCAGTGCCAACTGGTTGAAAATGAGCAGGTTCCATCCAATCATGTTTGAGTTTGAGCTTTAAAGCATCATACCAGATAAAAATTAACTGATAACTTCCCGCAGCAACTTTTGCTCTCCCAAAACCATTTTCCTTCAGCGTTCTAAAAACCGGTGCAAATTCATTGGCAAAAATAGTTTCTTCCAAGTAAGCAGTTCCCAGCTTAACCTCTGTTACTTTACCTCCTTTTCCAGCTTCTACGGTGACCGGTAGAGTAGTAGCGACAACAAAGCCGATCTGACGAGCTACTTTATCAAAAGTTTTGTCGATAAGAGCTTGTAGATCTTCTCGCAGATATTTATAAAGAACGACCAGATCATCAAATTTCTTTACAACCACTGAATGAGCAGGTTCCTGCCAAGGTCTTGGTTTTAACATGATATCCTCCTTTTGGTTGAATTGAATGACTAGATATACCGGCGCTATTCACAAACAACTCTGATGGATCAATTCCTGCGACGCATACTTTTATACAGCTCGTAAGGTACTGCTTCCTGAAAAGAACCGAAGAAATTGAGATCAGTAAGTGACTGCTTGTCACCTTCATGGTTGATATCTGAGAAAAAAACAGAATCAATAAAAGTCAAGCCAGGTGCCCGATCATATTGGGAGCCTGATTTGACACTGAATAGAGTTTTTTCTGAAAAGGCTCTCTCCAGTCGGTCCATTATTCCCTGGCCTTGGATACGCAACTTATTACTGCTTTTGTCAACAATGTGTCGCATTTCTTTCATTGAGTTCTTTACCTCATCTGTATTGCTGGGATCCATTGATTGAACTAAGTCATATATACGACAGAGGTGCCGGTGCGTATCCACATTGGTTTCCTTTATAAAAGCACGTACTTCAGCTCGAAGTCCTTCATTAAGCCGGTCAATATAGAAACGACGCATCAACTGATAGGAAAAATCAACTTCCATATTGAAGTAGTGGAGACCAAAATCGCTGAAATTTCTATCAAAGAAGGCATAATTAACTATTTTATGAAAGGTTTCTACACGGTCATCCTTGATACGATAATCGAAGCCGAAATAATCCCCTTCCAATATGTCATAGTCACGTAACTTTTTTTCCAACCCGGTACAAGCATAGGCTTCTGCACGGCAAAAGTTGAAAGGGTTATCTACATGTCGCTCCATAAAACGTAAATTGATGAGAATATCATCCATGGTGGTATCCGGTTCAAACATCAACAAGTTATACGCAACATGTATATCGAAATCGTTCAGGATTGTAAGAGCTGTTTCGATTTGCTCTACAGTTCCTTTACGGTTAAGGTTGTCAAGTCCCCTTTGTGAAGCATTTTCTACCCCAAGAAAAACACGAAAAATCCCTAATTCATCAAGAACCGAAATCACTTCACGGTTGATACTCTCTGGGCGAGCCTTTACAGCAATTGCTATTTCATCTACGCCTTCTCGCCTGAGGCTTTCACGGAGTTCGCTGAACCTGGCTAAAGCCTGCTGCCGATCGGGCAGGAAAAAATTGTCATCCTGAAAGTTGAAAATCCTGACCCCATGGGTATGGTAAAGTTTTTTCATTTCCAAGACGATATTGTCAATACTCCGAATGCGAAATTTCTTGCCTCCGCCACCGCGGTACCATGCGTCGATACTGCAAAAAGCACATGCATGCCAACATCCACGACTTGAAAGGACACTGGCGATAGGCTTTTCGTAATACTCATGAAATTCCGTACGATATGGAAAAGGAAGAGCATCAAGATTTTCAGGATTTGCATGGCCTTGGTTTAGGCAAATCTCCCCATCATTTCTGCGGTAGCAAAAACCAGCCACCCCAGCAAGATCATCAAGGTTATCTGCCAGTGAACAAATAAGTTCTTCTCCTTCTCCAAGTGCAACGGAATCGAAACACGAAAAATCAGCCAGCAGCTTCTGGCAGTTGAATGCTGCAAAATGTCCGCCGCAAGTCAAGTGTCCCTTAAACCCTGACTCCCGTAACTGTTCCGCCAAATGGCAGAATTCTCTGCCACGCGAGGTGAAAACCATTGATAACCCAATAATATCAGGCAGCTCTACTAAAATTTTTTTTGCCGTCTGCAGTATCTCTGCCTTTTCGTTAAAAGGGACTATCACCGCCGAATGTCCCTGCTGCGTCAAGGCGGAAGTCATGTATCGCAGGCCCAAATTTTCCTCCAGTTCTGCTCCAACAAGCACAATCTTCATTGGCATCTCCCTTACGTTATCTCAAAGAACTCACAATTATATCAGTTATTGATTGATCAGTTGCTCCAGGTTCCGCTACTCCTTGGGAGTATCGAATATCTAATATCCTGTCAGATCTTTTAAAGTCGTGTCGAGTAGTGTGTTCACATTCTGTTGTATTGACAGTTTGCTGGCGCTACTTGGTTACAAACCATAGAGACATGCATGGAACAGATTGAACTAATACTAATTCTAATGCTGTCGGGTACTGATTGGGGTACTGATTGGGGTACTGATTGGGGTACTGATTGGGGTACTGATTGGGGTACTGATTGGGGTACTGATTGGGGTACTGATTGGGGTACTGATTGGGGTACTAAACCATTTTAAATATAAGGGCTTTGTCGATAAATGCAAGGTCAGGCAGCGAAAATCATCGTTATTATTAACATTGATTTTAATGATATTTCGGCTTCAACTGGGTGGTTCAACAGATTGTCGATATCGTTTAAGTTTATTTGTATAAATATTTTATGAGGTTATAATCGGATTTGCATTGTTTGGTTTTTCTGGTGTTTCCTGTTTTGAAAAGCAAGAGCCTCACGAGCGTTTTGGGTCGCCAAGGCTTATCACATGCGCAGGATTTCTTTGGAATAGGGAACATCCAATAGTAATAACACAATACAAAGCATGGCAGTCCCATGCTTTTTGTACGAGTGTCTTCCGTGTGCTTACGGGATGTGCATAATAGTGAATAACGTGTTTCGTGGTAAGGAGGTATCTGATTTTTTTAATACCTTCATCTAATGAAAAACGTTATTGCCGAGCTGAAGCATGTGAGCCGCGAGTATGACGGTGGCCGTATTGTCGCGCTGCAGGATGTAACCATGCAAGTCGGGCTGGGGGAGTGGCTTTCCATAACCGGACCAAGCGGCAGCGGGAAATCCACTTTGCTGCACCTGCTCAGCGGGCTGGATCGTCCCACAACGGGATCGATCGTTTTCGACGGAAGGGAAAAGATAAGCTCAAGGCAGTGGGCTCGTTTACGTGCCAGGCGGATCGGTTTTATTTTTCAATCGTTCAACCTGATACCCGCCCTGACGGCTCTTGAGAACGTTGAAGTTCCTCTTTTCGGTGTGATGCGCCGTTCGGCACAACGCAGGCAAAGGGCCATGGATCTGCTCGAACGCGTCGGTCTCGCCGACCGGAGCAGGCAACGCCCGGGAGCTCTTTCCGGCGGAGAACGTCAGCGCATCGCCATTGCAAGGGCGCTGGTGAACTCACCTGATTTTATTCTCGCAGACGAACCGACGGGAAATCTGGATACCAGAACCTCCCGGGAAATCATGGATTTGCTTGAATCGATCCATAACGCTGAACGTACAACGCTTGTTGTTGTTACCCACGACATGCAGATCGCCTCTCGCGCAGGCCGGACCATCCGATGTGTCGATGGAGTGATTGCCGGGGATACCTGATGCACCCTGCTTATGTACACAAATCTTTAGTTCCATGAGGTTTATCAGTATTCCGGTTCTTAGTCTTGGCCGCCGGCCGATGCGAACGGTGCTTACGGTCATTGGTATTGCTGTTGCCGTGGGTAGTTTTATCGCGCTTGTAGGTATGTCCAGAGCTCTGGAGAAGGCATGGGTGAACAGCCTGACTGACCGGGGGACACATCTTCTGGTTACACGAAAAGGAGTGGTGGAACTGCTGACAGCATCCATCAAGGAGCATGTCGGTGAGGAGTTGCGTCAGATTGAGGGCGTTCGGGCAGTTGCCGGTGAACTCGTTGATCTGGTCACGCTCAAATCCGGGCAGGCGGTACTTATTACCGGCTGGGCTCCGGAAAGCTATCTGTGGCAGACCCTGCATCTTGTGCAAGGTAACCTCCCGGATTTCAGCTCGTCCGAAGAGGTGATGATAGGCCAGGCATGTTCGGAGTCGCTTGGCAAAGAGGTGGGAGACACCGTCTCCATCAGGGACAATGAATTCATCGTTGCGGGAATATTCCGCGAAAGCGGCGTTATGACCAACGGTACGATTGTTTTTCCACTCCATGTCATGCAGGATATGATTGAAAAGCCGGGGACCGTCACGGTATTCAATCTGCTCATAGATCATCCTGATCAACCACTGAAAGTCGACAATCTCAGGAAAACACTCGGAGAGGCTTTTGATGAGCTGTTGTTCACGGAAACCGATCAGATTGCAGAGAGCAATCACATTATGCGGCTTTTTCATGCAATGGCATGGGGCACTTCAAGTATTGCCCTGGTCATTGCACTGGTTGTGATCGTGAACACCTTGTTGATGACCGTTTCGGAGCAGAAGCGGCAGATCGGCATTCTGTCGGCTGTCGGCTGGTCCTCGGCAAGGATTCTTGCGGTAGTTATCGTGGAGGGATTTCTTCTCGCACTTTTCGGAAGTGTTGCCGGAAGTGTTCTGGGCATTTACGGGCTGCATTATCTGGCAAGCCTGCCGCAGATGCAGGGATTTCTTCAACCTGAAATTACCCTGCGCATGGTATTGGAGGTTTGCGGGGCCACATGTGTGCTGGGAGTATTTGGTGGTTTGTACCCGGCGTTCCGTGCGATTCGTATAAACACTGTCGATGCCCTGAGGTATGAATGAGCCGTTGTTGTCCGCTTATCCCTATCTGTTCATTAGCTTGCTATTGCTTGCATTGTTTCTTCTGCTGTTCATTGCAGCAGGAGATCAGCGTCGTCCGATGCTCTGGAGTGCCCTGCTTTCGGCTCCATACGGGTTTCTCTCGATTATTTTCGTTCCGGACTACTGGAATCCCGTGCGCATTGGCGAGTGGGGTGCGGGAATCGAGGATATTATTTTTTCATTTGCAAACGGCGGCATAGTCTGGTTTCTGGTAACATGGCCGCTACGAAACCGGCTTTCGCTGGATATCCAGATTAAACGTATGCTGCGGCGATATCTGGTCTGGACGGCGGGCGGAACCCCTCTCGGGCTTTTTCTGCTTTTTATGGGGTCTGATCCCATGCATGGTGTTCTTCTGGTATTGTCAGTAATGATCGTCGTGTTTCTATGGTTGCGCAGTGAACTCTGGCCTTTGTTTCTTGTCGGTGCGGTTTCTTTCGGTGCCATGTATACGGTTACCTGCATTATAGCGTTTTCGCTTAACCCCGATTTTTTAATGCAGTGGAATATACAGGCATTGTCCGGTTACTACTTTTTCGGCGTGCCGCTGGAGGAAATTGCCTGGAGTATCGCTTTCGGGGCAGTGTGGCCGTTGCTTGTCGCCTACGCGTTTGAGACACGCATATCTTTCCGAATGAACAACCCTGGAAAGTTTTGTCTGTAAATCCGGGAGTTGTGTGATCTTCATCGAAGGGTTGTTCATATGAGTATTTCCTGTTTTGATGGTTATGATGTGGAGGAGGATCGGTCTTTCGAAAAGACGAATATGGCGCCGGAATCAGCTTCTTTCCTGTACTCTTTTTTATTGAAGTCAGCATAGAGGCCGACCGGATGAAATCCGGCTGCCGAATGCAGGGTCAGGTAATCGTCGCTTCGTAACGGATAGAGCCTGAGCTTTTCATCGAAGAGAGTGGCGTTTGCTGATCGCATGAAAACGTGAAACGTTACCTGTTCTTCGGATATTTCTTCATACTCACGGTGAAACGTGATGGTTCCCCCTGCCAGTGACTTGACGGGAAAGGTATACTGCGGAAGTTTCAGCAAGTAATCCCAGTTGACAACCTGAAAAATCCAGTATCCTCCGGGGTAGAGCAGCTTTTTGATCGAAAACACAAGGCTGCGGAGTTGATTGTGGGGGATATGAGCCATAACATTGCCGATAGAGTAGATGGTGTGGGACCTTTCGTCAATGGTGTCAATACCATTTACATCGAGGCAGTAAAAACGGGCTTCAGGATACTTGTTTCGAGCGGCACTGATCATTTTTTCATCGAGGTCTATGCCCAGAGCGTTGAATCCGTCCTGCTGAAGTCGCCCGCAATAATGACCGGGACCACAGCCAAGGTCAAGGATATTTTCTCCTTTTTGTGTGGTATGCGCTTGCAGAAAACAGACGATCTCTTCCCTCAGAGGAAAGACTTCTTCATAGTGTTCGGAAAATTCTGAGTACAAGGACATCGTTTCGGTATTGGATTGACCCCGGTGTTGAAATCAGAAGCGAGCATCTGCCGTTGACTGACCAAGTATCGGGTGTTAACAACAGAATACAAAATGGCATACTGTTATGCCAACCGGGCCATTTCTGTATTCCCCGGTGTTTTCGGCAGAGGCTCTATGGCGTAACTGTTTGTGTTCAAGAGCATTGCATGGTTGATACAGGAGAAAATACACGTATATTTGTACGTGCAACCTGCATTCGTTATGAAGTGCATAACCCTGGACTCCTATGAAAAAACGATTCCGGTTCTATCTGCTTTCAGCAGTCATCGGATGCTTTCTTGGTTTCGTTGCAGCCTGCAGCAGCAAGGATAGCGGCGACTCTATTCAATCGCTCAGCTATGAGATGAAAAGCTTTGACAAGGTTTATCAGGATGGAGGAGAAGGGGCTGAGAATGACACGTACTGCAAGTTTCGCTATCCGGTTTTTTCAGATGGAGAACATGCAGAAACCATAAACCGATATCTGCTGAACTGGATTGCAAACAGTACCGCTTTGAGTCCGGGAGAAAGCTATACCGGCAGCATAACCATCGAGGAGCTTGCGGAAAATTTTTTCAGGGAATACGAAGCAGCTCAAAAAGAATTTCCGGTCAGTTGGCCCTACCAATTCGAACTCACCGGTTCCGTGCTGTTGAACCGGTCGGATCTCTTGACGGTTGATCTTTCCTATTATGCATTCACCGGCGGTGCGCACGGCAACAGCCATACCGAATACTTCGTCTTCGATACCCGCACAGGGAAACGTTTTGGTCTGAACGATGTTTTTGCAGAAGATTTCGAGGAGCGTCTGAACACACTGATCGACAGCCGGTACAGGCAGATGAAAGGGCTTTCTGCAACAGACAGGCTCGACGGGGAGAAGGGCATGCTTTTTGAAAACCACATCCGCTTCAACAGCAACTTCGCTCTCACAGATAAAGGAGTGGCGTTTTTCTACAATCAGTATGAAATTGCCGCCTACGCCTACGGTACGACGAAGATTGACCTGCCCTACAGCGAACTGGCGGGTATCCTGAAGCCACGGTTCAAGGATTTATAGGTCCCCTGAGCCCGATAAAACAGTCAGGGCAACTCTATTAATTGTCGTGAGCGCCTTGAGTACAAGGCGGGCGGAGCGCGGAAACCGGAGTGTACATAAGGTACATGAGGATTTCGAGCACCGCCCAACGAAGTAATCATGACGCGCAACAAATTAATAGAGGTGCCCTCAAGTTTTCCAGGGAGGTCAATGGTTATATTAATACCCTGCTTCATTCAGTTTTTGGTATGCATCGCATCCTTTTTGCAATCCGTTGTCACATGCTTTTCTATACCACTCTTTCGCAGCTTTTTTATCTTGCTTCACACCGTGACCATCTGCATACAATAAACCGACATTGTACTGAGCGATAGCATTAGCCTGCTCTGCAGCGAGCTTGTACCACTTCATGGCTTCTTCATAGTCCTGCTGGACACCGTGGCCAGATGCATGCATATTCCCAATACTGAGTTGTGCACTGGCAAAATTCTGCTCTGCAGCACTGCTGTACCATTTCATGGCTTCACTATAGTCCTGTTTCACACCGTGACCATTTGCATATAAGAGACCGACATTGTACTGAGCGACGGCGTTACCCTGCTCTGCAGCGGGCTTGTACCACTTCATGGCTTCCCCATAATCCTGACTTACACCCTGGCCAGTTGCATACATATTTCCGATACTGAGTTGTGCACCGGCATCCCCCTGTTCCGCGGCGAGCTTGTACCACTTCATGGCTTCCCCATAATCCTGACTTGCACCCTGGCCAGTTGCATACATCAGGCCGACATTATGCTGAGCGATGGCATTACCCTGATCTGCGGCAAGTTTGTACCACTTCATAGCTTCTTCATAGTCCTGCTCAATACCTTGACCGATTGCATACATGTTCCCGATATTGAGTTGTGCACCGGCATTACCCTGTTCCGCGGCGAGCTTGTACCATTTCATGGCCTCTCCATAATCCTGACGCAAACCCTGACCAGTTGCATGTAATAGGCCGATATTGAACTGTGCCGGAGCATTCCCTTGTTTAGCGGCCGTTTTCCATTTCGCTATCTCCTGTGGTGTTGGTTGGTCGCATTGGGCTTTTACAGGTGCGAGTACGATGAATATTGTCAGTATGCTAATAAGGATGTTTTTCATGGTATTTTTCCGATTGCCGGTTTAGCTGCTGTAAAGGTATGTTAGGTACCAAAAACGGATTCCATGAAATAAACAAAAAAACAAGGCATGAACCAGGTTGGTCGTCTCAAATAATCAGGTAACTTGACCCGAGCCCGATAGATTGGTTCAGTTGGTTACTGAAAAATGAACGATCCAGGGTTTTGACAAATGTTTTGATATTAGTTTCAACAAGGAAGGGCATGGTACTAATGAGCGCCTCAGTTTGTTGCACGCCCTGATTACTTCGTTGGTTGGATAGGAGAGGGTTTCTGCGCTCCGTCCGCTTTGTACTCACGTTGTTCACGACAATGTATAGATAGAGGTGTCCATGAAAGGAGCTTTGAAGAACGGATTGAGGAACTTGTTAAGGGGGAGTGAGGAAAATGTGGGATGATTTGTCGATCATATTCAGGTTGCAGGAGACCGAATTCACCGGACAGCTATCCCATTCGCTACACTCCATGGATAGCTGCCGGTTGAATGATAGGCTCTGTGGCAAGAATAGATTTTATTTCTTTTTTATGAAGTCGGATTGCGTTTGCGTAACTCTCGTAAAAGTGTCCATGCCTTTAATTATTTGGCTCGGGTCTGTAGCGCCGTTGATTACCAGTTGCCAAAGGGCCGTGAGTCTGTCGCAATCTTTGTTGAAGAAGCCTGTCCAGGCAGTAATAGAGGAGCAGTTCTCAACAGTATTTTCCCACTTAACGGCGAAGGTTATAGTGTTAGTACCCTCTAATACCCATCCCGTGACAGGGTAGGGTGTTCCCTGGCAAGCGTAACCCTTTGCCTTATTTATGTAGTAACCAGTGATCTTTCCCTCTGTATCGATGTCTTCGATGTGCAGGGTGGAGCCTCTTTGGTTTTTCCATGTCGATTCCCCCGGGCAGACCTGTGCAGCGGCGGTACCGGTCCACAAAGTGAGCAAGGTGATAAATGCAGCTACAACTATCGAGATATTTCTTCTCATGGTAACCCTCCTTTGGTTGATAAATACGTTAATAGTTTCAAATTACTTCAACCTTCCATTACAAAGCCAAGCTTGGTTATGGGCAATCACTTCGCGTAACAGATTTTTAGTGGTGCCCTACAGATGCAATACAGGCTGACGTTGCTGCAGCATACGTTGGGGCTTACCTTGTGCGTTACAAACGACTGATATGACCCGTCATCAGAAAAAACTGAATGCTTCTGTACCCTGATGGATCAATGTCGGCAGCTTTAAGCATACCGGTGTATTGGTTCGGCACAAGTACACATGGGAGGTATGCCTGAACATTTGAAAAAGTAAGACATCAGCAAATGCTGGGGGTGCTGAATGATATTTTTAAAGTAGTGAAAAGAGTAAAAAAACCAAAAAATATGATTTTTCTTATATAGAAAAGAATTTCCTGGGACACTACAAGGTACCTCGTCGTGAACGATTCAAGTGCAAGGCGGAGGGAGTGGACTTGGGCTTGATGAACCAATAATCGAATATACCGGACAACAGGATCAGTAATCCGACAATTCCCCCCGCGGGAATTACCAAAATGTAAAAGCTGCCCAGGGCACCTTTGAATATCCTTCCGTTGTGCAATTCAAACAGAAAATTCCAGAAAGGCATTCTGTACTGTTTTTTTATCTGTTCAGGCATTATAAAGGCATTGGATATTCTGTTTCCTTCTGTGTCGCAAATGCCTTTGTAGTGGCCCAGTATATATTCGGTGCTGTCCGGTGCAATGATACGCCCGTTAACCAATGTTGAAGCAGGCCTGCCGGGTTTTACAGGGGATTTCGATTGTAATACAGGGGTAATGTTCTTCTCTTTGACATTGAACCGTTCCAACCCTCCAAACGATCCAATGAGCCAGGTTCCCGGTTTTTCTTCTTCGAATACGGTTGCACCCATTGCAAAGATACGCACGGGTAACGACTTTTTTCTGAAAGGTTTATTTTCGGTGAGACTCCCGGTCCAGATTCCATCCGTACAGTCCAGGACGATCTGCTTGTTCACCGAATCATACAATGCATTGCGGATCTTGTTTTTCCAGGGGTTGCTGTCTTGTATCGCCGGATAATATTTTTCCGGAAGTTTGCCTTCAGCAATGATGATCATCAAGGGAGGACGCAGGAATGTCCCGGTGAAAAAAATGATAACCAGCAAAACAGCCGCATACCATCCCAATGTTTTATGATACCTGAAAAAAAAGTGCCGGCTTTTTTTATCACCTGGGGGTGCAGTGCCATTGTTTTTTTTGTATTGCCATTTCCATTTTTTCGGATAGTACCATATGTAAAATGCGGAAATACACAGAAACAGCAAGACAACTCCTGCCGCGTCCCAAAGCAGCTTTCCGGGAAATCCCCAGATACTCCCGTCATGCAGTTCGAGAAAAACCTGAATCAAGGAGACGTGCTCGTCTTCGGTTGTTCTCGAGGGGATGTGCTTTGTGAAAGTCAGATTTGTGTCAAGACGGGATACATAAAAGCAGGACTTTGCTATAAGCACCAGCCGGTCTTCTGTGCGTATAATTTTCAGGATAGGTACAGACCTGTCGGGAAGAGTTACTTTTTGCCATGCTGAATGTTCAAAGTCGTACGTCAGAAGTCCGTCATTCGTTGCGGAAAGCAGCAGTTGTGGTTGTTTGTTGAAAAAAAGGTGATTGGTGCGTTTTTTCCATGCAGCAGTCGGGAACTCACCGGCCATAAAAGATGAAAACTGCATTCCTTTGTCTGTTGATCTATAGATCCCTTGATTTCCGTATGCGATAAGGGTGTCTCTGCCTTCCCCTGAATAAACGATTCCTTTGAGTGTTCTCCTGTTCCAGTTATCGGGATGATAATGTTCCGGAACGAACCACTGCGGAACCGAAAGATTTTTGAGCATTTCCGGATGGTTCAAAAGTACGCCCGAGATCGACATCCATATAAAAAACAGTAACAGCAGCAGACCCGGGTATTTGTGTACCCATCGGCTGGTTTTGTAGAGTTTATTTTCTTTTCTCACCGGTTTTGTGTACTTCAAAAAGCTGCCTTTGTTTTACCGATACTCGGAATGTTGCTTTTCCGCTGCTTCTTTTACCGCTTGTTGTTCCGAAAAGCCTGAAGGTGGAATTATGAAAAAGCGGCTTGTTTTTGTTGGTGGTTAATCTATAATTTGTCCAATTATAGATTAATCCTATCATAAAACATAATGTACACCTCAATTTATTGTCATGAGCGGTTCAAGTGCAAGACAATTGAAGCGCGGAATAAATGGAGGTGCTGACACGCTCCGTTGTTCTCGGAATGAAGCGGGTATTTCGGAAATACAGGGCGCATTTGAGCGGTGTGTCCATGGTTGCGCTGAAACCCGACAATCCATAGAAAGAAAAAGATCTATGGATAGGGCGTGTGTGTTGCCTGTACGATGTTTTGTTCATCGCTCCGGCGAAACGGTGAGGGATAAAGCCGATACGCTTATTCAGGGTTTATAAAAATAGATATGGAACATCTCTTCGCTTTGTTTGTCGATCCAGTGTGGAATATGCAGGCTGCTGGCTTTGTCGATTAACGGAGCAGGCAGAAACGGTGCGATGAGCTTGTATACCGCTCCCGTTTCCATGGCGTTCAGATCAGCAATGACCTGGTTGACAGGGTGTTCTCCTTGTGCAAGCATTTCCCGGACATCGAACTCCGTTGTAATCAGGTTTTCCTTGAACCATTCAGGTTGTACGGTGTTATACTTTGTTTCTCCGGTTCCTGTATATAAATCCTGACCGACAGCACCCCGAAGCTTGTTGACCAAATCTTCGACTTTGACATTGCCGATCGCGGCAGCCTGCTGCAGGGTAGCGATTTTTGCAACGGTTTTGCGCAGGACAGGGTTCTTCAGTTTTTTAAACTCCGGTACATAGCCTATGAGAACGTCTTCCAGATGCGGATAGGCCTCAAGTAATTGATGCACCTTTGTTTTTGGTGTTATTATCAGATCGCTGCTCATGTTGTTTGCCGCGCTTAGGTGTATGACAAGATTCGCTGCTCACCCTCAAGTGTACGGTACCGGCTGACGTCATGAGAAACCTCGAGCGTACCAAGGTATTCGCCTTTTTCATTTCGTAAGGCAAAATACTCGATGTGAATGAGTTTGTCTCCCATGGTAATCCAGAACGGAGCCCGGTTGTGTGTGCCGTTTTTAAAATCATGAACGATTTTGTCTACGATATGGGAACTTGCAGGTGGGTGGCAGTGCCTGACATCCCGATTTACAATCGCCCGGTTTCGTTGAAAGATTCGATCAGGGTTTTGGGAGAAGTATTTAACCTTGTCGTTTTTGTCAACGAACGTGATATCAACAGGAAGAGTATTCAGTATGCACATGAGCTCTTCGGCAGTGAAACTGCCTGTCGGCAGCTGGATGTTTTCACCGGATCGTTGTGCTTCGTTTATTGTTTCTTCACGAGCCCAGTCAGGTTTCCACTTTTTTGGAGGATCGTAGAGACAGTAGCCTATTTCAAGGGACTGTTTGCTTATTTCGTACCACTCTTTTTCAGAAAGGGTATCCAGGGACATTGGAAAAAGTATTTCTTCTTCCTTGACGGTCATATCATCTATACCTTTCAAGGCAGGTAGAAGAACAATTGTCGAAGCAGCGGCCAGCTCCTCTTTTGCAATGTTTTCGGTTTGCAGGATCTCGATACTTCCTTTGATGAGTTCGCGTATTTCATCATGTTTTCCCCACATGACTTTCGGCGGGCCGGTGATCCCTTTTTGTTCAAGAAAAGGAAACAGCAAATATTCCTTACGCTGATAATGTTTGTCTACATCGAAAAGATTGTTGTACAATCCCCTGAGTTTCAGGAGTTGGCCGGGTAACTCCGACTCGTCCGACTTTTCAATATCCGATAACAAACCGTAAGCCAGTGCGGTTGTTTTTTTAAGCTCGATGTTTTCTTTTAACATGACATCGATGGGATGACCTTCAGGAACATTTTTTGTCCCCGACAGGTCGATGTTTCCCTGCAGTACTGCCGAATGGGCATCACACAGTTTCAGAATTTCCGATTCAGGAAGCCCTTCGCTGATCAGTTCCTGCTCAACTTCCACAACTTCACCGTACGGTATCTGGCTCAGGCTTTGCATTAATTCCTGTCGGACTTTTTCTTCAGGTTCTCCATGGTGAAGCTTCAGTATCAATTCTTTCAACTTTGCCTTTCTTGCCTGAGAGTTGTTAAGCAATTCGCTCATGAGCTAAATGTTTTACGTTACGACTGAATTGAATGGTTATTCGAGCATTCCCGCGGCTCGCGGCAATTTGGAGCACTCGGTGTAGGTGTCTTTACAATAAATATAACCTATTTCTCATTTTCCCCCGGTGTGTGAATGAAAGCAATTTTGCGTTCACGACAATGTGTGGAGATGCCTGTAGGTAAGAGCTGCCAGCCTTCGTATAACCCGGTGGAAACCATTGCCCCGGCCATTATGTTGTAAGAGAAAGTGTCCAGGTATGATGTCGTCCATGCCTGGTTACACATTCACGGAAGTTCCTCTGAAATTCGAGACAACAAACGCCGAAAATTGCAATACGTGTTTTTATGTTGCAGGCATTAATAACAGGAGCCGCTATATGGATAAAGAGAAAACCAGGAAGATTGTAAAAGAAGCCTACGGAAAGCTTGCCCAGGGTCAGGACTGTTGTTGCGGAGACACCTCCTGTGGGACCGATACTGCTGAGTTTGCCAAATCCATCGGGTATACCGAAGAGGAGCTGCAGGTTATCCCGGATGAAGCCAATCTTGCCCTCAGTTGCGGGAACCCTACCGCTTTTGCAAGTCTCGGAAATAACGAGGTAGTGCTTGACCTTGGTTCAGGTGCGGGGTTTGATTGTTTTCTGGCGGCAGCCAAAGTTGGTCCGGAAGGAAAAGTCATCGGCGTGGATATGACCCCTGAAATGCTTGAGAAAGCACGAGCCAATGCTAAAAAGAACGGTGTTGAAAATGTTGAGTTCAGGCTCGGAGAGATTGAAAATATCCCTGTTGCGGACAATGCTGTCGATGTTGTCATCAGCAACTGTGTCATCAACCTCTCTGCTGACAAACCAAGGGTTTTTCAGGAAATTTACAGGGTTTTGAAGCCCGGTGGAAGAATCGCTGTTTCCGATATTGCTCTTCTCAAGGAGCTTCCCCGGAGAACCCAGGAAAGCATTGAAGCGTATGTGGGTTGTGTAAGTGGGGCGTTAACTGTTGATACGCTGCAAAAAACGGCTGAAGCATCCGGTTTGCGTGATGTAAGCGTATCTGTCAAAGGGTCTTCCGCCTGTATTTGTTTCGATACAAAAGATCCCATCGGACGAGCGATTCTGGACAGTCTGGGAGAGAATGAGTCTCTCGATGACTATGTCGTCAGTGTCTTTATAGAAGGCTTTAAATAATGGGCACCTCTATTAATTTGCTGCGCACCATGATTACTTCGTTGATCGGATAAGAGAGGGTTTCTGCGCTCCGTCCGCCTTGTACTCAAGGCGCTCACGACAATTAATAAAGGCGTCCTGCCCTAAATAAAGTGATACCATGAAAGCATCGGACCTCTTTCTTGAATGCCTCGAACGGGAAGGCGTTAAGGAGATATACGGTGTTCCGGGTGAAGAGAATGCCGATATGATGATCTCTTTGCTCGATTCTCCCATCGAGTTTGTGATTTGTCACCATGAACAGGCTGCGGCCTTTATGGCTGATGTTGCCGGACGGTTGACGGGAAAGCCCGGCGTTTGTCTTTCGACGCTCGGGCCGGGTGCAACGAACATGGCGACCGGTATTGCCAACGCAAACATGGACAACAGTCCTGTTGTAGCCGTTACTGCACAGGCAGGGACAAACAGGCTGCATAAGGAGTCGCACCAGAATATGGATGCGATAAACCTTTACAAGCCGATAACGAAATGGAGCCAATCGGTTTTTCAGGCGGATAATATACCGGAAGTTGTCCATAAGGCATTCAAACTGGCGGCAACCGAAAAGCCAGGCGCATGCATGGTAGAGCTTCCCGAGGATGTTGCGCGGGAAGACACGCTGGTCAGGCCTTTCGATTCCGGTGGTAAAGCCCGCCGTCCCGCTCCTGACGAGAAAGCGGTCGTGCGTGCAGTAGAGCTTCTCGGCAAAGCGGAAAAACCGATCATTCTTGCCGGTAACGGTTGTGTGCGCACGAGGGCGTCCAAACAGCTTAACCGGTTTGTCGATGTAACGGGAATCCATGCGGCAAATACGTTCATGGGTAAGGGAGCCATATCGGCAAGACACGACCGTTGCCTGTTTGCCGCCGGATTGGGGTTGAAAGATCATGTCTCGTATGCCTTTTCGAAAGCCGACCTTGTCATCTGTATCGGCTACGACATGGTTGAGTGGCATCCGCATATCTGGAATATCGGCTTGGACAAAAAAATTGTCCATATCGATTTCGAACCGGCAGAAGTCGATCAGAATTACCGTGCCGATGTTGAGATAGTCGGAGATCTGGCCGGCAGCTTGTGGGCTCTCTGCGAGAGCTTTGGGGAAAACCACTCATGGGATGTAAAGGAATTCAAAAAAGAAAGAGAGCATATGCTCGAGGAATTGCAGGAATGTAATGCAGATGAGAGTTTTCCTCTTAAGCCGCAGAGAATTCTCAGTGATCTGCGATCGGTAATGGGGGACGAAGATATTCTGGTAAGCGACGTTGGGGCACATAAAATGTGGGTTGCAAGGCATTACCCTGCATATCATCCCGGTTCCTGCATTATTTCAAACGGATTTTGTTCCATGGGCATTGCTCTCCCCGGTGCATTGTCGGCAAAAAGACTTTATCCGGAAAGGAACGTTGTCGGTCTGTGTGGTGACGGAGGGTTTTTGATGAACGTTCAGGAACTGGCAACAGCGGTTCAGTACAATATTCCGGCAACAATCCTTGTCTGGGAGGACGGTGGGTACGGCCTGATAAAGTGGAAGCAGATGAACAGGTTCGGCAAGTATTCGCATACGGATTTCATCAATCCCGACATCGTCAGGATGGCTGAATCGTTTGGCTGCAACGCCATCAGGGTTGAAGCTGCAGGAGATTTGATTCCTGCATTGCAGGCAGGGTTCTCGGAGAAAAAGAGGCCCACGGTCATTGCGGTTCCTGTCGATTACGATGAAAACATGAAGTTAACGGAGAAACTGGGCAAAATCATCAGTCATTAACACGGTGTCCACTATACAGTTATTCCTTATTCCTGTTTTCCTTTTCTACTCAGCTCACCCACAAGAAAACATAGCAACTTCCGGAACATTATTTCCTTAGGCTCCGTGAATGGGTTAAATTCAGGTCGATAGTGTCCCTTGAAATTTAACTCCTGAATGCAGTGAGCCGAGGAAAAAGAAAGATTGGTCTTGCAGGTGCAATATCCATCGGGATAGGGGGGATGGTCGGAGGCGGGATATTTGCCGTTCTCGGTGAAGCTGTGTCTCTTGCGCACGGTGGAACACCGATGGCTTTTTTCGTTGCAGGCATGGTTGCTCTTCTGACCTCTTATGCCTATGCCAGGCTTTCGGTCAAATATCCCTCTCAAGGTGGTACGGTTGTTTTTATAGATAAAGCTTTCGGTAACAACATTGCATCAGGAAGTTTCAACCTCATGCTTTGGCTCAGTTACCTTGTTACCATTGCACTCTATGCTGTTGCTTTCGCATCCTATGCTTTGACATTTTTTCATGACAACACTTCCGCGCTCATCAAGCATGTTTTGATCAGTGCCGCAGTGTTGTTGCCGACAGCAATTAATCTGGTAAGTGCATCATTTGTCAGTAAATCTGAGACAGCAATCGTGGCAGTCAAGCTCGTATTGCTGGCTGTTATTATTGTTTTCAGCATAGCCTATGTAGACCCTGAGCTTGTTGCGCCGGCTCATTGGGGTTCCATGTCTTCGATTTTTGCGGCAGGGATGATCATTTTTGTCGCGTATGAGGGTTTTGAGCTTATTGCCAACTCGGCTGAAGATGTTCAAAATCCAGAACGTAATCTGCCTATAGCTTTTTACACTTCCGTTATACTGGTTTTTGTCCTTTATGTGCTCATTGGAATAATTACGGTCAGCACGATACCGGAAGAGCAGTTATTGAGCGCGAAAGATTATGCGCTTGCTATAGCAGCGAAGCCTGCTTTAGGCCAGACAGGTTTTGTTGTAATAGCAATTGCTGCTCTGCTCGCAACGTTCTCGGCTATAAATGCCACTATATACGGAAACGCCAGATTAGGGTATGTCCTTGCCAGGGAAGGTCAGCTTCCCGAGATCTTCGACAAAAAAGTTTGGAATGAACCGGTTATGGGGGTTGTCGTTACAGCCGCCATTAGTGTATTGATGGCAAACGCGATCAACTTGAAGGAGATTGCCATTATCGGAAGCGCAAGTTTCCTGTTCATTTTTGCGTTGATCAACGCGAGTGCGTTCAAATTGAGAAAAGAGATCGGGGGAAGTCGATATGTATACATTGTTGCAGTATTGCTGAGTGTCACTGCGTTAATGACCCTGCTGGTTAACACGTTCGAAAGTAATTTCAGAGCTATTTTTGTTTTTGTCGCGTTTATCTGTGTCTCTGTTCTTTTTGAGATGACCTATGGTAAAAAACTAAGGGGGCATTTTATGGGAAGAAGGTACGAGCCCTGACATAAAGTGTCAGGAAATCGTTTATTTCAAGGCTTTCTTTTCCCACCACACAGGCAATTCGGCAATGGAATCAAGGACGGTGTCGGGTGTGACGTCACCATCCAGGTCCTGAGAGCGGAACTTGCCGGTGCGAACAAGCATGCCTTTTAACCCCGCGAGTTGTGCTCCCTGCACGTCGCCGACGATATCGTCACCGATCATGATTGCGTCGGCTCCTTGACATCCAAGCATTTCCAGTCCTGCATCAAAAAACTCTTTTGACGGTTTTCCCAGAACGACTGCCCGGCACCCTGCCGCATGTTCCAGAGCCTTGACAAATGGAGCGACATCCAGATGAAACCCGTCGGCACCGCGCCAGTAGCGGGTCATGCCAAGAGCGACAAGTATCGGTTTAGGTTCAGCCATGAGCAGTCGGAAAGCCCGGTTCAAGACGGGAAACGTCCATTGTTCTCCAAGGTCACCGATCACTACCGAAGAAGCTCCGGATTCGGCGCCAGAGTCAAGTTCTTCCAAACAGTTGAACTCCGCTTTTGTGGGCTGGGGGACAAACAGGGCCGCCGGTCCGGGGGCATGAGCTTTCAACCATTGCGATGCTGCTACCGGAGGAGAAAAAATGGTTTTTTCGTCTGTAACGATACCGATGCGTGCAAGCTTTTCTACAAGGGCACTTCTTGGACGGGAACTGGTATTGGTGACGAAAAGATAGGGGATAGTTTCCTTGTCAAGCCACTGAACAGCTTCCTCAGCTCCGGGAATGGCCTTGTCACCGACGTACAGCACTCCGTCGAGATCGATCAGCAAGGCTCGTTTTTTTGTTTTTGCTTCTCCAAGTAGTCGCTCATAAAGGTTGAGATCGGCTTTACTGAACAGCACAAAGCGTATATGATTGACGGAGGATAAACCCGGTAGTGTCTCAACTACGGTTTTCAGTGCAATTTGTGCTGCTTCTTCGACGGGATAGCCGAATATGCCTGTCGAAATGGCAGGGAAGGCAACAGATCTGATTTTATGTTCTTCGGCTACCCTGAGCGCATTGCGGTAACAGTCTGCAAGAAAGACGTCGGCAGGTTCATCCTTTCCGTAGACAGGGCCGAGGCAGTGTATGACATGTTTGTTGAGCAAGTTATGCCCTCCTGTAATGACAGCGTCGCCCGGTTGGATTGGCGCAAGCGGTCTGCACTCTTTTTCCAGTCCGGACCCTGCGGCGCGATGTATTGCTCCAGCAACACCGCCTCCCGGCAGGAGTTGGGCGTTCGACGCATTGACAATCGCCTCCATGTCGGCCTGATCGGCGATGTTACCCTGTACGCACTCAAGAGTGATATCTTTTACACGCAGAATAGCCATGATCAAATATAATTTAATCTGCGTCATTCAAGGTGCGGTCAACCTGAAGATGTTCGGAATAGAGCTTCTGTGAAAAAGCATGAACTGGTCCCAAATGATTCTGCTGAAACCCCTTGCCTTATCGACATGCATTTTTGTTGCTCATGCCAATTGTTCATATTACTTGTGTTGATCATTTTCATCCCGCTCGGATGTCTGATATCCTTGCCCGTGAATGGCTGTTTGAAACAGGCAGGAAAAGAGGACGTATTTTAAAATGCTCGAAAATAAAGGAGGGTCGTGTGCGAGGTTTCATACTCTATCTTGTTTCATTGATGTTCTTGTCTTTTTCGCCCTGTGTGAATGGGGCGGAAACAGCAGAGGAAATCAATACTAAGGCAGTCGGCCCGTTCAAACGGTATTGTGACGGGTATGGAAATCCAGGCGCTGATGGGGCCGGGTATGTATCGGTTCTCAAGGTGTCGACGGGCACGGTAGAAAAAACGGATGATGATTTGCTTGACGGGATTGTTGCCTATGATCGCGCAGAAGCAAACGATGCCTATATCGGACAGATCAATATGGAAACAGCCTCTTCATTCTGTGGCCTGGCCGGGCGGATCTGGGGGTATGATCTTGCAGTCGCTGACGCGATCAAAAACGGTACGCAGAAGCCTCTTTTCAAGGTGAAGCAATATGATGGCTCTTCTTTGCCGGTATATGACGCTGAACCTTTGCTTAAAGCGGGCAAAGCCTTGTTCGGAACAGTGAACGCGCGTCGTTTTCCGCCTGCACCGGGAGCGCATGTGGTTTGTGCGAACAAAAGCGTTACATCGTACCGTCCTGTAACCGGGATGCCTGATCCTTCCAAGAACGAGTCGTTTGGGGTCTGGTGCTATATAGCTGTGTCCATCGCGAAAAACCGGGAAAGAGATGCTTGTTTGTTCATCGAGGATGCAGGTTTGTGGCTTGAAAACGATGATCCCGACAGTCTGGAAAACTTTTTGGATAAGCATCGTAAATCGGTTGTATGGAGCATCACCGCATGCGGCAAGGATCAAAAGGTTCTTTATGAACGTACATACATAGGTTATGCCTATGTCATCATGGAACCGGGGCAGATCGGCACTGCGCTGACGGTTGCCCCATACATTGTGCTGGCCAAAGATGCTGTGCCTTCCAAGGGGTTCAAGGAACTTGGTAAAATGACATTGAGAGAGTGGGAAACACTGATGGGATTTGAGGAAAAGCACTTTTAGGTGGAGTTGGCTGTGCCTATAGAGTTTGAGCTTCGGGTCAGTAATGATGAGCGCGTCATTCCTGTTGTACGCTCCTTTGTTTTCAGTGCTTTTGCCCAATCATCCCTTGAAAAAAACCTTCATGAAAGACTTGCCGAGCTGGTTGTCCTGAGCGTGGGTGATGCTGTCAAACATGCTTACGGTTCCGGCGAGGAAGGTTCGATAACAGTTGGAATCAAGGAATCGCATGGCAAGCTGGAGATCACGGTGCGTGATTACGGTATGCCTCAGGATATCGCTGAAATGGAAACCTCCTTGCACCAGGGTGTTGATAAAGACTCGCGGCTTTTCGGCATTTCCTGCAAGGAGATTGCCGATGAGATTCACTGGACAGGATATGGTCCCGAAGGCAAGGCGCTAAGGATAAGCAAGTGGCTTCACAACAGGGACATTACGATGGAGGTAGGCGAAGAGACGCTCAAGGTTTTCGGTAAGGATATTCCTGCGGCACCTTCGCAGGAATACACTGTCCGCCGCATGCGGAAGGGAGAGGGGATCGAGATTTCTCAATTGATTTACAAGGCTTACGGCGGGACATACTTCAACAGTGATGTTTATTATCCGGAACGGGTAGAGGCTTTGAATGCAAAAGGAGCTGTTCTTTCATTCGTTGCTCTTGCTGAAGACGGGAGAGTGGCCGGGCATTATGCACTTGAACGCAATGCGGATGGGCCGGTTGCCGAAGGAGGTGAGGCGGTCGTCGATCCGGCACATCGCGGCAGAAAGCTGCTCGAACGGATGAAAGAGACCGCCTTGCATGAAGCACGTCGCATCGGCCTTGCCGGAGTATATGCTGACGCCGTGACGATTCATCCCTACACCCAGAAATCGAATGTGCATTTCGGGGCCAGGCTTGCCTGCGCCGACCTTGGCATCGCTCCCCGGAACGAGCACTTTCTCGGGCTTTCAGGCGACCAGCCCCAGCGCATCTCCTGCCTGCTTTATTATCTGCATCTCGGTAAGCCCGAACAGCGGAATGTTTATGTGCCATCCCGTCACAGGCCGATCATGGAAGAAATCTACCGGAACCTTGGTTTTCCGGTGGCATTCGGAGAGGAACTGGTGCCGGAAGGCAGGGGGAACTGTTCGGTAAGCGTTGATTCCGGAGCTGCAAAAGCAAGTATCAGGGTCGAACGTGTCGGCGCGGATACTGCGCGTACCGTACGTCATGCGAGACGAGAGCTGACCGAGCACTCGCATGCGGAAGTTGTTTTTATCGACATACCTCTTACTGATCCCGCAACTCCATATGCTGTCGAAGCTCTTGAGGAGTACGGCTTCTCTTTTGCCGGGGTAGCTCCGCATTTTTCCAAATCAGGAGACATGCTCCGTCTTGTTTACCTGACCGAACCGCTCCATCGAAAGCACATTGTAACCTATGAGGACTTTGCCGGTCGGCTTGTGGAGTATGCGCTGTCGGAACAGGAGCGCGTGCGCAGATTGTAAAAACAGGAGAGACCCTTGAGAGTGGGTGGGAAATAGCTGTATATTATCAGTAACGAGATTTCCGCTCTATTGTCCGGATATAGTGAACGATCAAAGGGAGGGCAGGTTTTTCAGGTCTGAAAATGAGAAAAGTTTATTTAGTACATCAAAAATACTTTTTGTTATATTGAAAACAAGTTGAAAACCAGCGCAATGGTAATGTTTCCAATAACCCCCCAAATACCGTGGCTTTTCATCAGGCCGTAAGGTAAGGAGGATAACCCCATGAAAGATAAAGATACTTATGAATTCAGTGTCAAGCGTCTTGGCAAGACATGCACCTGTTCATGTCCCTGCAACGAGGCCAATCCTATAGATGTAACCGTAGAGGTTAGTTTGAAAGGTAAGGAGAGGGAAGTAATCAAAATAAACCCTCAAAGCGTTAAAAAATTAAGTTAAAAAGCAAAATTGCCTGGCGCTGGTTTTTAACTTGTTTTTCATATGTCTACTCCCCCAAAATATTTGTTGCGTAGTGAGCCGTTTGGCGGAATACTCGCGGATCGTTTTTCCACCAAGACCCGTTTTTACAGCCATTCAGCATTTTTTATTATCGAGCAGATTTTCCGCGGAAAGTCGGATTCCCGGATCATGTCGGCATTGAAAAAACAGTTCGACGTGCCGGATAGTACGAATCTTTCTGAGCATATTGCTATCTGCAGAAAGGAACTCGAAGAGTTTGAAAAGTATAGTGATCGTGCACCCCTGGTTGATGATGAAAACAAGTCTGTGCCTACCCTGAAAGGGCCTCTGGATTTAAAAATTGAAATCACAAGGCGTTGCAACCTCAATTGTGCTCATTGCTATAGCGCCTCTGATGAGGGTTCTCTGGAGGAGTTGCCGTGGGAATACCTTAAAGTTCTTTTTGAAGAGTGTGCCAAGGACGGTATACGTTTTGCCTCGATTACCGGTGGAGAGCCTCTGTTACATTCCGATTTTGCAAAAATCCTTTCCGGAGTGCGTTCGTTCAGTGAAAGTTTAAATGTATCAACAAACGGAACCTTGTTGACACCCGACACCGCACGTCTTATTGCCGAAACCGTTGACTCTGTCAATATCAGTCTTGATGCTCCAGTTGCTCAGCTGCATGACAAGTTTCGCAGTATTGCAGGAGCTTTCGACAAAGCGTTGGCGGCTATAGATTTTTTGGCCGGAAAATCAACAACAGTTGTTGTACAGACAACCGTCAACAAATTAAACATCGACAGCCTGCCGGAACTGGGCGAAATTATTGAAAAAGCAGGTGCTTCTGTATGGAGTGTCCGGCTTCCTCTTCCCAGTGGTAATTATTTGAAGAACAAGGAGATGTTTCTCTCACCCGAAGAGGTCAGGGAATATGAAGAGAAGCTGGTATCGCTCAGGGAACACAATTTTTCCATGGAAGTTTATTCGGGTATTCCTGTGGTATGGTCGAGAAAGGAGCCATATGTGTACGAGAATAAACCAGATCGTCTTATTTCATGTGCAGCAGGAACGATCATGGCCGCCGTTTTGGCAGACAGGAGAATTACCCCTTGTATTTTGTTTTCAGGCACTGACTTCGCCGAGCCAATGCCTGATCCCGGGGAGTTTAGATCGTTGTGGAAAAACAGTTCCTATTTTAACAAATTGCGGCAAATCAAGTTGCATGACCTGCCGTTATGCAGAAGCTGCAGCCATTTCGGGGATGTATGCCAGACCGAATGCCGGGCAAAATCATATCTTTTCTATGGCGATATAGCCACACCCGATCCTGATTGTGATTTCTATTTGAATTCGCCAACCGGAAGTTAACGTGCGGGTACCCACAGGGACCCGTGATGTTTGCCCTGCGCTCCGATACGGTAACAAACGCAATGAGTCCACTCCCATTTTCGGCATGGTCTGGAGCCGTCTGGTGCCGCTTGAGGGTTTCACAGGTGCTTATCAGGGCCGTAGTTACAATTCGTGTCATATTTCCGGAGACCGGGGCACTGCTCAACGAAGCAATTGAATCGCGGAATAAATAAATTAAGGTGTCCTGAAGTAACGGTACTGTTTTTTATAATAATCTTTAAAAAAGGAGCTCATTATGGATGCAGGTCGTTTTTTCGGCAAGCTGTTTGATTTTTCGTTCAAGGAGTTTGTGTCACTCCAGATTGTAAAATATCTCTACATTATCGGGATCGTCATGGCGGGTATATCGGCTCTGGGTATGGTAGGCGTCGGGTTTTCTGAAATGCAATATTCATTTATGGGGGGACTGGCGAAGGTGATATTTTCGCCTGTATTTTTTATCCTGATGGTGCTCTTTGCGCGCCTTGTTCTTGAAGCGCTGGTTGCAACATTCCGTATTGCCGAGAATACAACCAGAATACTGGAGATAAAAGAAAAAAATGACTGACGAGAGGATCACCGGATGGGTAGAGAAAAACGTTGGGACGACCGCTTGATGCTCGATCAGAGCGGCAAGGTTGCTATAGTCACCGGAGCGGGAAGCGGGCTTGGCTTTGAGACCGTACGGACGCTTGCCGGCAAAAATGCAAAAGTGGTTATGGCTGTGCGCAATGCTGCAAGAGGACGCGAAGCGGCGGCAAGGATAAAAAAGGAATGGCCCAGGGCGGATGTTGACGTCATGGAACTTGACCTTGCCGATCTTTCGTCAGTTCGCAAGTTTGCGCAGGATTTCACGAAGCGGTTTTCCCGTCTTGACCTGTTGATCAACAACGCGGGGGTTATGGTTCCGCCTTACGGGAAGACGGTTGACGGTTTTGAGCTGCAGTTCGGCACGAACCACCTCGGCCACTTTGCTCTGACGGTTTTACTGATCGATATGCTGAAAAAGGTTTCAGGAAGCAGGATTGTGACGGTGAGCAGCGGGGCCCATGCTTTCGGGATGCTTGATTTTGACGACCTGAGCTGGGAAAAGCGCAGGTATAACGCTTGGCAGGCATATGGCGACAGTAAACTTGCAAATCTTTATTTTACGAGGGAACTGCAGCGGCGTCTGGATGAGGAAGGCTCGGATGTGCTTGCGGTGGCCGCTCATCCCGGCTGGGCTGCTACGGAGCTGCAGCGCCATCAGTGGTGGGTTCGTCTGTTGAACAATTTTTTTGCCCAGCCTGCAGGCATGGGGGCGTTGCCGACGCTTTACGCGGCAACGGCTCCTGATGTTCACGGATCGGAGTATTTCGGTCCTGACGGCAAAGGCCAGATGCGGGGGTATCCTGTAAAAGTGCAATCAAGCAAACGTTCCCGTGATATGGTTGTCGCATGCAGGTTGTGGGAGGTTTCTGAAGAAATGACCGGAATCAGGTGGTAGTTTACAAGGAGATCGTATGGGTAAAAAAAGGTCACTGGTAATAGCAGCAGCAGGTCTGGTGGTGTTGCTGCTGCTGTTGTTATCCTTTTATATCGGTCGTTACGGAGTTTCGGCTAAACAAAATACTGCAGGGGGAGACATACGGCAGGACCTCTCCGATGAATACCGGCAAGAAGTTGACCAGGCTATAAAGATTGTCGGTGCGCTTGTGACGGACAACATAGCCGGCAGTGGCTTTGCAGGGAGAAGTGAATTCTTTTCTTCCGGGGCACAGCCTTTGTATTACTACGTGAAGTACAGGGGAGCTTTTCCTGAGAGCACCAGCGTTGCTGTGCGCTGGTATGAAGGGAACAGGACGATTCAGGAAAAGAGTATCGTTCTGCAGCATGAGGCGGGTGAAATACTGGATTCCTGCCGTTATAATTTTGAAAGCGGTGTCTACGAGGTCAGACTTCTTGCAGAAGGGGAACAAAAAAACAGTGTTATTTTCCGGGTGGTTGACAGGGCGTTGGTGAGGATTGATAACTCGAGCCTGGTTCCGGGGGTTGTCAAGCCGGGAGAGGTATTGACGGCTACAGTTGATTACTATCTTCAAAGCTCTGCCGATGAGCAACGAATAACGGTCAGGGAGCAGCGTATCGTTCAGCGCAACGGACGTCCTGTTATGGATCCCATTGTCAGGGACGTGTCAAGGTTGTCAGGGTTTAACAGCAGCACAGCCAGAGTGTATCTGCCCAGCAATGTTCAGCCCGGGGATTACGAGATTATTACTATTGTGAGCAACGGTACGAAAGAGGCAAAAACATCTTCCGGATTTTCTGTTTTCCGGCCTGCTCCCTTGCCGTCGCCGTCGCCTTCACCTGTACCGGCTGCCACTTCCTATCCAACATCACGCCGGAGCGGAAAAAACGAAATGACACTTGAACAGCTTGACGCTGCATTACAAAAAGTGTACAGGAAATAAATGCCAATGCAAGAGCCCCTGTCGGCTGACCCGAAAACAGAACGTCTTTCAGGCGCAGTTGAGAGAGTTGTCTTTCACAGTGACGAATCCGGTTTTACCGTGCTTCGTACCCGGGTAAGGGGCAGCCGCGAACCGGTAACGGTGACAGGGTATCTTGCTGCTGTTGCACCGGGCGAGTTTGTGGAGTGCATCGGTGAATGGAGCAATGACCGGACGTACGGATTGCAGTTCAAGGCAAAAGAACTGGCGGTAGTTCCTCCTGCCACGACGGAGGGGATTGAAAAATACCTTGCTTCAGGGATGGTCAAGGGTATAGGGCAGCATTTCGCCAAAGTGCTTGTAAAGGCTTTTGGGAAGGATGTTTTTTCGGTGATCGAGAACGAGCCGAAGAAATTGCGCTCACTGCCGGGGATCGGGAAAAAACGCATGGAAATGATAATTGGTGCGTGGCAGGAACAACAGGTGGTGAGAGATATCATGGTGTTTCTGCAGTCCCACGGTGTAGGTACTGCCAGAGCGGTGAGAATCTATAAAACATACGGCGACCAGGCGATTACTATCGTCAGCAGCAATCCGTACCGGCTGGTGCTTGATATTCAGGGCATAGGGTTCAAGACAGCGGACACCATCGCTACGAAACTGGGGACACTTTCGGATTCCCCGGTTCGCGCACGTGCGGGAGTACGCCATGTATTGCAGGAGATTTCCAGCGAAGGGCATTGTGCTGCAACAAGGGAGCGGCTTACTGCCGATGCTATTGAGCTGCTCGGTGTTTCTGAACAGGTTGTTGAGAGGGCGATAAAGGAAGAGATAGTAGACAGCGGACTTGTCCAAGACGAGATAAACGGTACACCCTGCCTCTACCTCGCGTCGCTTTACAGGGCGGAGAGCAGTGTGGCGGCTTCTGTCCGGAGACTGAACAGCGGCGAGCCTCCCTGGGGGATTACCGATGTGGAAGAAGCGGCAGGTATGGTTGAAGCTCTGACCGGTCTCTCTCTTTCAGCGTCCCAGGAAGAAGCTTTGAAAGTTGCGCTTGCAAGCAAGTTTCTTGTGGTTACCGGAGGCCCCGGCGTGGGTAAGACCACTCTGGTAAACGCGATCCTGAGGATTGTTCGTTTTAAAAAGCTCAAAGTCGCTTTATGTGCGCCTACCGGCAGGGCGGCAAAAAGACTTTCCGAATCAACAGGTTTCGAGGCGAAAACCATTCATCGTTTGCTGGAGTTTGAACCCCGCTCCTTTGACTTTAAACATGGCAGGGATAATCCTCTTGCCACAGACCTTGTTGTTGTTGACGAATCCTCGATGATCGATGTGCTGCTCATGAGCAAGCTGCTTGCCGCCGTGCCGGACAGCGCGGCACTGATACTGGTGGGAGATGCCGACCAGCTCCCTTCCGTAGGACCGGGTGCTGTTCTTGAGGATGTGATAGCGTCGAATGTTGTTCCTGTTGTCAGGCTGACCGAGATTTTCCGGCAGGCCGCGGAATCGAGGATCATCATCAACGCCCACAGGATCAACAGGGGCGAAATGCCGCTCAATCAGGAGGGTAAAGGGCTTACGGATTTCTACTTTGTTCCTGCGGGAGAGCCTGAAGATATACGAATGAAGCTGCTGGAAGTTGTACTGAAGCGCATTCCTGTGAAGTTCGGTTTCGATCCTGTCAAGGATATTCAGGTGCTTACTCCGATGAACCGCGGAGGACTTGGGACTAATGCGCTGAATACGGCACTGCAGAAAGAGCTGAACCTGAAAAGCGGCAGCGGCGTTACACGTTTCGGGACAAATTATTCAGAAGGCGACAAAGTTATCCAACTGGTCAACAACTATGACAAAGAGGTGTTTAACGGGGATATCGGTGTAATTGCTTCAATCAGTGAAGATGAGAAGATGGCGACCGTTGATTTCGACAGACGGCACGTGGAGTATGAGTTCGGGGAGCTTGATGAGCTCGCGCTCGCTTATGCGACCAGCATCCACAAGAGCCAGGGTTCGGAATATCCGGCGGTTGTTATTCCACTCGCGATGCAGCATTATATGCTTCTCCAGCGGAACCTGCTTTACACGGCGGTGACTCGAGGAAGAAAGCTGGTTATGATCATTGGCCAGACCAAAGCACTTGGTATGGCTGTCAGAAACAGGGCTGCTTCAGGAAGATTGACCAACCTGACGGATAAGATACGTAAAGAGTATTAACGGCACTCTTCGTTATCGATGTTCCGGCAGGTTTCATCGGGAAACTCGATCTCTACAGTCGAGTGATAGATGCCGTGTTTTTTTACCAGATCATGCATGATCTGTTTTACACGGCCGTACTCCTTCGGGTCAAGCTCTTTGTCCACTTCGAGATGGACGGAAAAAACCGTATGCTCTCCGTCCATGGACCACAGGTGTGCATGGTGAGCTGCATTTACGTGTTCGATTCCGGTAATTTCCTCCACGATTGATGCAATATCGATATTTACCGGAGCGGCTTGCAGAATTATGGGCACCATTTTTCTGAGATTTTTAATCACACCATAAAGGATATAAAACGTAATGGCGATGGCAAGCAGCGGATCGAGCACAGAAATATCGGTGAACAGAAGCACAACCGCTACAATAAGGACAGCGATCCATCCGAGGACATCCTCGAGGAGATGGAGAGAGACAACCCTTGCATTTATTCCTTCATCTTTTTTCAGGCGCAGCATTGCAAAACCGTTGACAGCTATGCCGAATACTGCAAGCACAACCATACCTTGTGCGTCTGTTGGCTCCGGAGAGAATATGCGGGGAAGGGCCTCGGTGACAATGTAGACCGAGCTGCAGAGCAGGATAATGGTACTGATGATAGCCCCGAAGAGAGAGAAGCGCCGGTAGCCGTACGTGTACCTGATATTGCCTTTCTCACCCGAGAGCTTTTCGAAATACCAGGCCTGTCCAAGCGCTATGGAATCGCCAAGGTCGTGTACTGCGTCTGCAAGAATGGCAGTACTGTTGGTTATGAAACCGCCGATAATCTCGATAAGGGTAAACCCCAGATTGAGGAAAAAGGCTGTTTTGATGTTCCTTGTCGGACCGTGACGATGCGGGTGTTGATCCATAGGTAACTGATTATGGGGGAGCTGTGTGAAATATTTGAAACATAAGTTGAACGATTGCCCGACCAGTCAGGATTTCAACTTGTGCGATTTTCTTCTGCCCTGTTCATTTGAACCTGTCCGACACGGGATTTTACTTATTGCACATACTTGAATAAGGTATTTTTATATTAAACTGGATCAGATATGGTGCAATGTAAACGATCAACTTGGGAGAAAAGTAATTGGTAATGAAGCTTTTGTTTTGGATATTAACGTCTTATGCTGTTTTTGCATTGCATGGGTGAGTAGCGAAAAGTGTATCCAGGGCTTGAGTTTACGATGCCGGGGATTTGCTATGAAATGAATATTTACTAATAGCTGTTATCGTTTATTAGTAAATCGAAAATCATAAAATAGGATTATTGCGTGGGAAGAAAAAAGAAGGATCAGAAGACAAAACCGCCAAAACGAAAAAAGAAAAATTCTTCACATTCGCCTGTTGAAAAACGGGTCAAGCCAAACGATCATATTCTGATCAACGAATTTCTGGTCAGAAAGGGCGAAGCATCGATTGCTTCCGAGATCATCAACTTTTTGTCGGATCACGAGAGCAAGCGGTTCCGTTCCGTGGAACTTGCCAAAACGCTTGGTTATGAGGAGTCACGGCACCTTCCGGGATTCTGGTATGTATTGCACAAGCTGCAGGAAGAGGGAGTTCTCGACAAGGATTCAAAACGCTGCTACGGACTTGCCGGACAGGAAATGCCTACGTATGAGGATGTTCTTGCCCATACCAAGCAATTTCCCTGTCCTGACAAACAGCATTACAAGGTAGATCAGCTATACACAGGAGTCATTACGACACACCCTAACGGGTATGGTTTTGTCGAGGTTGAGGGTTATGACGACGATATTTTTATTAAAGCCGAATCTCTGTCGGATGCAATTCATGGTGATGAGATAGAGGTGCTGGTTACCAAGGTGCCCAAGACCTATCAGTCACAAATGACACCGCATCAGCGTTGTGAAGGTGTTGTTACGAGGGTAATCAATCGTGCACTGCATTCGGTTGTTGGTACACTTGTTCGCAAGAACCGCAAATTTGTTCTTGTTCCCGATCTTAAAAAGATTCTTCCTGAAATCAACGTACGGATCAAGGATTCCGGTGGCGCTGCAGATGGTCAAAAGGTTGTCGCCGGGGATCTTGATTTCCAGAAAAACGGTACCATTCGCGCTGTTGTCCGCGAGATTCTTGGTGATGCAGGCTCATCAGAAGTCGAGGTAAGCGCCATAGCACGGAGCAAGGGAATCGATGAAACCTTCGATGAAGAACTGCTCAGGTATGTTGCGTCTGTCAGTGAGACGATTTCGGATTCCGATATTAATGGCCGCCTTGATATCCGTGATAAAACTGTTTTCACAATCGATCCTGTCGATGCGAAAGACTTTGACGATGCGCTTTCTATTGAGCCTGTGTCAAAAGGTGTTTACAGGGTTGGCGTACATATCGCGGATGTATCGCATTATGTCAAGGAGGATTCACCTCTGGACAGGGAGGCACAGAAACGGGCCACTTCAGTGTATCTCGTGGATCGCGTTATTCCTATGCTTCCTGCAAGGCTTTCGGAGCAGATTTGCAGCTTGAATCCCGGTGTTGACCGCATGGCGTTTTCCGTTTTCTTCAAAATGAAAGCAAATGGTGAGGTAATGCAGCACGAGTTTGTGAAAACCGTGATCAACTCGAAAAGGCGCTTTACCTATGAAGATGTCCAGGATGTGCTCGACAACGGGAAAGGGAAATACTTCAAGGAACTGAACCTGCTCGACAAGATAAGCGCCAGGCTGAGGGAGACAAGGTTTAGTGAGGGAGGGCTTGAGTTTGAAACAGAGGAAGTCCGTTTTAAACTCGGCAGTAAAGGTGAGCCGATTGAGGTGATTAAAAAAGAGCGTCTCGGCAGTCATCGCCTGATCGAGGAGTTTATGCTGCTTGCCAATCGTAAGGTTGCGGAGTATATCAGTACAAAGTTCACACTGAACAACAAACAGAGTCAGCCCTCCATATACAGGGTGCACGGTTCGCCCCAGGAGGAAAAGGTGGGCATCCTTGCAAATTTTGTCCGCAAGATCGGCTACAATCTCCAGCTTGATGGTAAAGGAAAGGGAGGTGTGCCTAAAATCAGCTCGAAAGCTCTCCGTGGTCTGCTAAAACAGGTCCACGGCACCAATGTCGAGTTTCTGGTTAATGAACTTGTGCTACGCTCCATGGCAAAGGCCCAGTATACAAGCGCAAATGACGGACATTTCGGACTGGGCTTTGAGCATTACACTCATTTCACCTCCCCTATCAGGCGTTATCCCGACCTGGTTGTTCATCGTTTGCTGTTTGAGTATGAATCATGCCGGAAACGCCGTAAAAAGATTTCCGCAAAACGCCTGACCGATATTTCTTCAACGATCGAACAGGTCTGTCAGATTTCAAACGAGCGGGAAAAAAGCGCCATGGAGGCCGAACGCGAGTCTGTAAAGTTAAAGCAGGTCGAGTATATGGCTGCGCATGTCGGCAAAGTGTATTCAGGTATCATATCCGGGGCTACCGAGTTTGGCATTTATGTACGCCTTGAAGAGTTTGCAATCGAAGGCCTTGTGCATATGAGGAACCTGACGGACGATTACTATGAGTATGATGAATCGACCTATTCCCTTATCGGCAAACGCAGAAAAAGAAGGCTGCAGATCGGCAACCGGACCAAAGTGAAAATCCTGAAAGTGGACATGCAACGCCGGACGATTGATCTGCAGTTGGCATAGTTCAAGTCAAAAGGCAAAAGTAAAAAGTCAAAAATGACTATAACCTTCTCCCTTCCTTTTTTGATCTTTGCCTTTTGCATTTATTTAATCGATCTTCAGCGGCTTGCTCGTGCCCAGTGGCGTCGGGAAGAAGAAAACCAGGAGATAAGAAGATATCGTCATGGTTAGAATCGCGACAAGCTGTATGAGTTGCGAGTCAGCCGCGCTTATCATCCCGCTCTCGGCAGCAAGAACGGCTATGATAAGGGAAAACTCGCTGTTTTGCCCCAGGCGGAACCCCATTTCCCTGCTGAACTTCGTTGTTTCTCTGGTGAGCTGGAAGGCAATCCGGTAGACAAGGGGCTTGAGCAGGAGCAGGACAGCGGAAAGCAGCAGCGCGGGCCAGACAATGGTTTGCATGAGAGCGAAGTCCATTTTTGCACCGAGTGTGAAAAAGAAAAGCACCAGAAAAAAGTCCCGGAAAAATTTCAGGTTTTCGGCAAGATAGTTTGACAGAGGTCCGCTTGCCAGAGCAACTCCGGCAATAAAAGCGCCGATTTCGTGGCTCATTCCAATTTTTTCAGAGAGCAAGGCAAGGCTGAAACACCAGGCGAGCGCTACCAGGTTGAGCAGCTCATTGTAACGCTGAACCTGCATGATAATTTTTCTGATGACGAAGCGTTCGGCAAAAATGGCAACTGTTGTGAGAACAACTCCGATAAGTATACTGGTAATCCAGCCGATCACTGAAGAGCTGCTTCCTCCATTGATGAAGGCTATGGCCAGAACGGCGAAAATATCCTGCATGATCAGTACGGCTATCGCAACCGCGCCCATGTGTTTCTGGTGCAAGGTAATGGTCGGCATGAGCTTGATGACCAGGATAGTGCTGGAAAACATCATGGCGACACCGGTAATGACCGATTCAAGAACAGATGCCCCGAAAGCATAAAGGATACTGCCGGTAACGAGCGCGAACAGGCCGCTGGTCAGAAGAGTCAGAGGGAAGGTTTTGCTGAAAAGTTCAAGCAGCCTTCTCGGATGCAGAGAGAGGCCAGCAAGGAAAAGCAGGAGCGTGATGCCGATGTTGGAGGCTTCATTGATAAACTCGATTTCAGTAACGAGCTTCAGTCCCCATGGCCCGAGCAGGACTCCTGCAACAATATACGAGATAATGATTGGCTGACGCGTCAGAAGGGAAATCCATCCCAGTATCGTTGATACGATCACTACCAGTGCTATGTCCAGAAATACTGCGTTCTCCATGAATGCGTCAGGTATTGAGGTCAGGGGTGAAGATCGCCCTGTGACTTTATATAATTATCGACATTAAACTTACGTACGCACCCATTATAGTTCATATACCTTATTTTGCCAAAAACCGGACGTTCGAACCATGGCCTGTCATGAACTCCGCCTATTGACCACGCTACTCCGGTAAAGCCGTTCGGATCTCTTCCGTCAAGAGAGTATTTGTCGTTAAGGTAAAGAGCAAGAGCAAAAGCTGTTTCCGGATCCGGTGTCCATTCCAGTATTTTTTTTGCCCAATACATGCGGAGATAGCCGTGCATTTTTCCTGTTTTTCTTAGCTCTGTCTGCGCTGCGTTCCAGAGCCGGTCATGTGTTAAGGCTTCTTCAAAGGTATCGGGAGCATAAAGGTAATCCCTTTTGTCGTTTCGGTGGAGGTCAAGTGTTGCCCTGGCCCAGGGATGTATTCCCGATAGAGAATCGTAAAGTTCGTTATAGAAGCAGTAGTTGTCGGAAAGTTCACGCCTGATGATGAGCTCTTCCAGAAAAGCATCCTTGCAAGCTTGTCGCGCACTGCTTTTTTGTATTTCGAGAGCAACCTGCTGTGCGCTTATCTGACCGAAATGCAGGTATGGAGAGAGATTTGAAACCGCGCGAGCATTCGGGTCATTTCGCTGCTCGGCGTAGGTGTCGAGTCGAGTGTCAATAAACTTTCGCAGAATTTTTTTTGCAGCCTTTTCACCCGGGTCGATCCATGATACTGGTTGTACGGACCTGTTTACCCTGAGGGAGTTGTAGAGCATGTCCCAGTCAACCGGACGGGAAACAATCCTTTTTTGGCTGGACTGGCGTTTGAGTTCAGGGAAAGCGGTCAGAAACGTATCGAGCTTGTGGTTGATTTTAGGACGGATGGTTCGGGCGGAAAATTCCATCTTGTTCGATGCAGCACGGCAGGGGACGATGTTGTGGGCATCGACTTCGTAACAGGGTGCCGGGGTGCTTTCAAGAATCTTTTTTTTCCATGCCCGGGAAATTTTCAGGGGTGAAAAATCACTGACAACAGCCCCTGCCTTGTAGGCTGTTATAAAACGGGGAACCTCTGCTTCAGGTGCGCCTGCCAGAATGAAAAAAGGGATATTGAGGGCCTCAAACTTTTGTTCTGTTTGCATCAACCCTTTGAGCATAAAGTCATAGTGGCGGAGAGTGGCATCAGGACAGGACAGTACGAGGTTGAATGCCACGATCAGCGTCTGGTGGTTTTCAAGTGCAAGCTGTTCGGCAAACAACAGTGCCCAGTTATGGTTTATACGCTGGTCCCGCGACATCCAGTAGACTACAGGCCCGTTGATATCGTGGTTGTGGTTCAGGCTGTTGATTCGCTCGGGATGAATCATTGTTGCGGTTTTTATCAAATAATCTGCGCAATGCGCAAAAAGTTTTTCAGAACAGTTGTTCCGGTTTTTTCGTAGTCAGATTGGATTTCACGGAAAAAGTCGATCAGCTTCCCTCGATCCATTGCTTGCAGGTCGTTGTCGATTGAAAGCCATGAGTGAAGCAATTGAGGGGTAAGTTCAAAATGTGACTGTATTCCGTATGCGCGGCTTGCTGCTTTGACGATCTGGTGGGCACAGGTTTTTCCGGTTGCAAGCAGTGTCATGGCATTGTTGAGCATAACCGTTTCACCATGAAGCTGAAAGACACGAAGGTTTGTGCCAAGACCGTTAAACAGTGGATCTTGTATTCCTTCCTGTGTAAGGTCAACGGTAAAAGGATGTCCATCGGGTCCGGAGAAGCCGGTTTCTTTTACCGTGCATGGTTTGACTTCACCGCCTGCAGCTTTAACAAGTACCTGCATCCCGAGGCAGATGCCAAGGTAGGGGATGTTGTTTTGCAAAATCGTTCTGATGTTTGCAAGTTCGTTGAGCATTACGGCAGTGTCATCGTTCGCGCTCTGCGGGCCTCCGAGGGTTATGACGGCTGAATAATTGCGAGGATCGGGATAAGGTGTACCTCTGGAGAGATCGACGGTTTGGAATGGAATGGAATATCTGTCCAGTACACCGGCAAGCAGACCCGGTCCCTCATGGGGCACATGCTGTATGATAAGGAGCGGGCGTGACATATGTCTGCAAGAGCTATTTATACAGCCAGATTGAAAGCACCTTCGCAAGGTCTTCCTTGCTGACCGGTTTTCCCAGATGATCGTTCATGCCGCTTTGCTTTGTCAAAGCAATATTTTCAGCGTCGGTGTTCCCGGTCAGTGCAATAATCGGAATCTCCCTGTGTTTGGTAAACCTTTTGAAGCACTTTCCTTCCCTGATCATTTGTGTGGCGTTGACGCCGTTCAGGACGGGCATTTCCATGTCCATGAAGACTATGTCGTAATCGTTTTTTTCCATGCATTGAATCGCCTGCTCTCCGTTTTCAGCCTGGGCTACATGAGCTCCCATGTGTTCCAGGATGATACTCATGAATTTCCGGCTTGTGAGATCATCATCAACGATAAGAACATTCCTGTTCTCAAGAATAATATCATTGACATTGATGACCTGCTCGTTTTCCGAAAAAAAGTAATCTTCAAAAAGAGAGAGAAGGTGTTTTCTCGTCAGCGGTTTGGCAATGTAGCTGTTCATTCCTGCGTCCAGAGCTCTCTGTTTCAGCTCCGGTTCGGGAAAAGCCGATATTCCGATAATAGGTATATTTTTATATCCAGCTGCATGCTCCTTGCCGATATGCTCTCCCGTGCGTATATGCCTTGCAACTTCATCCCCTTTCATCACAGGCGTGTCGACATCCATGAGTATCAGATCGAATCTTTTACGTGAGAGTATGGAGAGTGCCTGGGCTCCGTTTTCGGCGTGCTCGATGTTGCAGGTCGACTCATTGAGAAATTTTTCGTCAACAAGCTGATTGGCAGGGCTGCCGTCAACGACCAATATGTTTTTGGTATGAAGAATTTCTTTTTTCAGTTGTTCAACTGTTTTGGAATTGTAAAAGGGGAGATGAATGGTAAACTCCGCCCACTCGTTTTCTTTCGACTCGCAGGTAATGTGACCTCCAAAGGATGTGACTACATGTTTACAGAAAGACAGCCCCAGACCGATTCCGCCTTTTTTCCCCGAAGTGTAGAAAGCGTCAAAAATTCTTTCTCTTTTCGATGCAGGGATGCCCGGTCCGGTGTCCCGTACCTTGATGGTGTTGCCTGTTGGCCCGGTTTCCGTTACTATTTCAAGGACAAAGCTCGGCTTTGCCTTGTAGGAAAGGGCGTTTTTAATGAGGTTAAAGAGGACATAGATAAAAAGATCCTTGTCGCCGAAAAAGTCAAAATCGGTTTTTGCAAGGTTTTTAATGAGCTTACGATCTTCAGGAGTGTCGTAACTGAAACTGCTGATTGCGGATTGAATGCTCTCCTTCGCGGCAACCCGTTTGAATGTTTTCAGGTCCAAAGATTTCCCCTGCATGTCGGCCAGGATCGAGTCGATGATCTTGTTTGCCCTGATCACGGTTTCCGAGCTTTCCTCGATAACATTATGCAGGCTTATCAGGCCTGATCTGCTAAGAGTATAGTCTGAACCTGCCTCATCCCGGCCGGGTTTGTCAGGAAGTATGGACTGTACCGAGCCCATAGCGTTAATGATGGAGTTCAGAGGATTTCTCATCTCATGGGCAACACTTCCGCTGAGGCTGTGAAGAAGAGAGATTTTTGTTTGGTGAGCAATTTGCTTCCTGTGGCTCATGACAATTGTGCCTGCAAGCAAAAAAAGAAAATTAGGGACATATATCCACTTGAAATAAGTGAAAAGCACCTGTCCATCGAGAAGCCAGACAGTAATAAATGCTAAAATGTAACCAACTATGGAAAGCAGGAATATCAAAAACCAATCGTCGATAAGAAAAACAAGCAATATAAATCCTATTACTGTGGATAAAAACCACGTTGTGTTCCATTCATTTTTATAAAGCATGAAGCTAAAGAAAAACGGAAGAAGAAATATTGCTGCGACGAAAAAATATACGGGAAAGTATTTTTTGAGTTTTCCTGAAAAATGTTTGTAGAAAAGAAGGGGGAGACTGATAAAAGCGTTGACAATTCGATAGGTAAAGTTTTCGTAAGGTTGTGGAAGTAAATATGACCATACATAATAAAAAATAGGGTAACCCAAAGGAGCGAAAACTCCTACAATATTGATGTTGGGTTCGGCTCGTTCGAATGCTGTTATTAGCTTTTCGGCTAACTTGTTGTAAAGTTGATTCTTTTGCATGTTCATAAGCTATGATCGAGCAATATGAATACTTTGTACAGTAAGTTAGAGTGCCGTCCGGGACTTTTGATAGGTGTGATTTTTGAGAAAAAGAATATAGCAAGTAGCACACCGTACTTATTGTTCAAAATCACGAACTGTTTTTCTAAAACAGTTACTTCCGTAAGAAATATTTGAGTTTAAAAATTACGTTTTTTCTTCTGGTAATGCAGGAACTCAGGGTGTTTTCCATGCCTGTTATACGAGGCGAATCATATTTTAAGTATACTTAATATATACCAAGATAAAAAAATACACACATCGTATTTTGTGCATCTTTGTTACACAGTTCGTTCAGTTGAGTGTACGGTTCTAAGTGATTGCTTAGCAATACTATGCCTCGAAATAAAACGGAAGAACGTTGAAAAGGGTTGAAAAGGTATAATGCTATTGAAAATAAATTATTTCTGGAGAGAGACATGGTCCCGATGTTACCGGATTTTGTCGATAAGAAACTTACCGCTTTAGATGAAGCTTCTTTCAAACCAAGAAAAAATGGTAAGCCTTTGGTGCTTGGGAACAGAGTGCCCGGGCCTAATTCAGTTATTCTACAGAGTAACGATTACCTTAACTTGTTCAAACATCCTGACATTACGGCTGCGCAAGTAAGGATGCTTCAGAACTCAGGTAAGGAAATGGTCATGTCGGCTGTTTTTCTGCATGAGGATAGTGAGAAGTTCATGTTTGAGAAAACTATGGCTGATTTTATCGGCTTTGAATGTTCAGTGCTTTGTCAATCGGGTTGGGCAGCAAATGTTGGTTTGATACAGGTTATTGCCAGCGAAAATACCCCTGTCTATATCGACTACTTTGCGCATATGTCTCTCTGGGAAGGTGTCAAGTCTGCAGGAGCAGTGCCGTACCCATTCAGGCATAATGATGCAGGTCATATGGAGAGGCTGGTAAAGGAACATGGCCCAGGAATAGTGCTTGTGGATTCTTTGTATAGCACCACGGGCGATATCGCTCCTCTCGAGGATATTGTGGATGTTGCCGAGTGCTATGGCTGCGTATCCGTAATTGATGAGTCACATTCTCTCGGAACTCACGGTAATAAAGGTACTGGGCTTGTTAATGAACTTGGTTTGACGGAGAGGGTACACTTTCTTACTGCAAGTCTCGCAAAAGGTTTTGCAGGAAGAGCAGGTATTATTTTTTGTTCAAAACGATTCGCAAAGTATTATCCCTACATGGCATATCCAGCGATTTTCAGTTCTACCTTGCTTCCCTATGAAATAGCCGGTCTCGAGGCAACGCTCAAGGTTATTATGAATAGCGATGATAGAAGAGCACGTCTGCGTGAAAATGCAAAATTTCTACGGGAAGGTCTTGACAACCTCGGTTACAACATTGTCAGTCAATCGCAGATTGTTTCTATTGAAAGCGGGTTTGACAGCGATACGGAAAAGCTTCGTGACGCTCTGGAAGAGAAAAATGTGTTCGGCTCTGTTTTTGTTGCGCCCGCAACCCCAAAAAACCGTTCGCTTATACGTTTTTCGCTTCACAGTGGCTTGAAAAGGGAAGAACTTCAGTATGTTTTAAAGGTCTGTGAGGAAATCAGAGATGAAGTGAATATGCGGGAGTGGAAATCTACGAAGAGGAAAGAGAGGTAGAAAAATCATCGCGTATCAGGACTGCTTGCGGAATAGATGCAACAGCCGTGACAAGGGGTTCTGTTTAGGTACGCTTTTGATCGGAAGCCCTTCTTTTTCCCAGCGTATGATTCCGTGCTCAAGATTGAAAACCCTGGAGTGCCCATGGTTCAAGAGAACGCGGGCAGCTAACAAGCTGCGATTTCCCCTTCTGCAAGCGAGTATTACCTTACGTTTTACCGGTATTTCATGCATCAGTTGTTCAAATCGGCTGAGAGGAACCTCCATGATATCAGGAATGTCAAATGATTTTCTGCCAACTTCACGTGGTTCCCGGACATCGACAAGCAATGCTCCTTTTTTCGTCATTGCATAGGCATTGGAGGGACTGATGTTTTTAACCTTGCCCATAAGTTTTTTATCTGCTTGTTACATCTTTCGGTTCATCATACGCTGGCACATGTTACTTGCACGCCTTCGTGCGGGTAGGGATATTACGAAATATCGGGTGAAGAGCAATGAAAGGTGAAAGTAAAAAGCGGAGAGGGAGGGATTGACTCGAAGCTGTCGCTTCTCGCCCCGACAATGTCGGGGTTGACCTAAAGGTCAATCATGGCAGCTTGCGCTGCCGTTCGAACCCTCTGATCGGGTTCTCGTCCAGCCCTGAACGCAAAGCAAAAACCCCCGCATGAAGCGAGGGTTTTTACTTTGTGCGGAGAGGGTGGGATTCGAACCCACGGTACGCTTACGCGCACAACGGTTTTCGAGACCGCCCGATTCAACCACTCTCGCACCTCTCCGAATGTATTTTTTGTGCTGATGGGTTCCGGCTGCGAAGCATTATAATAAAAATTTTTCTCTGATTTTCGCATGGCTTAAACACGGTTGGAGTTTCTTTTTATGAAAAACAGGGTGGTTTTATAGGGCGCATCTTTCTCACTTTATCCTGGCTGGATATGCAATGGTTTTTACTCTCCTGAATGAAGCTGTCAGGATGCCGCCGATGTCTCTTTGTTATTACATTATTTTTACTTACCATTAGAGAGCGTTTTGTAATGCCATCATTTTATCCCTGGCGACGGTGGCCCTTTCGAGAGTTCAGTAAAAACAAATTCTCCTGGTGGGTATATAGTTCTGGTTAAGAATATGGACTGCATTTGCCCTCTTCTTCCAGAAAAGCATGAAGGTCTGCGTCGATGCGGGAGAATAGATGTTTGTTCTTTTTTAATGACAAGAAGACAGGACAGCTTTAAAATGTGGAATTCATAATTAGCGTAAATGATAGTGTTATGGAGGCTTGGCATTATTGGGTGATCCTGGGAGTGATTTTATGGATTATTGAGGTATTCAATTATCCATTTTTCATAATCGGTGTTTTTGGCACCTCTTCGTTGATGGCCGGAGCTTTTGCTTTTGCCGGTTTTGATTTGAAAGGGCAACTGATTGTTTTCTGTATCGGCACTTTGCTTGTTGCGTTTGGCGTAAAGCCGCTTTTCAACGGGTTCAGGGATCGAAGGTTGCGGAAAGGGAAGACGAACGCAGGCGCCTTGATCGATGGGGTTGGGGTGGTTGTCGAGGAGATTGATGAGGATAACGGGTCCGGGGTGGTGAAGATTGGCGGAGAAACATGGAAGGCGGCTGCCGTGAACGGTCAGGTTGTTCCAGTGGGGGAACGAGTGGTTATAAAGGATTTGAAGGGTTGTACTCTATTTGTGAAGGTTAAATCATAACGTTAAAGGGGGAAACATAATGGCAGTTTTGCTTTTTCTTGTCCTGCTTGTCATTGTTTTGGCTATTAAGGGTTTTAAGATTATCAAGCAATCCGAGACAATGGTTATCGAAAGGTTGGGAACATATCACAGAACGCTCTCGCCAGGCGTCAATATTATATGGCCCATTGTTGAAAAGCCAAGGACCATTGAGTGGAGGTACCTGAAGTCGGATATCTCCGGTGAAGATATTGTCAGGAGAGACAGTATAACTCGCATCGATTTGAGGGAGACCGTATACGATTTTCCTAAACAAAGTGTTATAACCAGGGATAATGTGGCTATTGAAATAAATGCATTGTTGTATTTCCAGATAACCGATCCCAAAAGATCCGTTTATGAAATAGCGAATCTCCCCGATGCTGTAGAGAAATTAACACAAACGACTTTACGAAATATTATCGGTGAACTCGATTTGGATAGCACACTCACGTCAAGAGATACAATAAACGGGAAACTGAAAGCGATACTTGATCAGGCTACTGACAAGTGGGGAGTGAAAGTGAATCGGGTTGAACTGCAGGATATCAATCCTCCTGCCGGTGTCAAGGACGCAATGGAAAAGCAGATGAGGGCTGAAAGGGATCGCAGGGCGTCCATTCTCGAAGCCGAGGGTATGAAGCAGGCCAAGATTCTGGAGGCCGAGGGTATCAGGCAGTCGGAAATCAACAAAGCAGAAGGACAGAAGGAGTCTCTGGTACTCGAGGCTGCCGGTGAAGCTGAGGCGAGAATAAAGGTGGCCGAGGCTGAAGCTGAAGCTGTATCGATTGTTACCAAAACAATCAAGGAATCCGGAGGAGATCCCACAACTTATCTGATCGCGCTCAAGTACATAGACGCGATGAAGGAGATGGTTAGCGGTAAAGACAACAAAGTGGTTTATATGCCTTATGAGGCATCGTCACTGCTTGGTTCTGTAGGGAGCATCAAAGATATGTTCCAGAAGAATTAGGGCGAGACCCCACCCGTTTCTGCTGTGAAAAGCCCGGAGAGTTCCTGTAATAGGCGCTGCTGGCAATGAATGAAGGCTGGGAAGCTTCCTTAAATGATGAAATGAAAAAAGCCTCTGTGTGTAACAGGGGCTTTTTGTTGAGCGGGAAACGAGACTCGAACTCGCGACCCCAACCTTGGCAAGGTTGTGCTCTACCAACTGAGCTATTCCCGCTTGACGGATTGTAATTATAAGGCTTTCAGATTTTTTCTCCAAGATTTTTCTGAAAAATGATGCTGCCTGTTTACCGCTTTTTCTGCCGGAAAACGGGCAAACAAACGGATTTGTCCCTACACTTCTCTCTTTTTGCCTACTGCCAGCTGAAAACTGCCGACTCATTTCTTGCTGGCTTTTTGCTTCGGAATTCCGGATTGCTATCTCCCCGAACAAATCAACAGCTCAACAATTCAACAATCTTTTCACTTCACTTGAGTTCAATACTCTGCATAATGGTTTCCATGTCCTTGTCGCCTCTTCCGGAAAGATTGACAATGAGGATGCCGTCTTCGGGCATTTCTTTTGCTTTGACTGTGGCGTAGTGGACTGCATGAGCTGATTCGAGAGCGCAAATGATGCCTTCTGTTGCGGCAAGAAGCCTCAGGGATTCAAGTGCTTCGGTATCGGTTGCCGATGTGTAGCGCACAATTCCCAGTTCCTGCAGGTAGCAGTGTTCTGGGCCCACTCCAGGATAATCGAGCCCCGCTGATATAGAGTGAGCTTCGCTGACCTGGCCGTAGTCATCCTGTAAGATTTTCATCATCGCTCCATGCAGCACACCTTTTTTCCCTTTGGTCAATGATGCAGCATGCAGGCCCTCAAGTCCTTCACCAGCGGCTTCGACTCCTACCATCTCAATCTCTTCAGTGTAGCCGAGAAATTCATAGAACATGCCGATAGCATTGCTGCCCCCGCCGACACAGGCAGTAATGACGTCAGGAAGGCGCCCTGCCTGCTCGATAATCTGTTGCTTTGTTTCACGGCCGATGACTGCCTGGAAATCCCTGACCATCATCGGATAGGGATGCATGCCTACAACTGATCCGATGATATAGAATGTTTCTTCCGGATTGTTGATCCAGTCGCGTATGGCTTCGCTGGTGGCGTCCTTGAGTGTTTTTGTGCCGCTTTCAACGGGCCTCACTTCTGCGCCGATCAGTTTCATACGTGCGACATTCGGGGCCTGTCGTTTGATATCCTCGACACCCATATAAACGACACAATCAAGGTTGAACAAAGCGCACACTGTTGCTGTTGCTACACCATGCTGCCCGGCACCGGTTTCGGCAATGATCCGTTTTTTCCCCATTCTTTTTGCCAGAAGGGCTTGTCCGAGTGCGTTGTTAATTTTATGTGCGCCTGTATGGCACAGGTCTTCTCTTTTCAGATAGATTTGTGCCCCCCCGACATACCGGCTCAAATTTTCTGCATGGTAAAGCGGAGTCGGGCGGCCAACATAGTGGTGAAGAAGCTTTGAATACTCATCCCAGAATGCGTGATCCTCTTTTGCCCTGTTGTATTCCGCTTCGAGGTCCGAGGCGTTTTTAATCAGTGTTTCCGGGATGAACTTTCCTCCGTAGCTGCCGTAATGCCCTGTATTGTCAGGGGCTTCATATGCGGACTGTGTCATGCCTGAGTTGGTCGTTTTTTATTGGTGCATCAGCTTGACCGCTTCCATGCCCGATAGCGGCAATTTACCAACCGGTTTTCTTACATTGCGGTCTGCTTGCGCCGTAAATTACGGCTGATCTGAAACAGCTTGGGTATAGATAAGTAAAATACTATATATTTAGTGTTTTATTGGTGAACTCCCAGGAAAAATCAACCCTTTTCAGGCAGGAGCACTTTCGGCATGTTCCGTTCAGGTAAATCCATATTGAGGATTGTTGTACTCTCAGGAATATTGCTGGCCGCTACAGCTCCCTTGCCAGCCTTCTCACAGACCAAGTCTGATGCCAGAGTCCCTGGCGGTAAAGAAGGTAAAATCGGGAGCGAGCCGGACACTACGATCGTTTATACCGCCCGTGATTCTGTTGTCTACAACATCGGAGAGCGGACAATGGAGCTGTGGGGGAAAGCCTCGGTAAAGTATGAGGACATGAGGCTGGACGCTCCGAAAATCCTTGTAGATTACAACACTTCTGTTTTTGACGCCTTTGCGGCAAAAGACTCCCTTGGAGAGTTTTCCGAGCTTCCCGTGTTCTCCGACAAAGATGGAGGGTTCGAGGCTGAGCACATGAAGTACAATTATTCCACGAGAAAGGGAAGGACAATCAATGTGTCGTCGGAAATCAGGGAGGGATATTATACCGGAGCCGATGTTAAAAGGCTGGAGACGGGCGAGCTGTATATCAGGGACGGTATCTATACGACATGCCCGAAAGATGATCCGGATTTCTGGTTCTACGGCAAGGATATGAAGATTATTCCCGGCGACAAAGTCGTCGCCAGACCTTTTATTCTGTATATCAGGCCAAAACCTTTTTTCTGGCGAATGCCTGCGATTCCCCTCGTACCTTTGCCGTTCATGTTTCTTCCGATAAAAAGCGAGCGTTCGTCCGGGTTTCTCGTTCCGAAGTTCAGTGATGATGAGCGGGGAATTTATTTTTCAAACCTCGGATATTTCTGGGCATTTGACGATTATATGGACCTTCGTCTTGAAAGCGATGTGTCGTTTAACGGGAGCTGGCGGCTTGGGGAGCGTTTCAGGTACAAGAAACGATACCTTTTCGACGGCTACCTCGAGGGGGAGTATGAGCGTTACATTCTGTCACACCCAGATGACCCGGATTATACTGATTATGATAATTGGAATGTCAAGCTCGTGCATCACCATTGGTTTGATCCTACCACAAAGCTTGATCTTAATCTGATGTACCAGGGCGGGCGCCGTTACTATGACATTAATTCGATAAATCCGGAGTCGATAATCAATGAACAGGCCAATTCCTATGCGTCTTTTTCAAAAACATTTGATGAGGGCAGTAAAAGCCTGGCAGCAGGTTATCAACGCTCACAAGACCTCAGGAACGACGACCTGAGTCAGTCGGTGAACATGTCCTACTACCAGGAGCGTATCTATCCTTTCCGGGGTGAAGATGGTCCGACGGATGACTGGAGGTCCCGTTTTTCCCTTACCCCGCGTGCATCAGCAAATGCACAGTATGCAACAATAGATGGCCTGAACTATAGTGATTATACGGGTCAGGCCGGTTTACGGATGGCATACCTGCAGGAGTTTGCCAAAGGATATAAAGCGAGCTTTGCCCAGCAGGTCAACTTTGAGGGAAGGATTGATAATAATCCGGTCGATGATGACCGCTGGGGAGCCAGGCTTGAGCTTCCTTTCAGCATCCAGTCAACTCTTTTCAAGTACTTCAACGTTAACGGGAGCGTTAGCTTTAACAATTATTATGTCGATAGCTTTATTGAAAAATACTACGATCCGATTGCCGGTGAGGTCGTGACGGAGACGATACATGATCCAGTCCATTTTTCTACCTATTCACTGGACTTTGATGCTCAAACCAGGTTGTACGGGACGTTGTATTCCCGAATGCTTGAGGATTTGACAGGGGTAAAGGCGTTACGGCACACTGTAATCCCGAGCCTCACGTTTTCTTACAATCCTGATTTTACAGGGGAGAACCATGATTATTATGGTACCTACATCGATGCACTAAACCAGCCTGTACGCTACAGCAAGTTCCAGAACGCCCTTTATAACAATGTTTTTGCCGAAAAGAGTGCAATTGGCATATCCGTACAAAATCTTTTGCAGGCGAAGCTGAAAGGGGACGTTTCCTCCGAGGGTGTGGTAGCCAATGACAGGATTCTCCAGTTGCTTTCTCTTACCGCTTCGACAAGTTACAATTTCGCGGCAGATTCGCTGAGACTTGCTCCCTTGAAGCTTTCGGCGTCGAGTAATGCTCTCGCCCCCAACCTATTGTTGCGGGCAGGTGCTACATATGATTTTTACGGTTTTGATCCTGTGACGGGCGAACGTATTGATAAACTGAATGTTAATGAAGGAAATGGATTGTTGCGTTTTGTCCAGGGGTTTGTAAATATGAGCCTGAGCCTCAAAGGGAGTTTTGGCGCCAAAGGCTCCGGGGAGGACAACAATGGAGAAAGAAGGTCTGTCGGCTTGTCATCTGAAGATTACGATGAGATACACGTTGAAAAAGCGATATACAGGGAACGCTTTGATCGTGATGCATACAGGTATGCCGATAGACGGCTTCCATGGCAGTTGAGGTTGTCGCTTTATCTGAATTCGAGCAAATATGAGCCCCTTGAACCGGCAACGACGACAGCGTTGTTAAACACATCAGCCAGGGTGTCTTTGAGCAAGGTGTGGAACCTTGGACTGAATACCGGCTACGATATTGAAAGGAGTGAGCTTGTCTATCCTCAGCTCAATCTCTATGGTGATTTTGACTGCTGGGACGTAAGATTGCAATGGGTTCCGACCGGCGAGTACAGGAGTTACTTTTTCCAGATCGGAATCAAGGCTCCGCACTTGCAGGATATCAGATTCCGTCAGAACAGAAGGCTTGGCACATCCTGACCGGTGTGGGTTGCCGGAGATGATTTCCGGTTCAGAGGTCAGAGTTCATGAGTGAGAATATAGTCGAGCCTGGCGTTAAATGTTTCATGCGCATCGTGGTGGATGCAGTGGGACGCTTCCGGAATGATATAGGCTCCGGCCTGAGGCAGCAATTCCTGAAATTCAGGTATGATTTTATGGGGGGGCAGTGCACTGTCTTCAGCACCCCAGACAAGAAACGCCTTGTTCCTGTAGTTACAGGGTTTAGGGAGGTATTCGAGTGTAAAGTCGTTCGGCCTTCGCGACGGGGACAGATAGGACCATACTGCGCCCTTATCCTGAAGGGGTTTGGTGAACTGGCTGATCAGTTGTAAATCAACCTTGTTCTGGTTGTAATAGGTGGGCAGAAGGCTCTGGCTGACGCCGACGGGGTTGGCGAAAGCTGCAAACATCACTTCTCCGATGACAGGTGAAGCGATAAGGCCGAAAAACGTTTTCGCCATCGGGTCCATTGAATCACCAAAAAGGCCTGAAGGGTTTGCAAGCACGAGCCCTTTTACAGCATCCGGGTTTTCATGTGCGAAATAGAGTCCGGATGCGCCACCCATGGAATGGCCGACAATGATGACATGATCAACTTTCCTGTATTCCAGAAATGAGCGTATCTGCTCGGCGAAAAGTGAAAGACTGTATCTCGCATTGGGTTTGTCGGACTTTCCAAAACCCAGGAGGTCAATAGCCAGTATGTGATGTCCCTCAACAAGGGGAGGAATGTTCTGGTCCCAGTGTTCAAGCATGCCGCCGTAGCCGTGAACAAACAGCAGTGACGGCTTGTTTGCTATCGGTTGACCGAACTCCCGGTATCGCGTTTTTGCGGTTTTGCCCTTTTCGTATTTCCAGTTGAAAAAGAGATCTGAAGAGAGATCGTTCATGATACTGATATCGGTGGCAATGAGCATTTAGCAGGTAATATACCTGATAGAGTCTAAAATATACAGGCTAATTAATGGAATAATTATTAAATTGGTTCAAAATTGTCCTGTTTACGAAAAGCCATTGCATACAATACCATGTTGAAAGTATCAAGAAAATTCGAATACGGGCTTCATGCCGTGGTCTACCTCGCACGTCAGGAGCCGGATACGGTAGTTACAGTAAAGGAAATGGCTGCGGAGATAGGGTTTTCGCAGGAGTTTATGGCCAAAGCCATGCAGCATCTGAAGAAAGCCGGTCTCGCTGTATCGGTTCAAGGGGTCAAGGGAGGGTACAAACTCGCAAAATCGCCTGATAACATAAACGTTTCGGATATCGGAAGGGCAACGGAAGGGACTCCACATCTTATGAGGTGTTCGGTTGAAAGCGGAAAATGTGAAATTGTCAGTAAGTGTTCTCACCGCAGCTATATGTTCATGCTTGAAAGAAAGATCGATGCGCTTATGGCAGGCACAACGGTATCGGCTCTTCTGTTAAGCCGGGACGGCCGTCCTCGCTGAATGTTGACATAAAAGTGCTTGCATGTTTAATAATGCGCATTGTGTCATAATCCATTTTCTGTTAGTTTATTAACCCCTGGGTCAGGTGGGGGGTTGTTGTGGGCAACCGCTATTGCAGCCGCCGTCAATCAGTCATTGTCAACAGAATGTGATGCAGAAAGTAAGGTCTGTTTCGGGCGAAGAGGTAATGCTTCCCGATATTGTCCTGCAGGGAGTCGGCACTCATAACCTCAAAAACATATCGGTACGGATTCCCAGAAATAAATTTGTCGTTATTACCGGTGTAAGCGGTTCAGGTAAATCAAGTCTTGCTTTCGATACGCTTTACGCTGAAGGTCATCGAAGATATGTTGAATCCATGTCGGCATACATACGGCAGTTTCTCGAAAGAATGCCCCGGCCGGATATTGAATCAATCGAAGGGATTGCCCCTGCGATTGCTATTGAGCAAAAAGCTGTCCCGAAAAATCCGCGCTCGACTGTCGGCACTGTTTCGGAAATCTATGATTACCTGAGGCTGCTTTTTGCAAGGATAGGTAAAATTTACTCACCCGATACTGATGAACTGGTGTTAAAACATACGCCTGAAGATGTCGGCATGCAGGTGAGTTTTCTTGAAGAAGGAACCCGTTTTTTTATCGGATTCCCCTTTCCCTGTCATACTGATGTGTCTTTGCATCGTTGTCCCGTGGATAAGGAACTGCATAATCTGTTGCAGAAAGGTTTTTTCCGCCTGGTTTACCGGGATGAAGTTCTCGACATCAACGATGAAGAGGCCTGTAAACGTATTGCCGGTATGAGCGCTGAAGAGATCAGGCATGTGATGGTGCTTGTTGACCGGTTTAAGGCAACTCATGATGAAAAAACCGTCAGCAGGTTAGCACAGGCAGCGGAGACGAGTTTCAACGAGTCCAGTGGTTATGCCGTACTGAAAGTTGTCGGAGGCAAGACGTTCCGTTTCAGTGATCGTCTCGAGTTGAATGGAGTTGAGTATCAGGAACCAACCCCTCAGCTTTTTGCATTCAACTCTCCACTTGGGGCATGTCCTGAGTGCCAGGGTTTCGGGCGGGTTGCAGGCATTGATGAGGATACGGTGATTCCGAACAAGTCGCTTAGCCTTGCAGACGGGGCTATCGCATGCTGGAACTCCGAGAAGTACAGCCGACACAGGAGAAAGCTTCTTGAAGTGGCGCATGAAACAGGAATCCCGGTCGACCGGCCGTATGAAAAACTTTCTCATGTTCATAAAGAGCTTGTCTGGAAGGGCATTGAAGAGAAGGGGTACAAGGGAATCCAGCCTTTTTTTGCAGAGATTGAAAAGGACGCAGGTTATAAAATGCACTTGCGCGTATTTCTCGGCCGCTACAGGGGCTATGCAGCCTGTATTGCATGTGGCGGCAGCAGACTCAAGCCTGAAGCTAGGTGTGTAAGGGTTTCCGGGAAAGGCATCGGCGAGGTAAGCCGGATGAACATTGCGGAAGCCAGCGTTTTTTTCAATGATCTCGATATATCTCCATTTGACAGGAAAGTTGCCGGGGCTGTTCTCCGGGAAATTCAGAAGCGCCTGAAGTATTTGCTTGATGTTGGTCTCGATTACCTTACCCTTGATCGTCTTACACATACGTTGAGCGGGGGGGAGTTCCAGCGTATCAATCTTTCAACATCACTCGGGTCGCCGCTCGTCGGAGCAGTCTATATTCTGGACGAACCAAGTATCGGATTGCATCAGAGCGATTCGGCACGGTTGATCCGCTTGTTGAAGCGGTTACGTGATCTCGGTAATACAGTGGTTGTTGTCGAGCATGATCGTGAGATCATTGGGGCTGCGGACGAGGTCATTGATCTTGGGCCGAGGGCCGGAAGAATGGGCGGTGAGGTTATGTTTCATGGAGCGCCTGGAGATATTTTCGAAACAGGAGAATCACTAACTGCTGACTATCTCGCGGGTAGAAAAACAATTCCTGTTCCTGCAAAACGGCGCCAGCCTGATTTTTCAAGATGCATCGAGGTTACCGGAGCCATGCAGAACAACCTGAAAAATATCGATGTGCGGTTTCCTCTGCAGGTCATGACCTGTGTGACAGGTGTCAGTGGTTCGGGAAAGTCTACGCTTGTCAATGATATTCTCAAGAAAGGGATTGTGCGGGCGAAAGAAAATACGGGAGAAAAAGTCGGGACACATCGTTCTATTACCGGAGCGGAATATGTTCATAAAATCGAGCACGTTGATCAGTCGCCGATCGGCAAGTCAACCAGGAGCAACCCGGTTACTTATTTGAAAATATTTGATGATATCCGTCAGCTTTTCGCTCAGTCCAGAGAGGCGCAATCAAGGGGTTGGAAACCGGGATACTTTTCGTTTAACATCCCTGGAGGGCGTTGTGAAACCTGCTTGGGTGAAGGCACGGTTAAGATTGAAATGCAGTTTCTTGCGGATATCGAGGCAGTGTGTGAAGATTGCAAAGGCAAGCGCTATAAAAGTGATACCCTGGAAATTCGTTACAGGGGGTTATCCATCGCTGAAGTTCTGGATCTTACCGTACAGGAGGCGCTGGAATTTTTTTCCCGTGAAAAAACCATTCAGCGCAAACTCGGGGTTCTCGATGATGTCGGACTTGGATATATCCGTCTTGGGCAGTCATCAAGTACATTGTCCGGCGGAGAAGCACAGCGGCTGAAACTATCACATTTTATTGCAAAAGCGGATGTAGAGCATACGCTTTTTATTTTCGACGAGCCGACTACAGGTCTTCATTTTGATGATATTCTCAAGCTGATTACCTGTTTCGAACGACTTCTTGCACAGAATAATTCCCTGTTGATCATCGAGCACAATCCCGACATCATCAAACAGGCAGACTGGGTAATCGATCTGGGGCCGGGAGCAGGAGACAAAGGAGGGGATGTCGTGGCGGTTGGAACACCCGAGTCAATAGTTGAGGATTCAGGGTCTCTTACCGGTCTTCACCTGAAACCCTGGCTTGATGGGGGGAGTGACAAGTGAAGAGTCAGCAAAGATACAGATATTGTTTTTCTCGTCACTATTCCATCACTTCTCGAAGTTGTGTTCAGGGGGGTCGTCTTCAAGTGCTCCGCCGTGCAGCCTGATATGCGGAAAATGAGAGTCCGAGGTTCGTTCCAGCCACACATCTCCGCCTTTCTCGGCGATTTTTTCATTTTCAGCAACCGTGAGTCTGTTTTTCGCCATGGCTATAATTTCGGAAAGCAGTTCACCATTGCAGCGATCCTGACTTGTGGAGGTATTGTCACTCAGTTTCGAACAGATACTGTCATATTTTTCCACGGCGATTTTTCCGATTGTTCTATAGAGGGTTTCTTTATCCATGAGAACACGATCCGATTAATATAACGTGTCTTAGATCAACAAGTTCAGTGAAATCATCGTTCCACCGTCCGTAGCAGAAAAATATTTGGCAGGGATGAAATTTTTTTTCATATTTGTTCTGTTTTTAGCACTCGACATTATAGAGTGCTAATGATCGGCTGATTATGTCTGCCGTTGATCCCTGTAGTATAAATGAAGATTCGCATTTTATAAACTAAAACTTACGAAGGAAAGATGAACTTAAAACCTTTAGCTGACCGAGTAATCGTCAAGCCAGCGCCAGCAGAGGAGAAGACCAAAGGCGGGCTTTACATTCCAGATACCGGTAAAGAAAAACCTCAGTATGGTGAAGTTGTTGCTGTTGGGCCGGGTAAGGTTGCCGACAGCGGTCAGGTCCTCGAAATGCAGGTTGCGGTTGGAAATAAAGTACTGTATGGTAAATATTCAGGTACTGAAGTGGCTGTGGAAGGTGAAGATTATCTCATTATGCGTGAGTCTGATATCTTTGCCATTCTGGACTGATTTTTCAAATAATACTCTTTAAATATTTTCAGGAGGAACGTTAAACAATGACTGCAAAAGATATTCTCTTTGACGCATCGGCCAGAGCAAAGCTCAAAGTTGGCGTCGATAAACTCGCAGATGCCGTAAAGGTTACACTCGGCCCGGCCGGTCGAAATGTCCTCATCGACAAGAAATTTGGTGCACCGACCTCAACGAAAGACGGTGTCACCGTTGCAAAAGAGATTGAACTTGAGGATTCCTTTGAAAACATGGGAGCCCAGATGGTTCGTGAAGTATCTTCAAAAACAAGTGATGTCGCTGGTGATGGTACAACAACAGCAACTGTTCTTGCTCAGGCGATCTACCGTGAAGGGTTGAAGAACGTTGCGGCAGGTGCACGCCCGATTGATCTCAAAAGAGGTATAGACAAGGCTGTCAGAGGAGTTATCGGTGAGCTGAGAAGTATCAGCAGCGATATCTCGGGTAAAAAGGAAATTGCCCAGGTTGGAACCATCTCTGCCAACAATGACCCCGAAATCGGTCAACTCATTGCCGATGCGATGGAAAAGGTCGGTAAAGACGGTGTTATTACCGTCGAAGAAGCCAAGGGTATGGATACCGAACTGAAAGTTGTAGAAGGTATGCAGTTTGACCGCGGTTATCTTTCTCCCTACTTTGTGACCAATTCCGAGAAGATGGATGCCGAGCTTGAAGACCCTTATATTCTCATTCACGACAAGAAGATCAGCAACATGAAGGATCTTCTGCCGATACTTGAGAAGACTGCACAGTCGGGTCGCCCACTGATGATTATATCAGAGGATATCGAAGGTGAAGCGCTTGCCACTCTCGTTGTCAACAAGCTTCGTGGTACTCTTAAGGTATGTGCCGTCAAAGCTCCCGGATTCGGCGATCGTCGTAAAGCCATGCTGGAGGATATCGCTATTCTTACCGGCGGAACCGTTATATCGGAGGAAAAAGGCTATAAACTCGAAAACGCAACAATCTCCTACCTGGGTCAGGCTGCGACTGTCACGGTTGATAAAGACAACACAACCATTGTTGAGGGTAAGGGACAGGCTGACGACATCAAGGCCCGTATCAACGAAATCAAGAATCAGATTGATTCGTCGACTTCGGACTATGATACTGAGAAGCTTCAGGAGCGTCTTGCGAAGCTTTCGGGCGGTGTTGCGGTTATCAACATTGGTGCTTCAACCGAGGTAGAGATGAAAGAGAAAAAGGCTCGTGTTGAAGACGCTCTTCACGCCACACGTGCTGCTGTTCAGGAAGGTATTGTCGCAGGCGGCGGTGTTGCCCTGATTCGCGCTGCAAAAGGTCTGGATAGTGTACAGCCGGAGAACGAAGACCAGAAAACCGGCGTGGAAATCGTTCGCCGTGCTCTTGAAGAACCTTTGCGTCAGATCGTTGCAAACACCGGAACAACTGATGGAGCAGTTGTTGTCGAGAAGGTAAAGCAGGGAGAAGGCGACTTTGGTTTCAACGCCAGAACAGAGGAGTATGAGAAAATGACGGAAGCAGGGGTTGTCGATCCCACCAAGGTAACAAGAACAGCTCTTGAAAATGCAGCTTCGGTTGCAGGAATTCTCCTGACCACTGAAGCCGCCATTACTGATATCAAGGAAGATGCGCCCGATATGCCGGCTATGCCTCCAGGTGGCATGGGCGGTATGGGTGGCATGGGCGGCATGATGTAAGAGTGCCGCTGGAGTGTGTTACTGAAAGCTGTCCCGGTGTTGATCGGGACAGCTTTTTTTATGGGGAAAATTCCTACTTTGGTCTATACCTGGACTCAGCGTAACTGCATTTGTAACCGGGAGAAGATAGCCGGCTGCAGGAAGTGTGAGATGGGGAGTGTACCATTAACCAACCCGAAGTTGGAGAAACAATGAGAGCCGTAGTGTTGATAAGCGGTGGAATGGACAGTCTTGTTGTAACAGCCCAGGCGGATTTCCTGGGGTATGATGTCGCAGCAATGCATGTTAATTACGGTCAGCGCACATGGCAGAAGGAACTGGCAGCATTCAGGAAAATATGCAGCCATTACAATATTAAACAGAGACTGGAGGTTGATGCGCCTTTTCTTGCGCATATAGGAGGGTCGTCGCTGACCGACAGTTCCATCCCGGTAGAGCAGGCAAACCTGCTGGCCTCGGAAGTGCCTTCGAGTTATGTGCCGTTTCGAAATGCGAGTTTCCTTTCCATGGCTGTAAGTTGGTCGGAGGTTATCGGAGCAAACAAAATATTCATCGGTGCGGTCGAAGAGGATACTTCCGGATATCCTGACTGTCGAAAAGTATTTTATGATGCTTTCAACAAGGTTATCGAGCTTGGGACAAGGCCTGAAACAACAATTGAAATACAGACGCCGCTGATAGAACTGCAGAAATCCGGGATTGTCAGAAAAGGTCTTGAACTCGATGTCCCGTTTTTTCACAGCTGGTCATGTTACAAAAGTGAGGGTAGCGCATGCGGGGTCTGTGACAGTTGCGCTCGCAGACTCAGAGCTTTTCAGCAGGTCGGGATGCCTGACCCGATTGATTATGACAAGCGGCCTAACTATATTTAACTCTTTTTGTTTAACTCTATAAAATCACCACAGGCAAATGAAATCAGTAAAGACGCTGCCTGCCGTAACTGCGGGTGACGAAGAAAGGTTGAAGCTCTCCTTCGGGTTGATGGCACTCATCTGGGTTACAGGTCTTGTCGGGCATTTTACGCCTTTCATGGAGTGGCCCGCACTTTTTCTCTACCTGTTTGGCTCTATAGGAATCGTTTTGTACAGGGGAAATGTGTACGATGACTGGCAAAAGATGTTCCTTGCGGGAGGAAACCTGGAAAAATCACTTTTTTGGGGAGTAATAGCAGGTACTGTCCTTTTTCTGATGGATATCATGAATACGGTTATGTATTACAAAAACGGCGGGACTCCCATGGCCGAAATGGAGATACTGCTTGTCGGCAGGTCGCTGATGTATGCTTTTCCCGTACTTATTCTTGCTGAAGAGTTCCTGTGGCGGGGCATCATGTTTTCCTCGATGATTCAGAGGGGTATCAATGGCCACCTTACGGTATTTCTTACAGCGATTTTTTATACGATCAATCATTTTGCCGTTGCGCCGGTCGGTATGTTTGAGCGTGCTTTGATGGCCATGATGGCGTTTCCTATAGGTATTGTCGGGGGATATATTGTACTGAAAAGCAAAAATGTATGGGGCAGTGTTCTGCTTCATACGATGACCATGGTTTCCATGCTGCTTGATATTTTCGTCATTCCAAAACTTGTCTTAGGATAATCAGTTGCAGTTCACTCATGGAGCAAAACAGGATTTCACAGTTAATGCAGGAGCAGAGAAAGCTTCTCATAGCATACTATATGCCCGAATATCCGATTCCCGGATCGACGCTGCCTGTTCTTGAAGCACTGCAGAGGAGCAGGGCGGACATCATTGAGCTTGGCATACCTTATTCCGATCCCATAGGTGACGGGTCTGTGATACAGGAAGCTGCCCAGGTGGCAATTAAAAACGGTACTCATATCGCAGGTATTCTTGATTCGGTCAGAAAAGCAAGGGCGGGAGAAGGATGTGAAAAAATAACCGTTCCGATTCTGCTTATGGGATACTGCAGTCCCCTGATGGCTTATGGTGGAGACTGCTTTCTGAACGATGCTTCGGAAGCCGGGGTGGACGGGCTGCTCATTCCCGATCTGCCCCCTGAGGAAGCGGAAAGTTTTCTTTCCAGAGCCCAGGGATTTGGGCTTTCCGTTGTCTTTTTTATTTCTCCTGTTACCCCTTCCGAACGCATCAGGATGATCGACGGGTTGTCTACTGATTTTTCCTACTGTTTTGCGGTCAATGCGACGACCGGCACAGGCAAGCTGGTTGACGCCGGGCGTGACGCTGATATTGAAACCTATTTGCACCGGGTCAGGGAGAATACTCAAAAGAAGTTCGTCGTCGGTTTTGGCATCAAGGACCGGGAACGTGTGGAAAAAATGTGGAACCTTGCCGACGGCGCTGTTGTCGGTACCGCTCTGTTGCAGGCAGTTCGGGATGCATCGACCTCTGAGGAAGCCGCTGATATGGCTTCTGAATTCTGGAAGGCGTTGAGGAACGACTAACATACTAACGGTTAAACGTGGCGCAGCAAAAATCCTCTGTTGAGATCATCATTCCACACTTCAGGGGGATTACCATGCTGGAGCAATGCCTTGATTCTCTTGCAAAAACCTCTTACGAGGCAATGCGTATCTGTGTTGTCGATAATGGCAGCGGGGAAGAGTCCGCCCTGTCGAGCCTTGCAAAAAGGTTCGAAAAGCTTAGGGTTCTTTCACTACCGTCCAACAGGGGTTATGCCGGAGGCTGCAACAGCGGTCTTTTTTCTTCGCTTGCAAAGTACGTGGTTTTCATGAATGACGATACCGCTGTTGATGATCCATCATGGCTTGATTTTATTGTAGATACAGCCGAGGCTGATGGTACAATCGCGGCGCTTCAGCCGAAAGTTCTCTCTTTGCCGGCACGGCGGTGCACCGGAAACCGGGTTTTTGATTATGCAGGCGCAGCCGGCGGGTTGATTGACAGGCTGGGCTATCCGTACTGTTACGGCAGGACATTTTCCCGGACGGAAAACGATTATGGTCAGTATGACCGAGGGCAGGACATTTTCTGGGCTTCCGGAGTCGCCATGTTCGCCAGGAGAGATGTTGTTGCTGAACTCGGAGGGTTTGACGAGGATTTTTTTATGCATATGGAAGAGATTGATCTTTGCTGGCGTATCCTGCTCCGTGGCTACCGGGTTGTTGCTGTTCCTTCGGCCGTGGTGTACCATGAGGGGGGAGCTTCTCTTCGTGCAGGAGAACCTGAAAAGACTTTCCTGAATCATCGAAACAATATTGCGATGCTTCTCAAAAACAGGAGTGCGGTTGCTCTTGCCTGGGTTCTTCCTCTCCGCCTGTTACTCGAATGCGCGGCTGTGGTCCGCTATCTTGCAAAAAGGGAACAAAGGAGTGCTTTGAGTGTGTTGCGTGCGTTGTGGGACAATGTGTTGCATTTGCACAAAACAGTCAGTAAACGCAAAGAAGTTCAGGGCGAGCGAAAGGTTTCCGACTTCCGGCTTTTCCGTAATGCCCCGGTATCTATACTTTTCAGACGTAACGCTCCGGAAAGAAAAATGTTCGGATGCGCTGAAAAATGAGATTGGTTATTCTCACCCGTTGTGTGCGGACTGGTGTTTCTGAACTTCCTTTTTTTCTTTTTCGGAAGGTGCGGTCACGCCAGGCTCGGAAAGTTTCTTGATGGTTTCAAGCAACTGACGGAGGTCTCTTTTCTGGACGGCATCGATAATGAACCCTGGAGCCGAAAAGTCAGGCTTTACCCTGGCTGACCACGAAAGAAATGTTCCGTTCTCTTCTTTGTGAGGTGTAAGAACCCATTTTCCATTGAAAGTTTCGAAATCCCCGCTGATAAGTTCAAAAGAAAGCGTGTCCGGAAAAACTTCGGTAATTGTCATTCTGGTGCTGAACTTGATTTTCAGGAACAGCACGCCGGTTTTACTGGTCTGGTCGACAATTTTGACATTGCCGTTTTCCTGGACGACACGGCTTTCCTTTACCCTGGGCATTGTGTTGGCCAGGTTGTTGTAATCGGTGATGACTGTCCATATTGTTTCAGGTATAGAGTGGATGTAGATAGAGCCTGATACGTCGACGATGTCGTCGTCATTTCTCTGAAGGTTGATTACCGTTTCCCCGTCAAGCAGTCGGAATTGATCTGCAGTAAGGGTATTCTGTGCATGTTCAGTTGCAGAAGGGCGTGTGATAAACAGTAGGAGCAATACAGTAACAAGCAATACCGGGAATATTCCTTTTTTATAGAGCATGCCCTTTCATGTTTGTTTTTTTCGGTACAGAGCTGCAGATTCAGCATGTTCTTTATGTGCAGAGAGTATGCCGGGAAGATCCTGCCGCTGCACGAAACTTACCAGAATCGGCGGGGCAAAGAACAGAGGCTTTATTTTAGCATTGTAGTGCAGGAACGTTCCCTTTTGCTCAGGGTGTTTTTCCAGCAGCCACTCTCCATGATAGACATGGAAGTCACCGCTTATCTGTTCGAATGAAACCCGGTGAAGGTACTCTTCGTATATCTTCAGCCGGAAATTGACGGTTTTTTCAAAAACCAGGATGCCGGTTTTGCCGGTTTGCTCAAGGATTATTTCCCCGTTTTTCTTTTCAATCAGACGGCTTGCTACAACTTTGGGGAGCGTTTTGCTGAGATTGTCGTAATCCGTCAGTGTTTTCCAAACTTCTTGAGGCCGGGCTTCAATATATATTCCGCCGGTTACACCTATGACATCATTTTCGTGATAGGAAAGATCAATAAGAGTTTCACCGTTGAGCAGTCGATTGCGTTCATGCATGCGGCAATGGTGTTATATCCGGTATGCTTACAGTAAAGAAAATCAGGTAGTAATGTACGTTCGCAAGATGAACTGTGCAACGCTGAGAGGAAGCCGGATAGTCAATCTTTGCAGTGGATGACGATTCCTTCGTGCGGAAAAAGCCTGATGCTTATGCCTGTTTCATGAGGACATGTTTCGAAAGGATTCTGTTTCTGCTGTGTGCTGAAAATCATGTGGTTCCTTTCTTCGAGATGTACCAGCTTTTCGTGTTCAATGCTGATCTCAACTCCGGTTGAGCTGAAGTTTGTCACAATGAATGCCGACTCTCCGTTGAGATGGCGGCGATATCCTACACAGCCTGAAGTGTCATGGACATTGAGGTGCAGAACCTCAATTTTCCCCTTTGTGAAAACGTCTGTATTGGTAAGATCGAAAAGTTTCTGATAGAACTTCGACAGTTCGACGCTCGGAGGTTCATTTGCATGGCGGAGCAACTGCACGGGAAGCTGAAGCTTGAACCCTTCCATTTGTCCTTGGTGAATAAGATGCATTCCGGGTGAAGTCAGCAGGATCAAAGCACCGACAAGATGATTCGGCCCGAGCTTTTTTGCGGCGCGGGGTTCGTCATGGTTTTCCAGGAAGAGGCAGAGCTTTGACTGGTAGCGCCATTCGGCTTTCAGGTGCTCTCTGAGCCTGGTTATGTTGACCGGATGTGAGGTGATATGGTCATAAAACGGCTTGTCGTAGGTGTAGTTGAAACCCAGCTGCTGCAGTTCCCACTCCTTGTTCCAGTATGATTCTGCAAGAAAAAGAAAATCCGGTTTTCGGGATTTTACTGCACTGATTGCTTTTGGCCAGAATTCTTCGGGCATCGGACCGCTGAGAGGAGCCCATGTTGTGTCAAAAACCGACTTGAGGACCAACATGGCTACATCACAACGGACGGCATCGCATTGTTCACTGACCGAAAGCAGGTTTTCCGTCATAAGTTCATGGGTCTCCGGATTTGAATAGTTCAGTTGCAAGGTATCCGTCCATGCAGGGAAGTATGGGTCCTTCCCGTGGGCCAGGTAGTGATCGTGTTTGTATTCGAAGCATGAATCAGGGTCGAGGTAATGCTCTTCACTCGATACGGCAACAAAATATTCCGGGTGTTCAGGAAGCCATTTGTTGTCAAGCGCCAAGTGGTTGGGAACAAAATCAAGCATGAGCCTTATTCCTGAATCGCTGAGTCTCTTGCGGAATATATCGAGCTCTTCTTTCTCGCCGAGAGAGGGGTTGAGACTGTATTCAGGTATGGCATAAGGAGAGGCCCCAATGTCTTCAGGAGCAAGGCTTTCAAGCTGTTCAAGAAAGACCGTCCGGAGGCCCTGGTGCGAGCGGGCTATTGCCTGGCTGTAAAGACTTGGTTTCCATACGCCCATCAACCAGATGATGTTGAAGCCGCAAGTCTTGAAAAAGTCAAACTCTTTTTCCGGAATCGTGCCAAGCGTAACGGGTTTCTGGTATATGTCGGAAAGCCGGCGTAGCCAGATCCTGGTGTTTATTTCGTAAACTAATGGGAACATTGCCTCAATGTGGTGGTGCGTTATTGGTTTCGGGTTCTAATATAGCACTGAATGTGTATCGATGAAATGTAAAATGATTGTGTCGTTGCATGCTGGCCGGGGATAGAATAAAAGAAGGATATTGTTTCTTGAAGGCACCGGTAACTTGTTAAAGCAAAAAGAGGGGCTCTCTATGGAAAAGCTGGCTGATATTGCTGTTGAAGAGAAAGCCCGGAAGCTGTCCGGATGGGAGGTGATTGCGGTTGATGGGGAGAAGCGTCTCGTAAGAGCTTTCACATTTGACGACTTTGTCGGGGCAATGGCTTTCAGTGTAAAAGTCGGCATGATTGCCGAAAAAGCCGATCATCATCCGGCAGTGCTTACCGAGTGGGGAAAGGTAACAGTTTCCTGGTGGAGCCACTCGCTCGGCGGGTTGAGCGAGAAAGATTTCGAAATGGCCGGGAGAACGTCCAGCCTTTATGAAGGCTGAAAGAATACTCTGTTAATACATGCGATTAAGCATGAAGAAGATTGAAAATATCAATACCTTTAAGGGTAAAAGCCATTAAAGAAAGTTGGAGATGACTATGTCTACCGTATCGATTCAAGGTATGAGTATTGAGGAAAAGCTTGAAATGATGGAATTGATCTGGGATGATCTTTGCCGCAATGACGCTATGCAATCACCTGATTGGCACAGCGATGTGTTGGCATCACGTGAGAAAAAAGTGGTCAGTTGTGAAGAGGAGCCGATGGATTGGGCAGCGGCAAAAAAGGAAATTCGAGCTAAAACGCAATGAAAATCAAGATACTGCCCTCTGCCAACGAAGACCTCATCAACGGATTTTACTTCTACGAGCGCCAATCAGCCGGGTTAGGCAGTTATTTCCTTGACACGCTTTTTTCGGATATCGATTCCCTGATTCTCTACTACGGTGTACATCCCATTCATTTTAAGCAATATCATCGAATGTTATCCAAACGTTTTGCTTTCGCAATTTATTACAAAGTCGACAATGAGCACCTTTATAAATTGTCGTGAGCGCCTTGATTACAAGGCGGACGGAGCACAGAAACCGGAGTGTACGCGCGAGTACATGAGGATTTCGAGCACCGACCAACGAAGTAATCATGGTGCGTAGCAAATTAATAGAGGTGCCCTAATGATGGCATTCTGGTCTATGCTGTGCTCGATTGCCGAAGAAACCCGGCATGGATAAAGGGGAGGCTTGAAGGAGATGCATGAGCGCCAACAGTAACTAACTTTAAGCTTTCTCTTGACATCAATTATAAACTAGACATGCCTTCGAAAAACATGAGGCGGTTTCATCAGAAGACCGTCTTTTTTTTTATTTTAACCGCGATGAAATGATGAAGCTTAAGCAAGCACTTGCGGATTAACTTTTTTCCAGACACACTGCTTTGATTGATTTTCTTCAGCAACTCAATGACGTGCAGCGGCAGGCCGTTCAGACAACAGACGGCCCGGTTATGGTGCTCGCAGGAGCGGGTTCCGGCAAAACCAGGGTTATTACCTATAGAATAGCCTATCTGATCGGTGAAGAGAAGGTCGCTCCCCATCAGATTCTTGCATTGACCTTCACCAACAAGGCCGCCGATGAAATGCGTCAGAGGGTTGATGAACTGCTGCACGGCGGGAGTTCCAGAGGACTCTGGATAGGCACATTTCACTCGATATTTGCCCGCCTGCTTCGCAATTACATTCACCTCATCGGCTATGACGGCAATTTTTCGATTTATGATTCCGACGACAGCAAGAGCCTTATCAGGCAGGTAATGAAGGAGCTGAACATTCCTGTCGATTCCGTTCCGGTCAATATCGTTCAGAGTATTATCAGCAGGGCGAAAAACAGTTTTATCCTGCCGGACCAGTTTCAAGTAAAGGCTTCTGACTATAACGGTCAGAAAGCCGCGCAGATCTATGAAGTGTATGCCCGCAAGTTACGGGAGAACAACGCTCTTGACTTTGATGATCTTCTCATAAAACCGCTGGAGCTTTTTCAGGCGCAACCGGCGGTTCTCGACCAGCTACAGAACTATTTCCGTTACATCATGATAGACGAGTACCAGGACACGAATCGTGCCCAGTACCTTGTTGCGAAATCCCTTGCCGCAGTTCATCGAAACATTTTTGTGGTAGGGGATGACGCACAGTCCATCTATTCCTGGCGCGGTGCAGATATCACCAATATTCTGAATTTCCAGGATGATTACCCTGAGGCGTCGGTGTTCAAGCTGGTCGAGAACTATCGCAGTACACAGACAATTCTTCAGGCGGCGAATGGTATTATCAGGCGCAACCGGAAGCAGATAGAAAAGGAGCTTGTTTCCAGGCAGAACAGCGGTGAACCCCTGACGCTTCTCGAATCATTCAACGAGAAGCGCGAAGCGGAAAAGGTCGGGGAGTACATTCGGACCTGGAAACTGACAAAAGGGCTCGACTACAGGGATTTTGCGGTTTTTTACCGCACCAATGCACAGTCGAGGGTTCTGGAGGATATCTTTCGTATGGACAGAATTCCTTACAGGATTTTCGGGAGCGTCTCGTTTTACAAACGCAAGGAGATCAAGGACGCTGTTGCGTATCTTCGGTTTATCTGTAATGATCAGGATACCGAGTCCCTGTTGCGGATTATCAATTTTCCGCCCCGAAAGATCGGCGAGGTCAGTATCGGCAAGCTTCGTGGCTATGCGGTCGCCAATAACGTCTCCGTTTATGAAGCTATTCTCAAAGCCGAAAAGGCTGCTTTTCCTGCGAGGCTGTGCAATGCTCTTCAGGGGTTCATTGCTGTTGTAGAACAGTTGAAAGATATTGCAAAAGAAGGGTCGGTTTATGATGTTCTCTCCGCCTTGTATGAATTGACGGGTATCACCTCGTTACTTCAGGGGGAGAATACCCCGGAATCGATGGCCCGTCATGAAAATCTGCAGGAATTGCTGTCGATGGCAAGAGATTTCTCGGATCATAACGAGGGGACGAACAGTCTGAACGAGTTTTTGAATGGCATTTCTCTTGCAACCGATTACGATACAATCCAGGAGTCGGACAACTACGTTTCCCTGATGACGGTTCATGCGGCCAAAGGTCTCGAATTTCCTGTCGTGTTTGTTACCGGTCTTGAAGAAAGGCTTTTTCCGCTCAATTATTACGAGTCGGACGAGCTTGAAGAGGAAAGACGGCTGTTCTACGTTGCAGTAACAAGAGCAAAGCAGAAAGTTTTTCTTTCCTGGGCCAAGAGTCGGTACTATTACGGTCAACCCCAGATGTGCATGAGATCCATGTTCATCGATGAGGTTGACAGCGATATTCTTGTTACGGAAGGCGGAAGAAAACAAGAAACGGCGGGTCCTCCCGGAGAGAAACAAACCGTTCGTCACTATAACGGCAAAGTTTCTGTACCTTCATCGCTTTCAGGCGGTGGTGAAAAAAGTGACCAGCAGGAGAAATTTTCCGGGTTGGAGTCGGGGATGAGGGTGCATCATGCCATGTTCGGCCCCGGCATTGTTCAGGCTGTTCAGGGGAGCGGCGAGCACCAGAAGGCAAAAATCAAGTTCAGAAATGCCGGTGAGAAAACGCTTATGGTTCAGTATGCCAATCTTACCGTCGAAAAATAGCTTTAGCGGCACATGAAAATCCTTTTTGGCGTTCAGGGAACGGGAAACGGTCATATCAGCCGGAGCAGGGAACTGGTAACCAGACTGCGCGATTTGGGGCACGAAGTTGAGGTAATAATCAGCGGACGAAAAGAGGAAGAACTGAAAGAAATCGAGGTTTTTTCTCCTTACAGGGTGTTGAAAGGTCTTACGCTGGTAACCTATCGCGGAAAGATGAACTACATCGAAACCATGTTCCAGCTCGATCTGGGGCGGCTTATGTCGGATGTTTTTACGCTGGATGTAAACGGGGTTGACCTTGTCGTTACCGATTTTGAGCCGGTAACCGCTATGGCGGCAAGGATAAAGAATATTCCATCTATGGGGTTCGGTCACCAGTACGCTTTCTGCTATCGTGTTCCCATGGCCAGGGGGAACGTGTTTGAGCGCTACACCTTGCTGAACTTTGCTCCGGCACAATACAACGCCGGTCTCCACTGGCACCATTTTAACGAGCCTGTATTTCCTCCTGTAATTCCCCAGAGCCTTTATGATGCCGGGAATGTCAAGCCAAAAGAGAACAAGGTGCTTATCTATCTCCCTTTTGAAGAGGTTGAGGATGTATCCAGACTTCTTGTTCCTTTTGACAATCATGAGTTCTATATATACGGAAAGGTCAAGGACGATCGTGATGATGGTCATCTGCGATACAGAGGGTATTCACGTGAAGGTTTTCTCCAGGACCTTCAGGAGAGTACAGGAGTTGTCTGCAATGCAGGGTTCGAACTGCCGGGTGAGGCATTGCATCTGGGGAAAAAACTGCTTGTGAGACCTCTTGACGGCCAGATTGAACAGGAGTCAAATGCACTGGCGGTCGAAGAGCTTTCACTCGGCATGACCATGCATTCGCTTGATGGAGACGTCCTCAAAGACTGGCTGCTCAAGCCGGACAGAAGTCCCATGGGGTTCAGCAAAACCGTGAACTATATTGCCGAATGGATCACGAAAGGGCAGTGGGATGATTTGCCTGAATATGTTGAGGCTGCGTGGGCGGACTGCCTGATTGATAGCTGAGAATGGTCCGGGGGAAACATGTTGAGGCTTGATGAAGTCATCCGGGCATATCTTCAGGGCTATTTCCCTATGGCCGACCCGGAAGACGGGAAAGTTTACTGGTGTCAGCCGCACCGGCGGGCGATTGTTCCTCTTGACAGCTACAGTGCTTCCCGGATTGTCAGAAGTCTGGTCAAAAAGGGGACGTTCGACGTTTGTTTTAACCGCAATTTCGAAAAAGTCATCCGCAACTGTGCCACCCCACGTCAAGAAGAATCGCAAACATGGATCTCAGAAGAGATTATTGCGGTGTACACGGAACTTCACGAAGAAGGACTTGCGCACAGTGTTGAATGTTACTGCGGGAATGAGCTCGCCGGTGGTTTGTACGGGCTTGCAATTGGAGGAGCTTTTTTCGGCGAGTCCATGTTCTACAACATTTCCAATGCTTCCAAAGTGGCTTTTGATAGCCTGGTAGTTCATCTTAAAAAAAAGGATTACGAGCTTCTTGACGCTCAGATCATGAATCCCCACCTTGGTCGTCTTGGCGCTGTGGAAGTTGATCATGCAGAGTATATGGAGCTTCTGCGCCATGCGTTGAGGAGAAAGATCCATTTTATATGAAGCTGGAAAATGGTACTTTTAGTGCTCTAAACCTGCCAAAGGGAATTTCGGATTAAAACAGGAGAAAAAATCTATGTTGTCCAGGGATCTCGAAGAGGGTCAGTCACAACCAAGGGTAATTATTTATTCAGGCAAAGGGGGAACGGGTAAAACCACTATTTCTTCATCCACGGCTGTTGCTTTGGCAAGAGAGAACAAGCGGGTGCTGATCATGTCTTCCGACCCGGCACATTCCCTCTCGGATGTCTTCAACACACCTATAAGCCGAAACGAACCCCAAAAGATCGAGCATAACCTGTATGGCCTTGAAGTCGATACGATTCATGAGCTGAAGAAAAACATGTCCGGGTTTCAAAAGTTTGTTTCTTCTTCCTATCAGAACCAGGGAATCGACAGCGGAATGGCTTCCGAACTGACGACACAACCGGGGCTCGATGAAATCTTTGCGTTGAGCAGACTGGTTGACGAGGCACAGTCCGGCAAATGGGATGCCGTTGTGCTTGATACATCTCCAACAGGTAATACGCTCAGACTGCTTGCCTATCCTGAAATTATAATCGGGGGTAACATGGGCAAACAGTTTTTCAAGTTGTACAAAAGTATGTCTTCTCTTGCGCGCCCGATGGGCAAAAACTCAATTCCTGATGAAGAGTTTTTCAATGAGGTCAATGTCCTGCTGAAACAGATGGAGGATATCAATAAATTCATTCTTGGGCCGGAAGTTACTTTTCGGCTTGTTCTCAACCCTGAAAAACTTTCGATTCTCGAAACAAAAAGAGCATACACCTTCGTTCATCTTTACGGGATCAATATTGACGGCATCGTTATCAACAAGATTCTGCCGACATCGAAGACGGTGGGTGAGTATTTCGAGTTCTGGGCGGACCTGCACAGCAAATATCTGATGGAAATCGATAACTCATTCTATCCGACACCGGTTTTTCGCTGTCAGTTGCAGCGTACCGAGCCGATAGGCCCGGACGCGCTCCATGAAGTCAGTAAGCTGGTCTTTGGCGACAAGTCCCCTGACAAGGTTTATTATTCAGGAAAAAATTTCTGGATCGAGTCCAAGAAAAGCGCGCACGGCGAAGAGCATCTTGAAATACTCTGTATTCGTATCCCGTTTCTGAAAGAAGCGGAAAATGTCGAGGTGAAGCGGATGGGTACCGATATCGTTGTAACTGTTGACCGTGCTCAGCGTATCATTACGCTTCCGAGGGCACTCTACAGTCTCGAAATGGAGAAATATGTCCGGGAAGATGATCTGTTGAGGTTGCTGTTCAGGGAGGTTCCCGTTGATAAGGAAGAGATGGAACTGAACGTGAACAAGAACGTGCTGAACAAGCTGCGCTCGTTGAGGAAAATGAAATTCTAAAGGTTCAGGTCGCTCACGACAATTAAAAGAGGCGTCCTAAAGCAAGTTTTCTTGGTGATACATTGTGCATTTGGTTGTATTCTTTGTATCTTCTCCTTTTAAAATGTTAATTTTGCAGGTGGTTTTCGCCCCGGATAACTGTTAAAAGAATCAGCTTATAACATGCCTGATAAAGCGCATTACGGTCTTTTGAGAGGAAAGAAAGGGATTGTTTTCGGCCCGCTGGATGAGAGCAGCATCGGCTGGCAGGTTGCCTTGCATGCCTACAGGGAAGGAGCCGAGATAGCAATTTCCAATATAGCTACTGCATTGAGGTTTGGTAACATAAACGAGTTGGCCGAGGTTTGTGGTAATGCTCCTGTTATCATGTGCGACGCGAGCAAGGACGAGGATGTTGATAATGCATTCAGGGAACTTCAGGAGAAACTGGGTTCCGTTGATTTTATCGTTCATTCGATAGGAATGTCGCAAAACATTCGCAAGCAGGTTCCCTATGAAGAACTGAACTACGAATGGTTTATGAAGACACTGAATGTGTCGGGGATTTCATTGCATCGGCTGGTATCGTATGCCTTGAAAAACAATGTACTGAATGACGGAGGAAGCATTCTGGCATTATCCTATATCGCTTCCCAGAGAAACTACTGGACCTATTCCGATATGGGGGATGCCAAATCGCTGCTTGAATCGATAGTCAGAAGTTACGGGCCACGCCTTGCACAACGCGGCATCCGCATAAACACGATTTCACAGAGCCCTACGTACACCAAGGCCGGAAGCGGTATTCCGGGTTTTGAAAAGATGCACGAATACAGTGACCTTATGTCTCCGCTTGGTAACGCTTCGGCGGAAGAGTGTGCAGAGTATGCCGTTACCCTGCTGAGTGATCTGACACGAAAGGTGACGATGCAGAATCTCTTTCATGACGGGGGTTACAGCTCCATGGGGGCAACCATACCCATGATCAGGCTTGCCCATGAAGCTCTTCATGACAAGGAGCTTGCTGAAAGGGTCGGGCTGGAAGATTTTTCACCCTCCAAATAATCTGCCGGGGACTCGACACACACCGTTTCCGGTTTTTATTCTGCCAAAGACTTGACGGTTTTCGGCATGGCATATGAAATTTTGAAATCGCCTGTTATCGGCGATGAGGGGGCTGTTTTTTTGCCGGATGGCAGCATGAATTTTTTCAAGAGGACGTTTCGTAGTAGTTCATAATCAATCATAAGTGCATAAACAAAAACTAAAAAGCAAAATATCATGGCTAAAATCGTCTATACCAAGATTGATGAAGCGCCGGCGCTGGCGACATATTCACTGTTGCCGATGATCCAGGCGTTCACAAAAGGTACCGGTGTTTCGGTTGAAACAAGCGATATCTCTCTTGCAGGAAGGATTATCGCGAATTTTCCTGAAAATCTTACCGAAGAGCAGCGTATTCCCGATAACCTGACTGCGCTTGGCGAGTTGGCGAAAACCCGTGAGGCCAACATCATCAAGCTTCCCAACATCAGTGCATCGATTCCTCAGCTTCAGGCTGCTATCAAGGAGCTGCAGGAAAAAGGGTACGACATTCCCGATTTTCCTGAAGATCCCAAGACCGATGCTGAAAAAGAGCTCAGGACACGTTTTGCAAAAGTGCTTGGAAGTGCCGTGAACCCGGTGCTGCGTGAAGGAAACTCCGACAGAAGAGCAGCCGCTTCGGTCAAGCAATATGCAAAAAACAACCCGCACCGCCTGAGAGCATGGGAAGAAGGTTCAAAGTCGCACGTAGCCCACATGGACGGCGGGGATTTCTATGCGAGCGAGCAGTCTGCAACCATGAACGGGGCAACCGAGGTCCGCATCGAGTATGTCGATAACGACGGGAGCGTGACGGTTCTGAAAGAAAACATTGCCCTGCAGGATGGTGAAGTTATAGATACCTCCTGTATGAATGCCCGCAAGCTGCGCGAGTTTATTGCCAATCAGATAGAAGATGCGAAAAACAACGGCCTGCTTTTGTCGCTGCATCTTAAGGCCACGATGATGAAGGTATCGGATCCGATCATGTTCGGTCATGCCGTATCGGTATTCTACAAGGATGTGTTCGACAAGCATGGAGAGGTGCTTCAGGAACTCGGCGTCAATGTCAACAACGGCCTTGGTGACCTGTATGCAAAAATTCAGTCTCTTCCCGAAGAGAAGCGGGCTGAGATCGAAGCCGACATTCAGGAGGTATACAAAAACCGTCCGGCTCTTGCCATGGTCGATTCGGACAAGGGAATCACAAACCTGCATGTGCCGAACGATGTCATCATCGATGCATCCATGCCGGTTGTTATCCGTGACGGCGGTAAAATGTGGGGTCCTGACGGCGAGCTTCATGAAACCAAAGCCATGATTCCGGATCGGTCCTATGCAACCATGTACCAGGAAATGGTCAAGGATTGTCAGAAAAACGGCGCATACGATGTATCGACCATGGGCGGCGTCTCGAATGTCGGTCTTATGGCTCAGAAAGCCGAGGAGTACGGTTCACACGATAAAACCTACGAAGCTCCGGGTAACGGTACTATCCGGGTGGTCGATGCAGCAGGCAACGCGATGCTCGAGCAGAGTGTCGAACCAAAGGATATTTTCAGAATGTGCCAGGTCAAGGACGCTGCGATCCGCGACTGGGTAAAACTTGCAGTCAACAGGGCAAAGGCAACCGGTGCTCCGGCGGTGTTCTGGCTGGACAAGGAAAGATCACACCATATCCAGTTGATCGAAAAAGTCAACGCCTACCTTAAAGACCATGATACTGCAGGTCTCGATATCAGGATCTTGTCGCCGGTCGAAGCCATGCGGTTTTCTCTCGAACGGATCAGGCAGGGTAAGGACACTATTTCGGTAACAGGCAACGTGCTGAGGGACTATCTTACCGATTTGTTCCCGATTCTCGAACTTGGCACCAGCGCAAAAATGCTTTCTATCGTGCCTTTGATGAACGGCGGCGGCTTGTTCGAAACCGGTGCGGGCGGTTCTGCTCCGAAGCACGTACAGCAGTTTGTTAAAGAAGGGCATTTGAGATGGGACTCGCTCGGCGAGATGCTGGCACTTGGCGTTTCGTTCGAACATCTGGGCAATATCTTCGATAATGAGAAAGCAAAAGTTCTTGCGGAGACGGTTGACCAGGCTGTCGGTCTGTATCTTGAGAAAGGCAAGTCGCCTTCACGCAAGGTCAATGAACTCGACAACCGTGGAAGTCACTTCTACTTTGCCATGTACTGGGCCAGAGCTCTTGCCGATCAGAACAAGGATCAGGAACTCAAGGCAAAGTTTACAAAGGTTGCCGAAGAGCTTGAGAGCAAAGAGCAAGTGATCATCGATGAGCTCAATGGAGCGCAGGGCTCTCCGGTCGAACTCGGCGGTTACTTCATGCCGGATGACGAGAAAGCCTCGAAAGCAATGCGCCCGAGTGCAACGCTTAATGCTGTTATCGACACTCTTGGTTGATAGCAGAGTGGAATGACCATGAAAAAACCCCCTGTCGAAGGGGGTTTTTTTATTGCCGCAATCCTTATGGTTTCAAAACCCCGGATGGATCTTGGGGTTTTGTCTTTTCGTCAGGTTTTTTATTACCGCAGAACAGGCGTATATTATTTCTCATACCCCCCATTATCGTTGCCCGGTGATGGATGATTTTGTTTAAGTGGCTTTAATGCAATAGGTTAGAGGCTCTGTAAGCTTATTATTTCTAAAAGGACATACTGCTATGAAGATTTCCCGCCGTTTTACCACAAAAGGCCGCAATGTTTACGATATGTTCGAGTACACGATGCGTTCATCGGTACTTCGAAACCCCGATGGATCGAAGGTATTTGAAATGAATGATGTAGAAGTGCCGAAAGAGTGGTCCCAGGTTGCCGCTGATATTCTCGCGCAAAAGTATTTCAGAAAAACAGGAGTTCCACAGCGGGATGAGAAGGGTAATGTCATGCTGGATGAAAAAGGGCAGCCTGTGACCGGTAGTGAGCATTCGATCAAGCAGGTTGTTCACCGCCTTGTCGGCTGCTGGAAAGAGTGGGGAGAAAAACATGGCTACTTCGATACCAAGGAAGATGCCCAGGCTTTTTATGACGAGGTTGCCTATATGTTGGTCGGTCAGATGGGTGCCCCCAATTCGCCACAGTGGTTCAATACAGGTCTCAAGTATGCGTACGGCATAGAGGGTCCGGCACAGGGCCACTTTTATGTTGACAGCAAAAGTGGTGAAACGAAGGAATCGAAAGACGCCTATTCAAGGCCTCAGGCACATGCATGTTTTATCCAATCGGTCAAGGATGACCTGGTAAACGATGGCGGGATTTTTGATCTTGCCGTACGAGAGGCGAGGGTGTTCAAGTTCGGTAGCGGTTCCGGCACCAACTTTTCAAACCTTCGTTCGTCAGGGGAGAAGCTCAGTGGAGGAGGAAGCTCTTCCGGTCTGATGAGTTTCCTCAAAATTTTTGATTCCGCTGCAGGAGCTATAAAATCCGGAGGTACAACCCGGAGAGCTGCGAAAATGGTCATTGTCGATATCGACCATCCCGATGTAGAAAAGTTTATAGAGTGGAAAGCCAGGGAGGAAGACAAGGTGGCGTCACTGGTATCGGGCTCCAGAGTCTGCTCGAGGTTTCTCAAGGCAATTGTCGATGAGGCTGTTGACAACGGCAGTGACCGGCACCAGAATGAAAAGCTGAACATTCTGATCAAAAGCGCTGTTGGTCGTGGTGTTCCGATGAATTATATCGTCAGGGTACTTTCGCTTGTGGATCAGGGGTTTACATCGCTCGACTTCGATGAGTACAACACTCATTATGAATCGGAAGCGTATCAGACGGTGTCCGGTCAAAACTCGAACAATACCGTCAGAGTTACCAATGCGTTCATGAAAGCTGTTGAAAATGATGAACTGTGGGAACTGAAAGAGCGGACAACAGGAAGACATGCACGCTCGGTCAGAGCTCGTGACCTCTGGGATAAGATCGTGATGAGTGCCTGGAAGTGCGCCGATCCCGGTTTGCAGTTCGATACAACGATCAATGACTGGCACACCTGTTCGAAAAGCGGCCGTATCAATGCCAGTAACCCCTGTTCGGAGTACATGTTCCTTGATGATTCCGCATGTAACCTTGCCAGTCTGAATCTCGGGCGCTTTCTTGATGAAAAGCAGGGGGCGATAAAAGTTGATGATTTGCTTCATGCAGCACGGCTCTGGACGGTAGTTCTGGAAATTTCGGTGCTGATGGCCCATTTTCCTTCAAGAGAAATTGCACGTCTCAGCTATGAATTCCGAACCCTCGGTCTGGGATTTGCGAATCTCGGTACGATTCTCATGATCATGGGAATTCCCTATGATTCACCAAAGGCGCTGGCGATTGCCGGAGCGATATCCGCTTTGATAACAGGTGAATCGTACAAGGCATCGGCGGAGCTGGCAAAGGATCTGGGGCCTTTCGCCCGTTATGAGGAGAACGCCGGAGAAATGCTGAGGGTGATAAAAAATCATCGCAGGGCGGCGCATAACATGTCGGAAGACGATTATGAAGGACTTACGGTCAAGCCCCGCGGGATAGATTCGGAATACTGTCCGACCTATCTGTTCGAAGCTGCCGGAAAGGTCTGGGACGAGGCGCTCGATATGGGAGAAAAACATGGTTACAGAAACGCCCAGGTCAGCGTTATCGCACCAACAGGTACCATCGGATTGGTCATGGACTGCGATACGACAGGTGTCGAACCCGAGTTCGCAATTGTCAAGTTTAAAAAGCTTGCCGGCGGCGGCTATTTCAAGATTGTCAACCAGTCGGTTCACAAAGCCCTCGAACGCCTTGGCTATAGTCCCAAACAGATAGAGGATATCGAGAAATATTGCAAAGGCCACGGCACATTGTCCGGGTGCCCGACGATCAATCGCCAGTGGCTCAAAAACAAAGGGTTCACCGAGGACAAAGTCGAAGCTGTCGAGGCCCAGCTTGAAAATGTTTTTGATATCCGCTTTGCGTTCAACAAGTGGATTCTTGGAGAGGATTTCTGTGAAGCCCTCGGTTTTACGGAGGAACAGCTCAAGGACCAGAACTTCAACATGCTCGAGGCTTTAGGAGCTGCCCCGGACGACTATGAAGCGGCGAACGACTATGTTTGCGGCACCATGACCGTTGAAGGTGCGCCCCATCTGAAGCTGGAGCATCTCCCGGTATTCGACTGTGCCGGAAAATGCGGCAGTAAAGGGCTTCGTTATATCAATCATATGGCACATGTACGGATGATGTCGGCTGTTCAACCCTTTATTTCAGGAGCGATATCAAAGACCGTCAATATGCCTGCGACGGCTACGAACCAGGAAATAGCGGAAGTTTATTTCTCGGCATGGCAGCATATGATCAAGGCCATTACCATCTACCGGGACGGATCAAAACTTTCTCAGCCGCTCAATATCAGCAGTTATGATGACCTCGATGAAGTGATTATGCTCGGAACAGAGGAAGACCTCGACGAGACCAAGGGCCCTAAAGAACTGCAGGAACGGATTGTCGAGAGAATCTATCACCGTTCGGAACGCCGCATGCTGCCAAAACGCAGGAAAGGCTATATCCGTGAAGCATATGTCGGTGCGCACAAGGTTTTTTTGAGGACAGGCGAGTATGAGGACGGTTCTCTCGGTGAGATATTTATCGACATGTACAAGGAAGGGGCATCATTTAAAGGTCTTCTTAACTGTTTTGCCGTACTTGCATCCAAGGCGCTTCAGTACGGCATGCCGCTTGAGGAACTGGTTGACAGCTTTACTTTCACCAGATTTGAACCGGCAGGAATGGTTCAGGGACATAGCGTGATCAAAAATGCAACATCGATTCTTGATTATGTCTTTCGCTCCATCGGCTACGATTATCTCGGCAGAAAAGACTTCATTCATATCAAGGCGGTTGATGAAATCTCTTCGGAAGATGATGAATCGGAAGGTGAGGACGGGCTATCGAACGGTACCGCCGCCCGCGGTTCCGGTGTTTCTGAGGTTCCCGCCGCTGCAGGACAACACCGTAAGGCGCCGAAGTCACTTGCAGAAAAGGAGCAGCCGGGAGTTGTTGATACCCAGATTATACAGGCAAAGGTTCAGGGGTACTCCGGCGAACAGTGTGAAAACTGCGGCTCGATGAGAGTCCGCCAGAACGGAACCTGCAAGGTTTGCGAGGATTGCGGTATGACCACCGGCTGTTCTTAAAAGGATACCGGCCAGTATCCTGCTGTCGAGTTTCTGAATGTGGCGACCTGGATACATTCGCCGTTATTCGGACTTTTGAACAAAGTGAAGAGCCCTGCTCTATGTGCAGGGCTTTTTTTCGTATCCCCCGAAATAGATATGCCCATAACGTTACAGCACCTCTTGCCTGTCAAACCCCCTATTCCTCATGGCTGTTTGCCAGTAGTATGGGTGTGCTAATGGATTGTATAGTATGCTGTTACGGTCAATAAATTCAGGCGCTTGTTTGAGCGTGAAGCAAAATTGTGGTACTTTTTTATAACTACGGAGAATCTGTAGTGCAGATAATAAGGAATGTTAACCATAAACAAGGAACAACAACGTGACAAAAAAAGATGTTTCAATAGATGCCAAATGCGGGTTGGTAATGCCCATTTCGGAAATAGACGGTTGTACAGAAAAACATTGGCAAGAAGTAAAGGGGATAATTACGGAAGCTGTTGAAGACGCTGGATTTACAGCAAATTTGGTAAGTTACGCCGATGATGTAGGGATAATCCAAAAGAGAATAATTCAAAACCTGTATGAAAATCCTATCGTGGTTTGCGATGTTAGTGGAAAGAATCCCAACGTAATGTTTGAGCTTGGTCTACGCTTAGCATTTGACAAGCCAATCATAATTATCAAGGATGATAAAACATCCTATAGTTTTGATACCTCTCCTATTGAACACCTTGAGTACCCTAGAGATCTCAGGTTTACAAAAATAGTGGAATTCAAAGAAGCTCTTAATAGCAAAGTCAAAGCAACATATGAAGCGTCAATAAAAGATCCAAACCATACTACATTTTTAAAACATTTTGGTACATTTACTGCTGCAAAAATTGATACAAAAGAAGTTTCAAAGGAAGATTACATTATTGAAGAAATGAAAGAAATTAGGAAAATAGTAGAGCGTCAGGATCAAAGATATTCTAAGGTTATTGCAAATATGCATACTGTCTATCCAAACTCAAAAAATAAATACAATGACATCATAAATTATGATTTCATTTACCCATTGAATACAAAAAGCTATCCAACTGCCGATGAAATTAAAAAAGCATTCAAAGATCATGATAAACGGGAAGAATTGATAGATTATCTGTATGGACAGCTTCCAAAAAGTAGCGAATATAAAACAAAAAAGGATTTTAGTAAGGCTGTTGATCAGTGGTTAGAGGAAAACAATTGAATTGGTTAACAATGCAAATTAACTCGGATGCTTCGCTGACGCTCAGCGCTGGTTATTTGCTTCGTTATGCGATAAACAAGAAAGCTCAACGATGAACGAAAAGACAATCCAAACTATTCTCGCCGTGGCTGCCGCCATCGGAATGGTCTCTCTCGGCCTTGCACTACTTGTAGCTGCATTCAATTTGGGCTCAGAATTGGCGGTGTGGTGGTTGGTTTTTATATTCCAAATCCTCATCATGATCCTCGGGGGCGTGACCGCTGTCGTCTTCACAATCTGGGTGCTCTCATTTCCGTTTCAGGCAATCACAACGCGACTCGATACCCTTCAAAAGGCGCATGCTAAGATACTCGCGGATCTGCGCGAACGAATTCCGACATTCGTCGCATTTGGCATCGTGATATCTGAGGTTCTCATGGTGATCGCGGACAAATCGTTTGGAGGTGACCCCCAAGACACAGTCACTGTTTCCGTTGTTTTACTTGTGCTGTTTGGTATAGGCAATCAACTTATGCTCACTGATTCAAAGCTCCGATTTACGGCCGGTGCCGTCGTGTGGGTCTTCGGAGTATTGCTGCTGCCGCTCACTGCTACGCTTCATCGAAATGGATTTGACAAGCTCCTCGAGGATCTCAACAACCTAAATCTCGCAACTAAGATTACATTCGTTTTGGTTGTCTTGTGTCTCTTATTGATGCCATTTGCGATTCCGCTGCGTAGGAGCACATGAAATTGACTAACAAGATCGTTGCTGTCGAAGGGGGGTGTGGGGTTAGAGGGCGTAGTTCTTTAACCCCAATAAGTTGCAATGAGCTTTTATACTTAATATGATAAAGAGGATTAGCGATCAAGCTCATAACCAGTATAATAACGGTTACTGTTTTACGATCAAGGGGTTGAATCAGTCAACTGTCATCAATGAGAAAAAAACTTGCAAGAAAGGCGAAATGCGAGTATGGTTTGTCAAGGGCTGAGACAGGAAGATTGCTAGCTGTGAAGAACAATGCTGTCAGTTTAATGCTATGGAATGAGTGATGTCAGCATTATTGTGTTTACGGAACAACGTTATATAATAGTTGCGGTAAGCGTACATGAAAGATACGATGATCAGCAGGATTCATGATCGGATTGAAAGGTACCGCCACGGCCCTTTGGGTGTAGCCCTAGGGGTTGCTGTCGCTTTTTTCGGATTAACCTGGACAATTCTCGAAGCGTCCGGTGTTCAAGGTGGCTCTGCTGTAATCCGTAGCCTGATCATTGTATCTATCGCGATAGCTGTTCTCGTGTACATTGCATTTCTCCATCGAAAGATTGCTAAGTTGAAACATGCTGGGCAAAGCTCCTTGCCCGAAGCCAAGGAGACGGTCGAATCAGCTATTGTATCACTTGATGCTTCGAAGGCCAAGGTTGTTCGAGCCGCCGTTGAGCGTTATGAAGACAGGATCCGAGACCTTCAGAGTCAGCTACGTCCGATCGAATTCCCACTTCGAGCAGAACTTGTAGAAGGCGGCTCATTCCTCATCGGGACAAACGGAGGCGCTGATGATGAGTCTCCTCCACATATGGTCATGCTCGATTCCTTTCTCATGGACCCTGTGCCGGTTACAAATCAGGAGTTCGCTGAGTTCCTGTCCTGTCCAGAGGGGAAGTACTGGACTGCTGAAGATCACCATGCACTCTACGGCGTCCCATATTTCCTGTGCGAGTTCACAGGTCGCAATCCTCCCTCAGATAAGTGGGATCATCCAGTCGTGTGGATAAGCTGGTATGCATCGGTTGCGTTCTGCAACTGGCGAAGTCAAAAGGACGGCAAGGAAACGGTTTATGAGTTCAGCGATCATACAAAGGTAGTTGCCGACTTTACAAAGACCGGTTGGCGGCTTCCGACCGAGGTAGAGTGGGAACGTGCAGCGCGAGAAGGAGTGAGCGACATAAATGATCTTGCGGACCTTGATCCGACAGTCGCAAACTATGGCAAGCATTACAGAGGCACAACTTCTGTTGGACGGTTTAAGGCAAGCTCACTAGGAATCTGGGATCTAGTTGGCAATGTGAAGGAGTGGTGTCACGATTTGTATGATGCAGAGGTTTACAGTGGTAACTTTACGGATAATCCCCTTGGTCCCGAGCAAAGCAACTTACGAACTTATCGCGGTGGCTCGTGGATGGACGAAGCGCAAACGCTACGCTTAACCAAACGCGGAAAGCTGCCCCCACAAAACACAAATCCCGATCTTGGATTCCGGTGTGTAAGGAGAATATGATTAGGGCATGGGGCCGCATAAGTGGTATAAGAGATATCTTTTCTTGCCATGAATACTAGATTAATGCGTTCTTCAAGCAGTTCGGTATTTATATATAAGCCTGTTTTATGGGGTAATGAAATTCTGAAGAGCAGATAATTAATAATGTTATGTGAATAAATGAATAAAACCACTGACGATTACAATACATGGGTTTATCATGCCCTCAATGATGCAAAAATTGTCAAAGCATCTGAAGCCCGAAAGCTATACAGGCAAGGATGGCGTGATACACCAGACCCAAAAATCTTGTTTAAAGGAATTCGCGGTAAATGGTACAAATTCATTATTCAAAAAAGAGCATTAACAAAATGGGCAAAAAGTAACCCTAACGTGAGCATCCCATTAATTGTCACCACGACCGTTGGTATTGCTGCTATCATCGTTACTCTTTTTGTCCATTTTCACACTTAAACCCACAGGTGAGTCCGAGCATAAAAAAACCATATAGAAAGCAATGTTAATCGTGTTTAGTCGCAAATTGAAAAAAATAATCACATTACTGTCACTTTCACACTGAGAGGGAAAACCTATGGCTCGCTCTGATGGCACAGTCATTCCCAGAGTCCGTGTCGCGGTCTCTTCCACAATGGGAGCCCTGCGCCGAACTCAGACTGCACTTAACAAATTTCTATGGTCAACTGAGCTGAGCCTAAATTATGTGCTTGATCACTTCCCAAAAGTGTTCCCCGATAGTGACCAACTGGCCTCTGAAGCACTTGCCCATCTTGATTCAACCGCTTGGTTCAGGAACAACCAAGGGCGGCTCAAATATTCGGGCTCGATCGGAGACACGATCGAACAAGTCAAGGCAAACCCGCCCTATTTATACCGTTCCGTGTTGACATATTTCACGTCTGCTTTTGAGGAGTATTTAGAAGAACGTGTCGCGGGTCTAATCCAGAAGCCGTCCGGTCAAGGCTGGGGACCTTATTTCCAGTCGCTTTCACATCCGAAGTTGACTTCCACCGCAACACCAATTCTGCTTCACGACGTCATATCTGCGGATCTGTGCCGAAAAATTCGAAATTGCGTCGTTCATCCACCATTCGAGCTTCCAACCTCACCGACAGATGCCTATATCGTCAAGTTCGTAACTTCTACCATTTCGAAGATCAAGGCGACGCCATGGTGGGACGGTTCCACTGAAAGCATAGTTAGGGATACTGTCAACCAATTTATGGGTCAGGTAGTCGAACAGAAGAGCCGAGCGCCCGAAATGCCCATCGAGTTGTTTTACGCCCTATTCAACTTCACATGCTTGGACACTCTGGCCTTTCAAATTGAAGAAACGCTTATTGATTCAGGGCAGATTCTTGACGGCTATGCGTGGCGTAAGGAATCGGCCGTAAGAAGAACCGATTTGATAATTGAACACGGAAATGCTTCATAACAATATCGTTACAGCCGACGTGTTATCCGCATGATTATTCGACCGTTAACAAAAATGGAAAGTTATCCGACGGTTCAAGCCGTCACCGTGGCTCTCGCACATGGCTGAATTCAGCGTTTTTCTTGGCAAAACTCTTCTGAGAGAAGATTGTTCCTAAGAAGATACAGGCCGGTATCCTGCTGGTGAATCGGCAAAGGTTGCTGCCTGGAGAGATTGACCGTTAATCTGCATGGTTTTTGACGGGTAGTGGCGTGCAAGTTCGTAGTCGTGCGTTGCAATGATCACCGCAATACCATTGTGGTTGATTTTTTTGAGGTATTCGAGGATTTCCAGTGAAGTATCCGGGTCCAGGTTTCCCGTAGGTTCATCCGCGAGGATTATTATTGGTTCCCTGACAAGTGCACGGGCGATCGCTATGCGCTGCTGTTCTCCCCCTGAAAGGTTCAAGGGCATCTGTTTTGCCGCGTGTTCAAGACCCACTTCCTGAAGGGCGGTCATCACCCTGTCTTTTATGAGCTTGTTTTTTGTGTTCGTAACCTTGAGTACAAATGCGAGATTTTCAAAGACTGTTCTGTCTTCGAGAAGCCGGAAATCCTGAAACACGATGCCCAGTTTTCTGCGAAGATGAGGAATGTGCCTTCTTTTGATGGAGGATGATTTATACCCCCCTATGGAAACTTCTCCTTTTGTCGGTTTGATTTCCATGTACAGCGCCTTGAGAAGCGTTGTTTTTCCGCTTCCGCTTTTCCCCACGATATAGACAAGCTGGCCCGGTTCAATGGCAAGATTGACTTCCTTGAGGATAGGTTTTTTCCCAAGCTCCAGATCTACGTTGACAAATGAGATCATTTCCGGTTGTTGATTTGCAGCACAATACAGTGCTGTCACGGTGAATGTTTGACTTTTACCTTTTGAATTTTGACTTTTCAGCCCTGTTATCCGCGATTCTTTCAGCCAGAAGAGCGGCTTCTGTAAAGCTTCTCGGCGACGCATTACCGGTTCCGGCAATGTCAAAGCCCGTTCCATGACCGGGAGAGGTGCGTATGATGGGAAGTCCGGTAGTGACATTGATGCCTGTTTCAAATGCCAGGACCTTGAAAGGGAGCAGCCCCTGGTCATGATACATTGCAACAACAGCGTTATACTCGCGATACATGCCGCCACCGAAAAACCCGTCAGCGGGAAACGGTCCCTCGATGCGTTCTTTTCCCGCAAGTTTTTCAAAACAGGGAGCAAGAACCGTTTCTTCTTCAGTGCCGATAACACCGCCGTCCGATGCGTGGGGGTTGAGACCGAGAACGGCTATTCGCGGTGAAGCAATATGGAAATCCGTTCGCAGAGATTCGGATAACCTGAGAAGGAAGCTCTCAAGATCCATGGAACGTATCAGGCCGGGTACGGAAAGGAGCGGTACATGAATGGTCGCGAGAGCAACCGTAAGGGAAGAGGCCCGATCGTGGAAAAGCATTATCGGGGCGGGAACGTCACAGAGCTCCGCAAGAAAGTCGGTGTGCCCGGTATTGGCATACCCTGCTTTGGCTATTGCTTCTTTTTGAATAGGAGCGGTTACCATGGCGCGAACCTTTTTTTCGAGGCACAGCCTCGCGGCAGTCTCTATGGCTTTTATGGCTATGTGTCCTGCTTCGGTCGAGACAACACCGGGGCAGATGGGCTCTGTGGGTTCGGCGACACTGAGTACCGGGAGGACGTTGTCCGGAAAATCAGCAGCGTTTTCCAGATCCCTGAACGACCCGAATTCGTTAATCGTTACGCCCAGAT
>OFEN01000003.1_pt1 | contig 150223 bp, 138 predicted proteins | sample 1521081 | NCBI WGS metagenome assembly OFEN01 (sample SAMN04272335, study PRJEB24112) | coral metagenome | biome: Coral reef; feature: Shallow seawater; material: Coral tissue | host: Coral | place: China: South China Sea | collected 2014
GAGAAGATCATATGGCGATAAGACTCATCTGTCTTGTAATGTTTTTTGTTTTTTCACCTTTGAATGCGCGCTGTGTTCCTTCACAAAAAGAACTTTCCTCCACTATCCAGACTCTCTATCGAACTCCTGAACTAAGAAATAACATCGATTATACCGTCCTCAAGAAGGCAATGGTCGGGTATTATTCCTTGAAAAGCAAGGGGCAGTTGAAAAACGACAAAGTACTCACTATCATCGATTACAATCAGCCTTCCGTTAAAAAGCGTTTGTTTGTTATCGATATGGACAGGAACCGTCTTTTGACATCTTCGCTGGTTGCGCACGGTAAAAACAGCGGTCAGAATCTGGCTGTCAAGTTTTCCAATGTGCCGGGATCGTTTAAAAGCAGTCTCGGCTTTTTTGTGACCGACAGGACGTATCAGGGTAAACATGGTTATTCATTGAGACTCAAAGGGCTCGAGCAGGGTATCAATGACAATGCACTGATGCGCAATATCGTTATTCATGGTGCGGACTATGTTTCCACTGATTTTATCAGGCAGCACGGTCGCCTTGGAAGAAGTCTCGGATGTCCTGCACTGCCTTTTTCGGAGTACAGACAAGTGATCGATCTTATAAAAGGAGGGTCCTGTCTTTTTATCTATAATGGAAATAAAAGCTATGCTGGCCACTCCAACCTGCTCAATCCTGACATTGCCCTTAACAATCCAGCATAATATGTTTCCGGCGAATGCACTATACCCTGTACCGACGGGAAAACTCTTCGGCGGTACAGGGATGGAACTCTGGATGTACGATTAAGCGTTTTCTTCAAAACATTGCCGACAAAGAGCTGTATCGATGTATTTCGATACAGAGAGTATGGGTTTTTCAAGTCATAACCTGTTTTATTATGGTCGTTATACTGGTATTGCTTCTGGCAATCAGTCCCAGCGGTTCAGCGGAGGCTTCTCCGCAAAAAAACGATGTTTCTGCGACTAAACACGTTCGGTCAAGTTCAGGCGGAAGCAGTGATGTAAGGGAGAATATTCGCTGTCACATCGAGCAGCTCGAGGAAGACGTCGCTCTGCAAATCGGACGAGAAAAAGTCGCGTTCAACGCACTATTGGCGGATTTCTACAGATCGAACGACTTCAGCCCTGTCTGGGTTGAGCGCTCACAGGTTACCGAACTGCTTGAAGCGATCAAATCGGTAGAAGCCGACGGCCTTTCTCCCAAGGATTACCATATTGACGGAATACAGGAATTTTATGACGATGCCCCGTCTTCACCTTTTTTAAAGGCCAGGTATGAGTTGCTGCTTACCGATGCCATGTTCAAAATGTCTTATCATTTACTTCACGGCAAGGTTGATCCCGAGAAGATCGATTCCAACTGGAATCTCTCCAAAGGTGAAAATGGAAACGGGTTAGTCGGCAGTCTTGGGGACGCTCTTGCGGGCGACTCCCTTGGCGCAGTTATCTCGACGTTTCGTCCACGTCATCCGAAGTATACAAGTCTGAAAGAAGGACTTGCCAGGTACCGGCAGATTGCTGCCGACGGTGGTTGGATGAGCATTCCGGACGGCCCTACCATCAAGGAGCCCGGCCAGTATGATGACAGAATGCCGGCGTTGAGGCGGCGTCTTGAAATAACCGGTGAAATCGAGGAACTGGCGCTCGTCGATACCTCATATGCATCAACTGCGCTTTTGTACAGCAGTGAGCTGATGGATGCCGTAAAACGTTTTCAGGCGCGACTTGGACTCGATGTCGACGGGGCGGTCGGTCCCAAGACGCTGCGGGCTCTCAATGTTCCTGTTTCTCGAAGGATTGACCAGATCCGCCTCAATCTTGATCGTTATCGATGGTTCATTCAGAAACTGGAACCTACGTTTCTCCTGGTCAATGTTGCCGGGTTTACCGTCCAGTATGTTGAAAACTGGAATTACCGGTGGGGGTCCAGAGTCATTGTGGGTGAACCCTACTGGAAAACCCCTGTATTCAAGGCGGATATGCAGTATATTATTTTTAATCCGTCATGGAATGTTCCGCCGGGTATTCTGAGAAAAGAAGCACTGCCTGCAATCAAGAACAATACAGGATATCTGGCAAGAAACGGGCTGCAGGTTATCGACCGTAACGGCCGTGTGGTGAATCCGGCTTCGATCAACTGGTCTTCATACAGTGCCGGTTCGCTGCCATATCGGCTGCGTCAGCCGCCTGGTACGAGAAACGCTCTCGGTCGTGTCAAATTCATGTTTCCGAACAAGCATCTGGTCTATCTCCATGATACGCCAAGTAAGCATCTTTTCGATAGAAGTACACGAGCGTTCAGCCACGGTTGTATTCGTCTTCAAAACCCACTCGAACTTGCACAGATTCTGCTTGGATGGCGTGAAGACGATGTCGAGAACGTTATCGCTACCGGTAAGACCAGGACGGTTCATCTTCCTCAGAGAGTTCCGATTTTCATGGTGTACCTGACCGCTTTGGTAGAGAATGACGAAGTGCTGTTCAGGGACGATGTATACAATCGTGATGAAGCGGTTTTCAGTGCTCTAAACGAGCCGTATCCCTATAAAACGGTTGAAAGCTGTACGTTTTAGGGGTTTTTCCACTGGCGTACAGGAAAAAGGTTTTTTCGGATATTTGTATCCAATCTGTTGTTTTCTTCACTCCTGCCGGTTACTTTATACTGTTCAATAAGGCGTATCAGGAAACGGAAGACGGTGAAAATCCGTCGCGGACGCGCCACTGTAACTGACAAAATACCTGTAGGAGCCACTGTATCCCCCACATGGCAGGAAGGTTGCTACACTAAAGGGTCAGAAGCCAGGAGACGCCCTGATCGCACGGAGCACGAATGTCTCGCGATTAGACAGGTATGCTGAAAAGTTGCGGTTCGGCGGCGTACAACGTCGTAGCTGATCGTACTTTGAATCGTCTTCATTTCGAGGTTTCGTTGCTTCTTTCAGTCAATCACTGTCAAAAGGAGTAACAATGATCAAAAAACACATTGCAGGTTTTCCGAGAATCGGAGTCGGTCGGGAGCTGAAAAAAGCGCTCGAGGCTTACTGGAAGGGAGAGGTTTCCCAAGAATTGCTGGAGGCGACGTGCCGAAGGCTTAAGCTTCACCATTGGGGAATTCAGGAAAATGCCGGTTTATCCTATGTCGCAACCGGCGATTTTTCTCTCTATGACCATGTTCATGATGTCACGGCAATGCTTGGTGCGGTCCCCGAGCGGTTTGGCGAAGTGGATACCTCCGGTGTCGATAGCGATACCTATTTCAGAATGGCTCGAGGAGATGCTGCAGCGAACATTGCGGCGATGGAGATGACGAAATGGTTCAATACCAACTATCATTACATCGTTCCTGAAATCTTTCCGTCTTTCTCGCCGTCTCTTTCTTCCCGCAGAATTGTCGAGGATACCCGTGAAGCGATAAAAGCAGGGTTTCGGCCCAAACCGGTTCTGGTGGGGCCGGTTACCTGGTTGTCCCTTGCAAAAGCGTCCGAAGGGTGTGATCGGTGGGAAAAACTCGAAGACGTCGTCGCTGTTTACTGCCATATACTATCGGAGCTTGCTGAATTCTGTCACTGGATACAACTCGATGAGCCGATACTTTGTGCGGATATGGTTCCACAGGCCCAAGAAGCTTTCATTCCGGTATACAAAAGGCTGAATGCAGCGTCTGGAAAAGCTTCGTTGCTGCTTGCAACGTATTTCGATACTCTTGACGACAATCTCGATCTCGCCCTATCTTCCGGTTGTGACGGGCTTCATGTCGATCTTGTTCGTGGCCGTGAATGCCTTGAACAGGTGCTGGGTGGTTTGCCGGCGACGATGGTTATTTCCGCGGGGATCGTCGATGGCCGTAACATATGGAAGACAGACTTCGAACAGGCCCTGGAGGTTCTTGTCAGAATTAGGCGTGAAGTGGGCGAAGAACGCTTCATGATTGCCTCGAGCTGTTCACTTCTGCACTCACCGGTTGATCTGGAAGAAGAAGCTTCTCTAAGTGCCGAGTTGAAAAACTGGATGGCGTTTGCCGTTCAGAAGTGTGATGAAATCAGTGTTTTGGGGGATATTCTGGATTGTTGGGACTGCAGTGAAGCGCTCATTGAAAATGCCGAAGCCATTCAGTCACGGCGAAAAAGTGCAAGGGTCGAAAATAAGGATATTCGAAAACACTGTGCAACTGTCAGCGATCGGATGCTGCACAGAAACAGCGCTTATCCGGAACGCCGTAAACAACAGGCATGGCTGAATCTTCCTTTGTTTCCTACAACGACGATCGGTTCTTTTCCCCAGACAGCGGAAGTTCGCAGACAGCGCAGGCTTTTCAGCAGAGGGATGCTGGAGGCCGGAGAGTATCAGCGGTTTCTCGAGAATGAGATTCGTGGAATCATCGAAAGACAGGAGGGGTTAGGTCTGGATGTTCTTGTTCACGGTGAGGTTGAACGCAATGATATGGTTGAGTATTTCGGTCAGCAGATGGAGGGGTTTTGTTTCACCGAAAACGGATGGGTACAGAGCTACGGAAGCAGATGCGTCAAACCGCCGATTATTTATGGTGATGTTGCACGTTCCGGTCCGATGACGGTTGAGTGGAGCACATTTGCTCAGTCTCTGACCGTGAAACCGGTTAAAGGAATGCTGACAGGGCCAGTAACCATTCTCAGCTGGAGTTTCGTTCGTGATGATCTCGAGCGTTCGGAGGTTTGTCGCCAGGTCGCTCTTGCCTTGAGGGACGAGGTTCAGGATCTGGAACATGCAGGAATCAGGGTTATCCAGATCGATGAAGCAGCTCTGAGCGAGGGTATGCCGCTCAAGAAAAAGGACAGGGCATCGTATCTTCGATGGGCTGTCGATGCTTTCCGATTGACCTCTTCGGGTGTTGCCGATTCGACCCAGATCCACACGCATATGTGTTACAGCGAGTTCAATCATATCATCGGATCCATAGCTGCAATGGATGCCGATGTCATCAGCATCGAGTCCAGCAGGAGCCGTATGGAGCTGCTCGACGCTTTCAGGGATTTCAGATATCCAAATGAAATCGGACCGGGGATTTACGATATCCATAGCCCGAGGGTTCCTTCTAAAGAAGAGATGATGGCGCTTCTGGAAAAGGCTCTGGTTTTCATTCCCAAAGAGAGGCTTTGGGTCAATCCTGATTGCGGGCTGAAAACAAGGGCATGGTCTGAAACTATGGCATCGATCAGAAACATGGTTGCAGCGGCTCATGCTTTGAGGGAGGTGCACAGCTATGTTTGCTGATCGAGTGACTTGGGAGAGAATGGTATGGGGGTGAAGCGTGCATCGCCTGCCTCTCAAGGTTGTCTCACCGTCGATGCCGGATCAAGTCCGGCATGACTTTTTTTAGAGTTTGGCTTTTGCGTCTGCTGCGTGTTGTCATGCGGTAAGGGGCTCTACCTCATTACTCTCCGACGCGTAGTGAATGTGTGACGTGAGCCATTTTTCGATTTCTTTTGTGCTCATTCCCTTTCGCGTTGCATACTCTTCGACTTGTTCTTTCGTGATCGATCCCAGAGCGAAATATCTTGCTTCCGGGTGTGCGAAATAGGTGCCGCAGACCGATGCTGGCGGGTTCATCGCACAGCTTTCAGTAAGGGTGACACCTGTGTTGGTTTCTGCGTTGAGAAGGTTGAATAACAACACTTTTTCCGAGTGATCAGGGCAGGCAGGATATCCCGGTGCCGGCCGGATACCCAGTGAAGCATCGGGATTTTCGTTCGAAACATAACCCCACACACGTTGCGCAACTTTTTCGTGCAGCATTTGTGCGAATGCTTCCGCTAGCCTGTCTGCCAGTGCCTGAGCCATGATGCGGTGATAGTCATCATGTTCTTGTTCGAAACGTTTCATCAGCTGCTTCAATCCATGACCGGCGGTAACGGCAAAACAACCGATATAGTCTTTTATACCGCTCGAGGCGGGTGCTATGAAATCGGCAAGGGCGAGGTTAGGCGTTTTATTTTTTTTCTCGGCTTGCTGTCTCAGGGTATGAAGGGTTGTCAGAAGTGAGGTTCTGCTCTCGTCGGCATACACCTCGATGTCATCTCCTTTGCTGTTTGCCGGGAAGATGCCCACCACACCTTTTGCTGTCAACGTATGTTCCGCGCAGATCGTGTCGAGTAAACTGTTGGCATCGTTGAAAAGCTTACGGGCTTCCGTTCCGTACCCTTCATGATCGAATATTGCCGGATATTTGCCGTGCAGTTCCCAAACTGCGAAAAAAGGTGTCCAGTCTATGTAGTTGCGAAGCTCATCCAGTGAAACATCGTCGAATATAGTTATTCCCGGGTGGCGCGGTGTTGTGACCGTATCACTACCCCAGGATAGTTTCGCTCTGTTTTCTCTTGACTTTTCCAGACTCAGCAAATTTTTCGTAGCGTTTCTCGCGGCATGGCTTTCGCGCAACTCTTCTTGTTCTTTCTGCAGTTTCGCTATAAAGTCGTCATGGAGTGAGGGCGTTACCAGATTGGCTACAGCCGGAACACTCCGGGAGGCGTCGAGTACCTGAACAACCTGGCCCGAGTAGTTCGGTGCGATTTTCACCGCAGTGTGAACCCTCGATGTCGTCGCTCCTCCTATCAACAGTGGAATTTTCATTCCCTTTCGTTCCATCTCTTTGGCAACGTGGACCATTTCGTCGAGTGACGGAGTTATCAGTCCGCTGAGACCGATTACGTCCGCATGCTCTTTTTCAGCGGCATCGAGGATTTTTTCACAGGGCATCATGACCCCGATATCGACAACATCGAAGTTGTTGCATGCAAGAACTACCGCAACGATGTTCTTGCCGATATCATGAACATCCCCTTTTACGGTTGCAAGCAGAATCTTTGCCGCAGGTTTGGCGTCTTTTGTTTTCGCTTTTTCCTCTTCTATGAACGGGATGAGGTATGCGACGGATTTTTTCATCACACGAGCGCTTTTGACGACCTGCGGGAGAAACATTTTTCCCTCGGCGAAGAGGTCGCCGATCGCGTTCATCCCGTTCATCAACGGACCTTCGATGATGTCGAGCGGACTCTGGTATTTTTGACGAGCTTCTTCCGTATCGTCGTCGATATATTCGACAATGCCTTTTATGAGAGCATGCTGCAGCCGTTCTTCGACGGTTCCGTTACGCCATTCGGCTTGTTTTGTCTCGCTTTTTACATCGCCTATTTTGACGGTTTCAGCGAATTCGACAAGCCGCTCGGTCGCGTCATTCCGCCGGTTGAGGAGCACATCTTCGACCCGTTCAAGCAATTCCTCGCCGATGTCATCATAAACAGCGAGCTGACCGGCATTGACAATGCCCATGTCGAGTCCCGCCTGAATGGCATGGAACAGGAATGCGGCATGCATCGCTTCACGTACGGGGTTGTTGCCACGGAAAGAGAACGAGACGTTACTGATACCTCCCGATACTTTCGCATGTGGAAGATTCTGCTTTATCCAACGGACGGATTCGATAAAGTCGACGGCATAGTTGTTGTGTTCTTCGATGCCGGTAGCGACGGTGAGTACATTCGGATCGAAAATGATGTCCTGGGGAGGAAAGCCTATTTCCTCGGTGAGGATCGTATATGCCCGCTGACAGATCTCGATGCGGCGTTCAAGGGAATCGGCCTGGCCTTTTTCATCGAACGCCATGACAACAGCTGCGGCACCGTACTGCAAGACTTTTTGTGCACGTTCCCTGAAAAGTTCTTCTCCCTCTTTCAGGCTGATGGAGTTGACAATACATTTACCCTGGGTACAGCGAAGACCGCTTTCGATCACCGACCATTTCGATGAGTCGATCATCAAAGGAACTTTGGCTATCTCGGGTTCGGAGGCAATGAGGTTGACGAAGTCATGCATTACCTTTTCTGAATCGAGCATTCCTTCATCGACATTGATATCGATGACCTGGGCCCCGTTTTCAACCTGTTGACGGGCAATGGAAAGTGCGTCTTCGTATTGCTCTTCGCGGATAAGGCGTGCAAATTTTCTCGACCCTGTAACATTGGTGCGCTCTCCGACGTTGATGAATCCCGTCGTCCGGTTGATAAAAAGCGGTTCAAGGCCGGACAGGCGTAACTCGTTGGAGGGAACCGGTTTTTTCCTTGGCTCGATCGTTGAAACCGTTTTGGCAATGGCTCTGATATGGTCTGGGGTTGTTCCACAGCAGCCGCCGACGATGTTGACAAATCCCGATTCAGCAAAATCTGCGATTTGAGCAGCCATGTAGTCAGGGCTGTCATCGTATTCGCCGAATTCATTCGGCAGGCCGGCATTGGGGTAGACGCTGACAAAGCTGTCCGCTATATTCGATAAGGTTTCAAGAAATGGTCTCATCTGTTTCGCTCCCATAGCACAGTTCAAACCAACACTCAATAGTCCGGGGGTGTGTGCAACGGAAACCCAGAACGCTTCAGTCGTCTGGCCGGAAAGAGTTCGTCCGCTTGCATCGACGATGGTTCCTGAAATCATGACAGGGAGCTGGACCCCTTTTTCCCGCGAAAGCTGATCGATAGCGTAAATGGCCGCCTTGCAGTTGAGGGTATCGAAGACCGTTTCGACAAGCAGAAGGTCTACACCTCCTTCCATGAGGCCTTCAATCTGCTGACGATAGTTATCGACAACCTTCTCGAATGATACCGCCCGGTAACCGGGATTGTTGACATCCGGAGAAAGAGAGAGCGTTTTGTTTGTCGGCCCAACGGACCCTGCCACGAAACGGGGTTTCGAGGGGTCATTTTGTGTATAGGCATCAGCAGCCTTTCGTGCCAGATGTGCGGCTGCCAGGTTCAGTTCTCTTATAAGGTTTTCAGTACCGTAATCGGCTTGAGAAACCGGGTTTGCATTGAAGGTATTGGTTTCGATTATGTCCGATCCTGCTTCGAGGAACTCACAATGAATGGCATGGATGATATCGGGCTGCGTGAGAACAAGAATATCGTTGTTCCCTTTGAGAGGATGGGAATGAGTGGCAAACCTTTCAGCTCGAAAATCTTTTTCTTCGAGTTTGTATCGCTGGATCATGGTACCCATGGCTCCATCCAGCACAAGTATGTTCTTTTTCAGTATGCTTGCAGGTGTTTGCTTCATTGTTGTTTGGCATCTTCTCAAAGGCTTCTCAAGTAAATGTCGTTCTGCGTCGGGATTTCTTCACGGCACATGTTCGAAATTCTCATACCCGCGAACGTTTGTCGGTCGCTCCTGTTTTTTCGCGCTTTACGCTTCGTGTTCCGATTCAACCGGAACCCATGACAATTAAGGGAGAGCCCTACGTATTAAAAGCTTGAATATACGCAATCTCCATCAATTCCTGTGCATAAGGATTCCTCCGGTCAGGGCGATGCTTTCGCACGGTAAAGCCAGTCCCTGATGAGTTCCAGCGCTTCGGTGTTGATTTCATGTCCCATAGCGTATTCTCTGTAGGTGAGCCTGTCGGCGTGTTCCTGAAGCCAGCGTTCGGAGTGCCTGCCGTTGGTGACGGGCAGGACGTCGTCATAGATGCCGTGCACGACAAGGAACGGAAGGGCCCGAAAAAGGTCCGGTTCTGCATTGACAAGAGACGGGGATGCGGGGAATTGCCCGCTCAACGCTATGACGCCATGAAGCAGGGCCGGTTCGGCAAGGGCCGCAAGATAGCTCATGACCGCACCCTGACTGAACCCCATCAGCCAGACTTTATTTTCTCGTGCTTTGTATCGATCCACGATGCCGTGCAGAAATCCAAGAAGCGTCTCTTTTGTTCTTCCGGCAGCTTCACGGTCGACGGTGATGCCTTCCTGCGTAAACTCGATGGGGAACCAGCCATACATTTCCGGTGCGAGAACGAGAGGTGCTCTTGGTGTGATGAGATGAAGGTTCTCTCCGAGTGACGGGGCAAGCTGCATGAGGTCTTTTTCATTACTGCCGTAACCGTGTAGCATGACAAGAATATCCTCCCTCTGTTTTGATGCAGAGGGCCTGTCGAGATAGGTGAGAGACGATTGTGTACGTTGAAGCATGATGAAAATTCAACTATGAAAAAGTAAAAGATGATCGTTGCCGGCTATAGTTTTACCGTTCCTTTGTCACTCGATGCCTGATGTGAATCAAGAGGGGGGGGCTGCTAGAGCCTCTTCTATAATACCGCCGCCGATAACCTCTTCTCCCTGGTAGAACACGACAGCTTGACCGGGGGCTATCGATTGTTTGGGGTTGTCGAAAACCACCTCGACACGGTTTTCTGAAAGGGAAACGACACTGCAGGCTCCCTCGGTATCACGGTAACGTATTCGGGCGGAGGCTCTTATCGGTCTTTCCGGACGGTCGATACCGATCCAGTTCACCTGCTCTGCAGTAAGCTTTCTGCATGCAAGCATCATTTTGCTGCCGACGTGGAGACGATTCTTTTCCGCATCGAGGCTCCTGACGTACAGTGGTTCGGGAGATGATATGCCGAGCCCTTTTCGTTGTCCAATCGTGTAAAACGGGTAGCCGGCGTGTCGGCCGATAACCTTTCCCTCGCTGTCGATGATTTTTCCACCTTTGAGTTTTTCTGATAGTTCTGGCAGGGATGAGTGTAAAAATTTCCTGTAATCGTTATCGGGCACAAAACATATTTCCTGACTCTCTTTTTTCTCCGCCGATCTGACACCGTAACTTCGGGCAAGTTTTCGTACTTCGGGCTTCGTGAGAGTCCCGAGCGGTAGAATTGTTTTTGAAAGTTCTTCGATGCCGAGCATCCACAGAAAGTAGCTCTGGTCTTTCTGCCGGTCGGTTCCTTTCAAAAGACGGTATCTGCCACTCTTGAAAGCGATGCGTGCATAATGTCCGGTGGCGATCCGGTTCGCCTGCAGGATCTCGGCTCCTTTGAGGAGTCCATTCCATTTGATGAGTTTATTGCATACCATGCAGGGGTTGGGTGTTCGCCCAGCAAGATAAGCCTGTTGGAAATACGCTATGATGTCTCTCCGAAAGCTGCCGCTCAGGCTGAAAGAAAAGACCGGGAAACGGTACTCGCATCGGTCGCTGATTATCAGCGAAGATTCTTCGAGGTTCAGATTGTCGTCCGAATGGTCCAATACCTTGATATGCAGGCCGGTAACCCGGTATCCTTGCTCTATGAGCATGCAGGCGGCAACAGCGGAATCGACTCCTCCGGAAAGACCGACTATGACGTGTTCCTTATTTTTCATTCTTTTAACTGAGTTTATATCCGGGGCCGCCACCTCCCTCCGGAGGTGCCCAGGTAATTATGCGGTACGGGTCTGCGATCTCACAGGTTTTGCAATGCAGGCAGTTGGATGGAGAAAGCTTCAGTACGGGGTCGGTCTCGTGATCGATTTCATAGACTCCTGCCGGACAGAAGTGCTGACACGGATTGCCGAATTCTTCAGTGCATTTTGTTGTGCAAATATCGGCGATATCTACAGGGTTTATGAGTAAATGGCATGGCTGGTTCTCTTCGTGGATGGTTCCCGACGCGAAAAGGTCGGCGTTTTTTGAAAAGGTAAGTGAGTCGTCGGGTCGAAATGCCTGTTTTTTCTGTAACCAGTTCCGATACTCTTTTCTCTTGGGGAGTAATCTGTTTTCTTTTGGTGCCGATGCTTTTTCCACAAGTCCGATACCGGGTATTTTCAGGGAAAGCCCTGCCTGAAGAAGACCTTTGTAGAGCCCTTGTTCGAATGACTGCCGGTAGTTTCTTGCCTGGAACATCTCTCCGGAAACGACGGATTCTTCAAGACGGTTGCGATAGGAACGAAAAGCGTCTTCTGAAAAGTCATTGGTAAGCAGAGAGGCAAAGAGTGTTTCCGCGGCATGGATGCCCGATTGCATCGCAAGGTGAAGGCCTTTCAGGCGCTGCATGTTTACAAGCCCGGCGGTTTCGCCGGTAAGTAGGAAACCGGGGCCGGATGGCTTCGGCATGGTATGGTAGCCACCGGATGTAATGGCTTTTGCTCCATATTCGAGCAAACGGCCTTCCCGGATGATCGATTGTATGAACGGGTGCTGCTTGAAGAGCTGCAGGTTGTAATGAGGGTCGACAACCGGCCGGAAAGGTTCTACCGATGTGACGAATCCGAGTGATAGTTCAGTGTCGGACAGGGCGTAAAGCCACCCCCCTCCGTATACCGACGAGGGCAGCGGATAGCCGAACGTATGCCGGACATCGCCGGCTTTTATTCGTCCAGCCGGAACGTTCCATGTCTCCTTGACGCCGGTTTCATAGAGCTGTGGCCGAGCTTCCTCCGACAAACTGAACGCCCTGTCGAGCTGACGGAAAATCGAGCCGTGAGCACCTTCTCCTACAACGATGGCTTTTGCATTGAGTCGCATTCCCGGTTCGGCGCCGGGTTTGGTGTTGCCCTCTTTGTCGATGCCTTTGTCATCGGTGACAACGCCTACCATCCGTCCGTTTTCGATGACAGGTTCGACTGCTGCGGTATTATCGAGAATCGTCAAGCCTTCTGTTTCGGCTACTTCGCCAAGCCAGGATCCGAACCTGCTCAATGAAACGACAGAGCAGTTCTCGTTGCGGAAAGGTTCGGGGAGATAGGGTATCGGAAACTTCTTTTTTTCGGAAAGAAACCAAACCGATTCATTCGTGACTTCAGTTTCGACAGGGCAGCCCCTTTGCCGGAAATCGGGCATGAAGCTTTCCAAAACAGAGGGATCGAGTATTGCTCCTGACAAAAGGTGAGAACCCGTGTATTTTCCTTTTTCAAGAATGATGATGTCTGGCTCGATCGGTGTGTTTTCCCCTGCATTATGGCGGGTGACGAGGCGCTGCAAATGCACGGCTGCGGTGAGATTTGCAGGTCCGGCACCTATGAAAACGATATCGAAATCAAGTGATTCTTTTTCAGCTGACACGTTATTACACAATTGATTTGTTACCTGGACTGAGCGTTTCCGCTGACGCTCCACATTAACAATGTACATAGAGCGGGATTATTCCTGGCCTGTCAGGCGCAGGTGGAAAACCGACGAAGAGTCGTCCCCTTCATGATTGCCGATCATACCAGGTCTTTTTTTCTTACACAAAACTTGCGGTACCTCTGCACCTTGTATCTCCGTCTGATTCAACGATTGCCCAATTCGGGTGCAGCACAGGAGTGTTGCTTCAGGGACAATTGAACTCTCTCGAACCAATTCAGCATGCTTCAAAGAAGTATTCCCCTCAGGAAAACGGTTGCTACACTGAAATAAATGATGATGCCTGCAACATCGACAATTGTCGCAACGAAAGGCGCTGAAGATGTGGCAGGGTCGAGCCCCCAACGTTGCAGAAGAAGCGGAAGCATGGAACCGGCAAGGGTCCCGAGGAGGACGACACCGATGAGTGACACACCGACGGTATAGCCGACGGTGAGCCATTCGATGTTGTAAGAACCGAGAATAATCGACCAGAACACCACTCTGAATATGCCGATGAGGCCCAACAGACTGCCAAGGGCGAGTCCGGACAGAATTTCTCTTCTCATAACTCTCCACCAGTCCTTGATGGTGATCTCCCCGAGAGCCAATGCTCTTATGATCAGAGTCGCCGCCTGAGAACCTGAATTACCGCCGCTCGATATGATCAGCGGAATAAACGTCGCGAGCACGATGGCTTTCGCGAGTTCGTCTTCGAAAAACGCCATGGCCGAAGCGGTCAGCATTTCACCGAGAAAAAGCACCACGAGCCAAACGCCTCGTTTTTTTATGACTTCCAGGATCGGCAGGTCCATATACGGTTCGTCGAGGGCTTCAATACCGCCGAACTTCTGGATATCTTCAGTTTCTTCCTCTTCGGCAACATCGAGCATATCATCGACCGTAACGATACCGATCAGATAGCCGTTGGAATCGACAACCGGAAGTGCGACCCGGTCGTAACGCTTGAATGTTTCAAGTGCATCCTGCTGGTCCTGTGTGGCTGTGAGGGTAATGATTTTTTCTTCCGATATCAGGTCTTTTACCTTTTTTTCCGGCTGTGACAGCAGCAGTTCCCGGGCGGCAAGTTCTCCGATCAGCTTTCCGTAATCATCAACTACATAGATGACGTTCAACGTTTCACTGTCGTGGCCGTATTTCCTGATATAGTCGAGAACTTCAGTGATCGTCCAGTCTTTTTTTATACTGATATAATCCGGAGACATCAGTCGCCCGACACTGTCTTCGGAATAAGCAAGCAGAGTCTTGGCGATTTTGAACTCTTCGAACGAAAGAAGCTTCAGCAGTTCCTGCACGACGTTGCTCGGTAGTTCTTCGAGCATTTCGGTTCGGTCGTCGGGAGACATGCTGTTGAGAATGTGTGTTACATCTTTTTTGGTAAGGGCTGTAAGCAGGTTCTGCTGAGCGTCGATATCGAGGTACTCGAACGTTTCAGTGGCAACGCCCCGTGGAAGAAGCCGGTAAAGGATTGCCTGTTCGTTTTCCGGAAGATCGGATATCAGCTCGGCAAGATCGACAGGAAGCCAATCGGTGAAAATCCGCTGTAGAGCACTGAAGTTTCTGCGCTCGATCAGTTCTCTTATTTCTGGTAGGATTGGAGTCCCGATCATGTTTAGGATAGTTTAACGGCTTGCCTTAAAAAGGAATTTTTTTTTCAACTTTCCAACAGCGTCTTTTTCTTCCCGGGCGGTGGTCCCGGTTTTGACTTCGAAACAAAAGCATTTCCGGCTACGTAACGTCTCCAGATAAGATCGGCGCTTTTCGTAATACCTATTCTTTTCGATGAACCGATGGCCGATGGCGGGAATTTTTGACCTTCTTCAAGATAAACCGTATCGCTCGAAAGGCTCAGGCCGTTGTGCTCCAAGGTTATGTCCATCGCAATGGTGAGCTTTCCGGGACCGTTCGTCAGATCGACCGTTCGATCGATGTTCCGATTCTTTTTCATCTCTTCCAGGCCGTTCAAAGGCTCCATTGCCCTGATGAGTACGGCTCCGGCGACACCTTCGGGTTCGGTAACGATGTTCATGAGGTTGTGGCAGCCGTAGGTGAAATATACATAAAGCGTTCCCGGGGAACCATACATCACTTTGTTTCTCTTTGTCATACCACGGAATGCATGACAGGCTTCATCACCTTGGGCAAGATAGGCCTCGGTTTCGACGATTCGGCCTTTGTAACACCGGCCGTCAGCAGCGTTGTGTACAAAAACTTTGCCGAGAAGAAGTTCTGCCAGTTGAATCGTTGGCTTTGTGAAAAAATCTTCTCCCAGCTTTCCCATTGAGTAATAATGGTATTATGTTTGTAAAAGTTGATTCAAGTATTATAATTTAGCAAGTCGTGGCGGAAGAACAACAGGATAGATCCTCAAAGGAAAAATGGGTAGAGTAATCGCAATAGCAAACCAGAAAGGCGGGGTTGGAAAGACAACGACGGCTGTCAATATTGCGGCTTCTATTGCCATTTCCGAGTTTAAAACACTGCTCATAGATATCGATCCTCAGGCCAATGCCACCTCGGGATTCGGACTCGATACCGAAGAAGAGATCGAAAACACATTTTACCATGTTATGGTACAGGGTGGAGACATCAAGGAGGCAATACGTTCTTCGAGCCTCGAATTTCTCGATGTTGTGCCGTCAAACATGAACCTCGTCGGTATGGAAGTCGAGCTTGTGAATATGCGGGAGAGAGAGTATGTAATGCAGAAAGCTCTGAAAACGGTCAGGGATCACTATGATTACATCATCATTGACTGCCCGCCTTCTCTTGGTTTGATCACTCTCAATTCTCTCACCGCCGCAGATTCGGTACTTATTCCTGTTCAGGCTGAATATTATGCTCTTGAAGGTTTGGGTAAACTGCTCAACACTATCAGTATTGTCCGTAAACACCTGAATCCGAAGCTAACTATCGAAGGGGTACTGGTTACCATGTTCGATGCACGTCTACGTCTGGCAGGCCAGGTTGCCGAGGAGGTGAAAAAGTTTTTCAAGGACAAGGTATACCGGACCTATATACGCAGGAATGTTCGCTTGTCTGAGGCTCCGAGTCATGGAAAACCCGCTTTGCTCTACGATGCCCAGAGTCTGGGATCGAAGGATTATCTCGATCTTGCTCAGGAGATTTTCGAGAAGGACGGAAATATCAAGAAGTTCAAAGTTCGGCGTTAGTGGTAGCCGGATTTTCAGATTGTGCTTTTTTCTGCAACCCCCTGCATTCATAGGAAAACAACGTCAGTTGAAGCACAGTCACGGTAAGGGTAATAGAAATGATACAATTGTCATAGTCGGCACAGTATGACACGATCGATTTAGGATATGGCGAAACAAGCGTTAGGAAAAGGTCTCAAGGCACTCATTCCCGATGAAGGCTTCATTCCGTCGAACAAAGCGGATGAAGAGGTTCGGGTTCCGACAGGCTCGGTCGGTAGTTTACCGGTTGAAAAAATCAAGGTGAATCCTTTCCAGCCGAGGAAAGACTTTGACGAAGCGGCACTCGAAGAGCTGAAAAACTCCATTATCGAAAACGGGATAATTCAACCTGTAACGGTAAGCAGGGATGGTGACGGCTATCAATTGATCAGTGGTGAACGGAGGCTTCGCGCTGTTCGAAAAGCTGGCTTCAAGTTTATTCCCGGTTATATAGTGGAAGCGCATGAAGATGCAGGTAAACTGGAGTTGGCACTGATTGAAAACATTCAGCGCGAAGATCTCAATGCTATCGAAATTGCTCTCGCACTGAAAAGCCTGGTTACCACTTGCAACCTGACTCAGGACGAGATTGCCCAGAAAGTCGGCAAAAACCGGTCCACGATCAGCAATTTTCTAAGGTTGCTGAAACTTCCGACACCTATACAGAACAGCATCCGGGAGAAAGACATTTCGTCAGGACATGCGAGAGCGTTGATCAATCTGCCTAACCAGAAGCAGCAGATCAAGGTCTGGAAAGAGATTCTCCGGAAAAAGTTATCCGTTCGTCAAACCGAGGAACTTGTCAACAAACTGTTCAGGGAAACACCGGCCAAGCCGGTACGTCCGGGAACAGTGTCACCCTTCGATGAAATAGAATCTCGCTTACGTGAAAGGTTTGCGACAAAGGTCAGGATCGTGGAAAAAAACAAGGGAAAAGGTGAAATTCATATTCAGTATTTTTCACCTGATGATCTGGAAAGAATCCTCGAAATAATGAATTATGAGTAACGGTAACAGGGTAGTGTTCGTAATACTTTTTTCTGGCGTACTGATGATGACCATGGTTCCAGCATATACAAGAGCTGCGGAACAGGTTTTTCCCGATACCCGCACAACTGCAGGTGAAATCCAGGGTGCTCTTTTTGCCGAAGTGCAGCAAGACGACGATCGGCAGACAGAAGACGACGACCAGCGTATGCAGCCCTGGAAAGTGGCTATGATATCCGCGGTTCTTCCAGGGTACGGTCAGGTATATAACGGGGCGATATGGAAAGTTCCGATCCTTTACGGGCTTTTGGGATATTTCGGCTATCGGGCTATTGATTATAACGACAGTTATAAAGAATTCAGGGATAAATACACCGAGGATCCCGAGGGGCCGGATGCTCCCCATTTTCAGGATGAGCGGGACCGTTACCAGGAAAAGCGAAACCAGCAGATTTTGTTTCTTGCACTGGCTTATCTTGCGGGTATTGTCGATGCCTATGTCGATGCTCATCTTTATGATTTCGATACTATTACCGAAGAAGGGGTCTCATCGGTGCACACACCCGAAACATTTTACCCGTCGGTAAGTGTCAATCTGAAATTTTAATTAGGGTATGAAACAGCTCGATCGGGCGATGAGCAAATGTTCAGAAAGGTTTGCTTCCTGTAATGAAAGGAACATTGTCGGAGTCAGCACCATTGAACAGAGCGCCTTTTAACTTTTGAATTTTGAATTCCTTATGAAGTACACCCTTGTTGGATACGGGAAAATGGGGCAGCAGGTAGCCGGTATAATAGAGTCTTCAGGAGAGCATGAGGTCCACAGGGTGCTCGATGTCGATGCCGTTATTACGGAAGAGAGTTTCGCCGGAAGTGACGTTATTATTGATTTTACCGTTCGTGATGCTTTTCTTGCAAATCTCCCGGCAATGCTTGCATCAAAAGTACCTGTTGTCGTTGGAACGACCGGGTGGGATGCCGATATACCCCTGGTCCGTCAACAAGTCGCTGCGACCGGTGCCTCGTTGCTGTATTCGGCAAACTTTTCTCTCGGTGTCAACATTTTTCTCCGTACGGTTCGTGAGGCAGCACGGATGATCGAGCCGTTCGATGATTTCGATATTGCCTTCGCTGAACAACACCACACAGCAAAAGCGGATTTTCCCAGCGGTACGGCACTGAGGGCGGCAGAGATGATTCTAGAGGCAAATTCCCGCAAAAAGACTATTCTCAGCCAGCTCTCGACCGAGAAAATGATCAATTCCGATGAGCTACAGGTCGCTGCAATCCGGCTCGGTTCGGTTTTCGGGCAACATTCGGCATACATCAACTCGGAGTTTGACGATATCGTTATCTCACATACGGCGAGAAACCGTCGGGGATTCGCCGGCGGTGCTGTGCAGGTTGGCAAGTGGCTTGCAGAAAAACATGTTTCACAGCCGGGATTTTATACCATGGACGATTTTCTTGACGAAGTTTTTGGTTAAGGTGAACTGCTCGGAAGAAAAGCTGAAAGCGATCGGCATAGGCGCGATAATCATACTCGCCTCGACCACGGTACCCTACCTGCTGCTGCTCAACGTATTTTTTCTCGCAGGTATCCTCATCGGCGGGGCGGTCGCATCTTACTACTACATCGTTACCTGTCAGGAGAGGCTTTCCATGTCTGAAGCGTTTGTGTTTTCGAGCCTCAGCGGTATGGTGGGAAGCGCTTTATCGGTGATTGCCGAGTATGTGCTTATCACGGAGTTCAATTATCGGCCGGGAGCCACCGAGTTCATGACTCTATCCGAACAGATGAAAGGTTTGTCACCTGAACAGGATATGCGGATAAACCAACTGCAGGAGATGTTGCAGGCTCCGGTAGAGATGACCTTTACAGGGTTACTGCTCAGTCTTGTTATCACTGCGATTATCTATGCGCCGGTTGCAGGGCTGGGCGGGGTTTTCACCGTCTGGCGGCTGAAACGGCAAGCCACAAAAAACGGGTAGGCGGTTTTCAGTCGGCAACAAGGATCCTTCAGTACCGGTTCGGTAACGGTTTGAACTTTTTAATGCTCAAAATGTTTTAGGGGTTATGCAAGCGGGTCGGATACTCTCTTCAAAACCTTTCAAAACAAGACTCTCCCATGTCCATCCTGTTCTCTTCAACTGGTCTCGGCCCTTTAAAGCTCCGAAACCATGTGGTTATGGCGCCGATGACCCGCAGCCGTGCAACCGGCAACGTTCCCAACGAGCTTATGGCCGAGTACTACGAACAGCGTAGTACTGCGGGGCTCATCATCACCGAAGGTACCTCACCCTCGCCAAACGGCCTGGGTTACCCGCGAATACCGGGAGTGTTTTCCTGTGCTCAGACAGAAGGTTGGAAGGCCGTTACAGAAGTGGTGCACAGGAACGGCACAAAGATATTTCTCCAGCTCATGCACTGCGGACGTATTGCGCATCCTCTCAATATTCCCGACGGAGCTCGTATCGTGGCTCCGTCAGCCGTTGCTGCTTCTGGTGAGATGTATACGGACAATCACGGCATGCAGCCTTATCCCGTGCCGGAGGAGATGAGCGAAGAGGATATCAACGCAACCATAGAGGAATACGCGCAGGCTGCCCGCAGTGCTGTTATCGCAGGATTTGACGGTGTCGAACTCCACGGTGCGAACGGTTATCTGATCGAGCAGTTCATTCGTCCCAACACCAACCTGCGCGCAGACGGTTACGGAGGTGCGATAGAAAACCGTGCGCGTTTCATGCTGGAGGCGGTAGAAGCGGTGACCGATGCTATCGGGTGGGAACGGGTCGGTATCCGTCTGTCGCCGTTCGGCGTCTTCAACGACATGCCGCTCTACGAAGCGATGGAGGAGGAATACGGATACCTCGCCCAGGTACTCGACAAGACACAGCTTGCCTATATTCACCTTGTCGATCACTCCTCGATGGGGGCGCCGACAGTGCCCGATTCCATCAAGAGAACCTTCCGCAGGGAGTTCAAGGGAGTTTTGATTCTTTCGGGCGGCTACGATGCCGAAGGTGCTGAAAGCGATCTTGCAGCCGGAAAGTGCGACCTGGTCGCTGTCGGCCGGCCTTTCCTGGCCAATCCCGATCTTGTCGAGCGCTGGAAAACCGGTGCTCCCCTTAACCAGCCTGATATGAGTACAGCATATTCCCCCGGTCCGAAAGGCTATACCGATTATCCTGTGCTGAAAGGATAGGCTTGTTGAATTTCCGCTATGGAATTACGGTGATTAAACAGGGTATAATCCTTTGTTTTCGAAAACAGTACCTGTACTATTACAGGTCGCCAGGTTTGCGAATATTTTTTTCGTTCACGCCGGAGCGAACCGTCCGTATCGTTATGAAGTGAAGTTTCCGGGGTTTTGTGTAAAGAATAAGTTAAAAAAAAGGAAAAAAAGATGTCGTGGATGTACTTGATCGTTGCCGGGTTGTTTGAATGCAGTTGGGCTATAGGGCTCAAATATACCGAAGGGTTCACCAGGCTTGTACCGACAGTGTTCACCGTTTTGGCCATGATTGTAAGCTTTGGCTTTTTGTCGCTAGCGATGAAGACTATTCCCGTAGGCACGGCTTACGCCGTTTGGACGGGCATTGGTGCGGTGGGGGTTGTTGTCATGGGGATGGTTCTTTTCGGTGAATCACACGACCTCCTAAGGGTTTTCTGTGTGCTGTTGATCGTTACAGGAATAGTTGGTCTGAAAGCAGTCTCGTCATAGTGAGATTATCCATGAAGCGTGTTGTACGGGTAGTGAATCAACCTGGAACAACCTCAGCATGTTCACTCGATCCGAAGGCTATTATCTCCTTATGGTGGAATGGTAATCATCAAGATTTTTCCCCGAAGCGTTCAATGGCACATGCGTTATTATCGAACGGTTTGGGTTTTTTAGGTGGTCCCTGTACTTTTGTGTAGCGTGTTATTGCTGTATATTGTTTGGGTGAGAGATACGATTGTGCTGAAAAAAGAGTATGCTGAGCGCAAGATCAAATGGAGGGAGGTATGAACGAAAATGAAGTGGTGATAATCAGCCTGCTGGTATCGATGTTAGGTCTAATCGTCATAGCCGGAATAGTTTGGTTCGGGTATATCCTGGCGAGGATATCACGTAAAAGTATGACGCTGACAGGCAACCCTGCATTGGACGAGATTTTTGCAGAGTGGGTAAAGCAGGGTTCAGGCAGTTCTGACGATCTTCCTCGAATTGCATATGAATCGTATGCTGAATATCTGCAGAGAAGAAATGAGTTTTGGACTGCATATGGACAGGTGCTTTTAGCTGTGTTGATCGTCGTTGTGTTGACGGTTTTATTGATAACGCAGACGATAACTGCTGAGGCGGGATTGCCTATTCTGTCCGGTATATCGGGTTTTGCGATTGCGAAGGGCATTTCGGCAACGAAATCAAGCGGTTTACCTCAACTTAGAAAGCCGAGCGGATAGCGCATAATCACAGCCAGCTCGAACGATACAAAACAAGTGTGCGTGGATACGCTCGAATGTTTTGGGTCGAGGTTGTCCGCTACTCGTCGACCATGCGCTTATAATATCCTCTATCTATTTTTTCCGTTCCGGGTAGCAACCTCCATTGCTCGATGCGAGTGATTGTTTCGGGAGTTTTCAACTTGCCGGTTTTGCTCGACAGCGAAGCCTTTATTTCGTCGTCGGTTAACGCTTTCCCGGTTACTTCGATAAACGCTGAAGGTCGAAAGCCGTATTCCGGATCGTCAACCGGGACGACGATTGCCCTGCGTACTCCTTCGAATGAACAGAGTGCACGCTCGATTTCCTCAGGATGGATATTCTCACCCCCTGAAATGAACATGTTATCCGTTCGTCCGGTGACCAGCAGTTCTCCATCGGGCGACATTTCTCCTGTATCTCCGGTATGGAACCAGCCTGAAGCGTCGGTTTTCAGCATCGGCCCTCTTTCCGAGAGGTAGCCCTGGAAGAGGCAGGGGCCTTTTACGAGAATCTCGCTTTCTTTGTCGATCGAGAGTTCGCGGTAGGGAAGCACCTTGCCTGCACCAATGGTGCTGACCGGACCTGAGGTGGTGGTTATCTGGGAGCTCATCTCGGTTGATCCGTACGTGAGATAGACCGGAAGTTCGGCTTTCGATGCCTCTTCGAGCAAGGCCGGTTCAACGGTGCTCCCGCCAAGCAGAATGACTTTGAAATCCTGAAGCTTTTTCAAGGTTTTTTCATCATTGATCAGCCTGTAAAGCTGTGTCGGAACCAGTGACAGATGTGAAAGATGGAACCGGCAGAGAGTATCCTGAATCAGTGTTCCGGGTTCCGGGACAACAAGCGCACCACCTCCAAGCAGCGAACGGAAAAGCATTGCATAACCGCCAATGTGAAACAGGGGCAGGGAGAGCAGCCATATGTCGCCGGGGCCAAAAGGAAGGTTTTCATTCGAGCCGAGAGCGCTGTAATAGTGGTTGGCGAATGAGTGCAGCGCAGCTTTCGGAAGACCGGAACTCGACGAGGTATGGATGACCGTTACCGGTTTTCTCAGTTGTTGGGCGGGTGGGCTGTCGAGTTGCTGGTTTTTTGAATCGTTGAACCGTTCGGCAGGCTGTTTTTGAGCGGGTTCTTTTTCGCTAACAATCTGTTTATGGGTGTTGCTTTCCGCAAGTATCTCTTCGGGGGTTAGTTTGGCGTGGTGAGTTAGCTTGTCTGTCAGGCTTTGCGGACCGATAAGAGCTGAGGATTTGAGAAGAGGAAAGAGTGTCTGCAATCTGGATCCAGGAAAACGGTAGTTCAGCGGTGCGGCAACGGAACCAGTTCTCAAAAGTGAGAGGAGCACAAGAACCATTGCTGCACTGTTTGGCATGCAGAGGGTTACGATATCACCCTTTCGAATGCCATGACGTTGCAGTACCGTCGCTATTCGGCCGGTTGCGGCTTCCAGGTCTTTGAACGAGAGTGTTTCCAGTTCATTGATAAGCGCCGGATTGTGACTGTACTTTTGAGCGGCATATGCTACAATGTCCATTTTTCAACGAGTTCAAGCATTGACAGATCGGGATTGAGGCTGCTGCGGTATGTCGTTCCCGAAAGAAGGCACCCTTCTTCGACGCGAAAGCCGTCGGGAAGAATGTCATGGCTGAGTTGCCGGAATGTATCGAGTCCGCAGGGGGTTGGTTCAGGCGAGATAATGGAGGCAAGACGGGCATAGAAGCCAAGACCGATTCCGGTTTCATAGGCCGAACTGACGACAGCCGGTATTTTTTCCTCTTCCGCTTGCAGAGCGAATCGTAACGTGTCGGAAAAGCTGCCGATTCTCGATGGTTTCAACACAATGCCTCCAATACAATCATGCGGTATCTCGTTCCATATGCCAGGGTTCATCCAAAGTGATTCGTCAAGTGCTGAGTGGATGCCTGTCCGACTGAAGAACTCCGGAATATGGTGCGGATCTGCAAGCGGTTCCTCTATATATTCGATGCTGTTTACAGGAATTCGTTTGAAAAAGGTGCATGCGTTTTCCAGAGAAAAAGAGCGGTTGCAGTCGAGCCGCAGGGAAATATCGTTGCCGAAAGCGGAGCGCAGTGCGAGTACCTGATCAACGGCGAATCCCGGATTGCATGCTTGTACCTTCAGCTTGAACGTTCGATACCCCTGTTGAAAATGTTCGGTTGCAATGGCCAGAACGGATTCGGTGTTGCCGAAGAGCAATGCGTTGAGCGGAAGCTTTTCCGCGGCGCGCGGCGCACCTGAAAATGACGGAAAATTTTTACAGGTTGCCGATTGCAGGTTCAAAAGTGACATTTCGATACCCGTTCGGACCGATGGGAAAAGGTGATCGGGAAGTACTTTTCCTGCATCGTTAAGTGATAAATCACCGAAAGAAAGATCGATCGTAGGCAGGACTGCGGCACATTGTATCAGAGCTTCGGAAAGTGTTTCTTCGTGCAGTCCCGGCAAGGGGGCTATTTCTCCAAAACCGGTATGCTTGCCGTCTGGTGTCTGAAGGCCGGTAATCAAACCATCCCTTGTGCTGAGACTGGATCCTCTGACTGGAACCGGTCTGACAAAAGGGATGGAATAGCGGTATATGGATACGATGCCCGGCTTCAAGGTCTTTTCGGAAATTTTCCAAAATCCGGTTTACGTTTTTCGACAAAAGCGTTTTTTCCTTCCTGTGCTTCCTCGCTCATGTAATAGAGCAGGGTTGCATTGCCGGCAAGTTCCTGAAGCCCTGCCTGGCCGTCACAGTCGGCGTTCAGGGCAGATTTCAAACATCTCAGTGCCAGTGGTGAGTGTTGCAGTATCTCACGGCACCATTGAACAGTTTCCTCTTCGAGCCGCTCGAGAGGAACGACGGTGTTGACGAGGCCCATGTCAAGCGCTTCCTGTGCATTGTACTGACGGCAGAGGTACCAGATCTCCCGTGCTTTTTTCTGGCCGACGATGCGGGCCATATAACTCGCACCCCAGCCGCCGTCGAAAGAGCCTACTTTCGGGCCGGTCTGGCCGAAAATAGCGTTGTCTGCCGCAATGGTCAGGTCGCAAAGCATATGGAGGACATGACCGCCACCGATTGCGTAACCTGCCACCATGGCGATAACAGGCTTCGGACAGGTGCGGATATTTCGCTGAAAGTCGAGGACATTGAGCCTGTTGACACCTTTTTCATCAGCGTAGCCGGCATCCCCCCTGATTTTCTGGTCTCCTCCCGAACAGAATGCCAAAGGACCTTCTCCGGTAAGAATGATGGCTCCGATGTGCTCGTCGTTGCGGGCATCGTCAAGCGCCTGAATCATTTGAACAACGGTCTGGGGACGGAACGCATTGCGTCTTTCCGGACGGTTGATGGTAATCTTTGCGATACCTTCGGATTTATGGTAAAGAATATCGGTGAATTCACCGGATTGTATCCAGTTTACGGTGCTCATGATGCAGTGTTTTTTTGTTCCGAGTTACATAGTCTTTCGATCATAGTCGTTATCTATCAGCCCTGCGAATGTTGTTCTTGACTGAATTGAATACGGAACGTATCGTTCCCCTGTGAAATGCTGACCTGTGTTTCACTGGATCGATCCGGCTCGCACCAACTGTTTTACCCTGAAAAGGATGGATTTTCTCTGCATACGATATGGCAACGGCATACTACCTGTAAAAGACGCCTCAATGTCATGTCGTTCCTGCCAAAAATCCCGTCAGTCGTTCGAGAAACAGGTTTCTGTTTTCAATGTGAAGCGTATGGCCACAGCCGTGAAAGATGAATAGTTCCGAATTAGGGCATAAATTAACCATTTGGCGGCCAATCTCAACGTATTTTCTGTCTTTTTCGCCGACAAAAAAGCCTGTACGGAGGCTGTTTTGACCGAGTTTTTCCCATAAGGAAGGTTGACAGCCTGTGCTCAGTTGTTTCAAAGCGGCAGCAAGAGCTTGTGGGTCGTTTGCCTTACGTCGCTCAAAAACTTCCGAAAAAAGGGGATGTCTTTTCAGCGTTGCGAAAAGCTGCAGTTCGTACCATGCATCGAGAAAACTGTCGAAATCCTTTGTTATGCGTTCTGCGATTCTCTTGTCGGATTCATAACGTCGAGCTTTTTCTCCGGGGTTTTTCATACCCGGTGATGACGAAATGATCACGGCACTGCGGAACCGCTCGGGATAATGCAGTGTCAGATAGAGTGCAAGGCGTCCCCCCATCGAGTAACCCACAAGATGTAATGGGTCCGCATGTATTGTTCCTGCAAGTTCGGCTAAACTTTCGCCGATTGTTTCGAATGTGCCGGTTATATCATGAGGTGCCGGCGTGGCTCCGTGGCCTGGAAGATCCGGCATGAAGCATGTATACTCGTTCTGTAACCTTTCTGCGTAATGTTTCCAGTCTTTTCCCGATCCAAGAAACCCGTGCAGCATCAATATGCCTGGCAATACCGGGTTTCCGGTGCTGTGCATATGGTATCTTTGAAAAGACGTATCAATGATCATACATACTGGTCTATGAGTGCCCTGAGCCTGGCGTTCAGGGTATGGTGTTCCTGAAGGTTGTTCTCTCTCGAGCAGGTTATTTCTATGATTCCGGGTGTATTCGATCGACATCTCTTCAGATAGTGTTCGCGGAACTGTCGGTTCGTAGAGGGATTGCAATAGGATATTCCAAAGGTTTCGGCGGCGGAACGGATATTGTACTGTTGTGGCGTGGCAAAATGTGTTTCGAAAATATCTTTTTGCTTTGCTATGGGAAGGAAGGAAAAGATCCCCCCGCCGTTATTGTTGATGACAACAATATGGAGGGGATGTTTCATCGTATGCAAGAGGGTGAGCGAATTGAGATCGTGCAGGAAGGAAATATCTCCGATGACAAGAGTGACGGGTGAGTCAAGCCCTTGGGCAAAACCGGCTGCAGTTGCGATATTGCCGTCGATACCGCTTGCTCCACGGTTCATCCCGAACTTTGGTATTGCCCCGTTTTTTCGCAAAACGGTATAAGCGTCCATATCCCTTATCGGCATGCTGTTTGCCAGAAACAGGCCATGGTATTCGGGAATTATCTCCGAAACAATTCTGACTGTGGAGATCTCGGTAAGAGCTTTTCCCGATGAGCAGTAGTCGTCGAGTTCTTTTTCTATCTCTGAAGAGAGGATGTGCAGTGATACATCGTTTGTTTTGTCCCGATCGACTGTTGAAACAAGCTGTGCCGCAAAGTCTTCCGGTGAGGCTTCGATCTGCAGCGTGACGTTGTGATCCGGGTTATATCGGGAAGGATGGTTTTTAATGACGATGAAGTGTTGGGGAGTCCATCGTTTTATCGCGGCCGGAAGATGTTTTCCCACTATTTTGCCTCCGAATTGAAGCACAAGATCGGGTTTGAAGCGCGAAGTAAACCGTTCGGACAGGAGTAAAGGTTGAATCGGTTCGTTTTCCCGGCACATACGAAGCTGTGACGATATGTCGGTGTACAGTGGTATATCCAGTGTTCTGGCAAGGTTGAGAACAGCTGCTCCATCAGCCCTTGTGTCGAGGTGTCCTGCAACGAGAAGCGGTGAAGAGGAACCGGTCAACAGTTTTTTTATACGGTTGACCGTTACGGATTCCGCTTTTTTTCTGTCGAATGCAAAACTGTTCAGCGGTTCGTGTTTTTCTTTCCACAGAGCGAGTATATCGGTCCAGGTGCTGTCGTCCGGAGTATCGACCGGATCAAAAGGTTCCCTGAACGGCTGGTTGAGGTGTACGGGCCCGGGGGATGTTCCAAGGCTTTGCCGGACGGCATAGTCGATTGTCGAGAGCAACGCATTGGCCGGAATCTTTTCAGAAGGTTCAGGGAGTTCACAGTGCCATCGTGTATAACTACCGAAAATACCGTGTTGTCTTATGGTCTGGTTCGCTCCGGTTTCAAGCAGCTCGAACGGTCTGTCTGCCGACAGAACAAGCATTGGTTGGTAATCGATGGATGCTTCGATTATTGCCGGAAAATAATTTGCGACCGCCGTACCTGATGTGCAGATAAGTACAGCTGGTTTTCTTGCAGAACGTGCGTAGCCGAGTGCAAAAAACGCGGCGGCACGTTCGTCGGGAAAAACGCTGCACTCCGTGTCCGAGTTTCTCGCTGCTGCTGCTGTCAGGGGTGTCGAGCGGGAGCCGGGAGAAATACAGAAACGTTTGATGCCGTGGCGCACAAGTTCTTCGACGATCAGTGTGCTCCAGATGGTCGTTATTTGCTGATTGTTCATCAACCTCTAACTTTTCTGACGGGTTATGGCAAGGATATCAGCAATTTTATGATCGACCTCTTCCCATTCGGATTCGGGGTTTGAACCTCTTACAAGTCCAGCGCCCGAGTAAAGATAAAACTTGTTTTCTCTGGCTACCGCCGAACGGATTCCTACGGCGAATTCAGCAGAATTTCTACTGATCCAGCCAACCGGCCCGGCATACCATCCTCTACTGAAAGGTTCTAGCTGTATAATCTGTTCGAGGGCTTTGGTTTTTGGAACACCACCTACTGCGGGTGTGGGGTGAAGGGTTTTGAGGACGGATGAGTCGTTGCTCGCTTCCGGTTTCAATTCAGCCCGGCACTGGGTATAGAGGTGAGCCAGACGGTTGAGCTGTAGAGCACGAACCCGTTCTTCCATGTCGATGTCATTACAGATCGGTTTGAGTTCTTTTACAATGGTATCCTTGACGAATTTATGTTCCCTGATATCCTTTTCGGAGTTAAGCAGCTGTTCACAAGCATCACCGTTGCCGTTGTCGATCGTTTCCCTTGAACAGGTTCCGGCGAGAGCTTCGGTAAGCAATTCATTATTTTTGCGGTGATAAAGCCGTTCGGGCGTGAAGCTGAAAAATGCCGTGTTTTTTTCGGGTTCGAAATAGTATCTGTACGTAGAACTTTCAGAAAAAGGGTATCTCAATAAAAAGAGAAGAGGAGAAAAGTCGCTCTTGAATTCAAGCAGGGTTTGGCGTGCAAGGATTATTTTTCCCATGAATCCTTCCTGAAACCGTTGAAGGATCTGGTTGCATGTTGCGATCCACTGATGCTTGTCCGGGGAGAAAGAACGAGAGTATATTTCGGGAAGAGGCGGGATGTCTCGAGAGACGGAACTTTTTATGTTCTTTATTGCATCGAGCAATCGACGGAGTCGTGTCGTACTGTTCTCGCCGGGTTCGATCATAAGGTGACAGCTTAACGTATGCATTCCGTCCGCCACCGAGAGTTGAATGCTGGGCAAGACAAACATTAAAGATTTGAACGCTCGCCATTGCTCATCCTGCTTTTGTTCATTGTTGAAACAAAAACCTCCGAAATAACGCGTGTCAGGATCTTTTTTACATAATTCTCTCTGAAGGATATCGAAACTGACGTTGTTGGGGCCGGTCTTGTCATACTCGATAATATCGGCTGTACCTATTCCCGCGACAAGGTCGTCTTTTTGGCGGTTCGACCAGAAAAATTTCGGATAAAGATCCTGATTATGCAGCCATAATAAAGGATCTGTCGGGGAAACAGCTATAGAAAAGGTTTGAAGGTACGGCTCCGAAGCACTCTCGGCAGCATTGGCATGATCGAGCACCATTTTTTGTAACGTGCTCACGGCCTTTTTCAACGGGAGAGGCTCACTGACTTGTTCAATAATGTCTGTTGGTTTGTTCATGGTAGCATTTCAGGCCTTGATCTATACTCGGCTTCACCTGGCATTTTCCAGGTGCCTCTCGAGAGTGACGGCAAGATAATTGTTTTTATCCTGAAGCCATGCATAAATCTCTTCGGCTTTTGCTTTTTGTCCGGTTCTGATATAACAGATTGCCAGGTTGTAATAAGCTTCTTCAAAAGCCGTGCTGTTTGCTATAGCCTGAAGGTATGCTTCGATTGCCAGATCACATTTTTCAAGTTGCAGGTATGCGTTACCGATGTCATAAAACCGGAGTGAGTCATCCGGAGAAAATTCGAGGCTTTTCTCGAAATAGCCGAGTGCCCGGGTATACTGTTTTTGGTTGAAGTATGCCGCCCCGAGTGCAGGGTAAACGGTCATACCGCTTTGCGGGTTGAGGGTGAGGGCTTTTTCATATGAATCCACGGCTTTATCGTATTGTTGTTGTCTTGCATATTCATTGCCGAGCTTGATATATGCTTGCGGATCTTCCGGATTTTGCCATACTGCCTGTTGGAGGTCGTTGAGTTTCTTCGATGCTGAATCGCATCCTGAAAAAGACATGGTTGCAAAGCCGGTAAGGAGAAGAACGGCTGAGGTTAACAGTAGCTGCAGGTGATGTCGATAGGTGCGAATCATAAGCACAACTATAGAGGATTGTCTTGAGACTGTCGGCAGGTTATTTCGCCTTACAATGGACAATATATACATATATATGTGATGATAGAATATTTACTCATCACTCTGGAAGGGCATTCAGGCTGTATCTGAAAAGAGCTTTTTCTCTAATTTCAACGTTTTTATATGCTATTTGGCAAGCACAGGCATGTTGTTTCCGCAAGCAGGAGAACCGATATTCCGGCATTGTATGCAGAATGGTTCATGGATAAAATCCGGAAGGGCTTTTGTAAGGTGGCAAATCCCTATAATCATTCACAGGTCAAGGTGGTGTCGCTTCGTCCGGATGATGTTGCAGCGGTCGTTTTTTGGACACGGTATGCCAGGCCTCTTCGTCCTTTCCTCGAGGAACTGGACGAGAGGGGGTTCAATTACTATTTTCTGTATACAATTACCGGATATCCAAACAGTTATGAGTCCGGTTTGCCATCCTGCGAAGAATGCATCGAAGACTTTCTCGCTCTTGGTGAATGCATTGGGGCTGAAAAAGTTATTTGGCGTTATGATCCTGTCATTACAAGCTCCCGGATGCATATGGGTTTTCATATGCGCAACTTCGAAAAACTAGCTCTTCGACTTTCGGCCGGAACGAAAAAAGTCGTTGTGACCTTTGTTAAGAAGTACAGGCACATCGAGAAGAAGCTCGAAGAGATGGGGTATGTACCGCCCTCTTCTCATGAGCGTCAGGTTCTCGAAGAGCATTTCCGGTCGTTGACTGCCGGTGCAGGTTTGCAGATACAGCGTTGTGGGAAAAGGGATTCTTTTGCCAATGTTTCTGAAGGAAAATGCATCGATGAGAGGTTGATGAGAGAACTGTTCGGGCTCGAGCTTTCATCGGCGAAGGATCCGGGGCAACCAGAGGAATGCCGTTGTATCCGCAGCATCGATATCGGGCGATATGGTTCGTGTCTGCACCGTTGTGTGTACTGCTATGCCTCGAGAAATTTTTCACAGGCTGTTCGCCGTTACCGGGAACATGATTACAGAGCGGAGATGCTCTAAAGGATTGCCGAGTCGTCAAACCAAATCCAGAGGTGAACCATATCGGGAGATTACGTTATGAAAACCATTACGATACATGTCGGGGGTATGCACTGCGGAAGCTGTGAAACGATCGTCAAAGAGGCGCTCGAGGAACTTGGCGGTGTCGAAAGCGTCGATGTTTCTCTCGACTCGCAAACGGCGATGGTTGTCTATGACGAAGGTTCGGTTTCACCTGAAACCCTGAAAGCAACGATAGAGAAAGAAGGGTATACAGTTTCGGGATAATCATGGAAAAAGCGGACCTCAAGGTAACCGGGATGCATTGCGAAAGCTGTGTAAAATTGGTTGAAAAAACTCTCGGCAAGACAGATGGCGTGGAGAGTGCCGTTGTCAATTTTGCCGCCGGCAAAGCCTCGGTTACTTATGACCCTGCTGTTACCGATCCTGCAAGGCTCTTAAAACAAATTGAAAAAAGAGGCTATGGAGCACGTCTGATAGAACCGCTCCATAGCCCCCGAAAAGATACGTCGTATCAGGACGAGCTTCGCGGACTGCGACGCAGGTTCTTCACCGGTGCCGTGTTTGCGGTTCCGGCACTGGTGCTGGGTATGTTCTTCATGCAGGATCCGATTCCCTACCAGGGTATTGTGCTCTGGATTCTCGCAACTCCCGTCCAGTTTTATGTGGGCCGTGAATTTTATCTCGGAGCATGGATGGCTCTGGGGAACCGTTCTTCAAATATGGATACGTTGGTGGCTCTGGGAACGAGTGCCGCCTACTTTTATTCCGTTTACCTGGTTCTTTTCGAGGGGAAAGAACACCAGTATTTCGAGGCATCCGCAGTTCTGATAACGCTTGTTGTTTTTGGAAAATATCTTGAGGCTGTCTCGAAACACCGGACTTCGGAGGCGATAAGCAGGCTTGAAAAACTTTTTCCCAAAGAAGCATCGGTCATCAGGAACGGGCTGGAAGTTCGAGTGCCGGTTGAAGAGGTTGATCCTGGAGATATGCTTGTTGTTCGTCCCGGTGAACAGGTGCCGGTTGATGGTGAAATCGTTAAAGGGGCGACCACGCTTGATGAAAGCATGGTAACCGGCGAAAGTGTTCCGGTTGCCAGAAGGGCGGGGGAACATGTTATCGGCTCGACCATCAACAGGGAGGGCGGTTTTACCATGAAGGTGACCCATACCGGTTCCGAAACAATGCTGGCTAAGATCATTCGTCTTGTTGAAGATGCCCAGATGCAGAAAGCTCCAGTACAGAGATTCGCCGATAGAGTGTCTTCATGGTTTGTTCCTGCAGTGATTGTGATTGCCTGTGTGACCTTCTTTGCCTGGTTTGTTGTTCTTGGTGCACCTCTCGGTTTTGCACTTGTCGCCGCAGTATCGGTTCTGGTTATCGCCTGTCCCTGTGCCCTTGGCTTGGCTACCCCGACTGCAATCATGGTCGGTACGGGAATGGGTGCCGGTGAAGGTATTCTCATTAAAGGCGGCGATGCTCTCGAGACAACGGGAAGCCTGCAACATATTGTATTCGATAAAACCGGGACAATTACAAAAGCACAACCGGAAGTAACGGCTATAAACGTAAGAGAAGGGTACAGTGAATTCGAGTGTATCAGGCTGGCAGCCGGTCTGGAAAGGAATTCCGAACACCCCCTGGCGAAAGCGATTTATATGAAAGCAGAATCGAAAGGTATTGTACCCGCAGAAACGCAAGAGTTCCGATCACATACTGGTAAAGGGGTGGAAGCGCTGATCGACGGCAAGCGTTATCATATGGGTTCACTTCGCTTTATAGGTGAGACAGGAATAGTTTCAGAGTATTTCCGGGAGTCCGCTGAACGATTTGAGGCTGAAGGTCAAACGGTTATCATGCTTGCGGGAGCAGGGGAGGCGATTGGCATTTTCGCTTTGAGCGATTCCCTACGACCTGAAGTGGTGGAAACGGTCGGCAGACTCAATGCAATGGGGCTGTCGATTTCGATGATAACCGGAGATAATGAACGGGTGGCTCGTGCTATAGCTGAAAAAACGGGAATAACATCCTACAAGGCAGGAGTGTTGCCTGGTGAAAAAGTTGCTTTTATCGCGCAAGCGCAGGAAACAGGATCTGTGGGTATGGTTGGCGACGGAATAAACGATGCGCCTGCTCTTGCCCAGGCCGATATCGGTATTGCCATGGGATCCGGTACCGATATCGCCATGGAAGCGGGTGATATTGTTTTTATGCGTAACGATCTTTCGTCTCTTCCAAGGGCTATCCGTCTCAGCCGTTTGACGATGCAACGTATCCGTCTCAATATGTTCTGGGCTTTGTTCTACAATGTCGTGGGTATACCTGTTGCAGCAGGAGTTCTTTATCCCTGGACAGGATGGCTTCTCAATCCGATGATTGCCGGGGGGGCTATGGCCATGAGTTCGGTAAGTGTCGTTCTGAGTTCCCTTACATTGAAGCTGAAAAAGTTCTGACGGAAATCAGATATTCAAACCAGGTCTGCGAGACGGGAGCGCACTGTGCCGATTACAGAGTGTGTTCCTCTAGATTTGTTATTATCTCCGGGCCTGAGCCGTGAAACATGAACATCTCTTGCGGGGCTATGGCTTCGCTGATAGGTGATTTCTCCCGGCTTGCTGAAAACTCTGAACTGTTTATGTTTCGTGAATTAGTTTGAAACGACACTTCAAGGTGTTACTATTGTGGTACTATTTGCTTGTGGAAAAAAGACAGGGTGCCTCAATTTATGTATTCTACGATTCAATTTCTTCGTTGAACGATGTTCGAAATAAGCATGTGCTCTGTCTACACCCAGGTTTCCGTGCTCCGTTAATCATGTACTTGAATCGCGTATGAAAAACAGAGAGGAACCCAATATAAGATCATGATGCAGTATGGCTTCTGAGAAAACCCAGAGACTTGCGGTTCTTATTGATGCGGACAATACGCAGGCCTCGATTATCGACGGATTACTTGCAGAGATTGCCAAATACGGTGTTGCCAGTGTCAAAAGGATCTACGGTGATTGGACATCACAGGCTCTCAGGGGGTGGAAAGAGGTGCTCCTGGAACATTCCATTCAGCCGATTCAGCAGTTTGGCTATACCAGGGGGAAAAATGCAACCGACAGTGCCATGATCATCGATGCTATGGACCTGTTGTATACCGGTAATTTCGATGGTTTCTGCATTGTATCGAGTGACAGCGATTTCACCAAACTTGCTTGCCGGATCCGTGAGTCAGGTCTCTTTGTTTATGGGTTGGGAGAAAAAAAGACGCCTTCGGCATTTGTCTCTGCCTGTGACAAATTCATCTATACCGAGGTGCTTCGAGCCAAAACAAATGAGAACGATGCCATTACCCGGAAATCGACAGCAGAACTTAAAAAAGATACACGGCTCGTTCGTTTGCTGAGAAACGCAGTCGATTCAGCGTCGGATGAGGGGGGGTGGGCGCACCTTGCAACCGTAGGAAGTACCATTGCCAAGCAATCGCCTGAATTCGATCCAAGGAATTACGGGTACGGCAAGCTTGGTGAACTGGTAAAGGCAACAAAACTGTTCGACCTCGATGAACGGCCCAGTGCCGATGGTCACTCCAAATCCATTTACCTGAAAGATAAGCGGAAAAAAGAGTGACAAGGGTGTGGGATGCCTTTGCAAACAGGGAATACATAACACAATCATGAACAGCACAAAACGGTCTCTTCATCCTGGAATGGGTGCAGTGGTTCATCCAAAGGGAACGATGTTCAGGGTATGGGCTCCGTTCGCCTCTTCTGTCGCCGTGGCGGGAAGTTTCAACAGTTGGTCTTCCGACACTGATTTTCTTGCTTGTGAAGGCAATGGGTACTGGTCATGTGATCTGCAGCAGGCAAGGAAGGGTGACCGGTATCAGTATGTGGTAATCAATGCCAAGACCGGTAACGAGTATTGGAGAAACGATCCGTATGCCCTTGAGGTCACTCATTCCGCAGGAGATTCCGTGATTGTTGCCGATGCGTTCGACTGGAGTGGTGATGAGGAATTTCGCATGCCGTCATTGAATGAACTTGTTCTCTACGAGATGCATATCGGGACATTCAATGACGAGCATGGCGGAAGACCGGGAGACCTTTTCCGGGCGATTGACCGTTTAGCGTATCTTCACGATCTCGGGATAAACGCGATCGAAATTATGCCGCTCACGGAATTTGCAGCCGATTATTCCTGGGGGTACAATCCCGGTCATCTTTTTGCGGTAGAAAGTGCATATGGAGGACCGTTTTCCCTCAAAAAATTTATAAAAGCCGCTCATAGTTATGGTATTGCGGTGATTATCGATGTGGTCTACAACCACTTTGGGCCATCGGATCTCGACCTCTGGCGTTTTGACGGATGGTCTGAAAATGGAAAAGGAGGTATTTATTTTTTCAATGACTGGAGGGCTAAAACTCCGTGGGGGCATACCAGGCCGGATTATGGTCGTAGTGAAGTCAGAAGCTTTATCCGTGACAATGCTCTGATGTGGCTCAAGGATTTTCGTGCAGACGGTTTGCGCTGGGATTCAACTGTCAATATCCGAACGCAATACAATGGTTCAGGAGGCGACATTCATGAGGGATGGACTCTTATGCAGTGGGTAAACAGTGAGGTGCGCAAAGAACGTATCGGGGTTATCAATATTGCCGAAGATTTACAGGAGAACGAATGGATAACGAAGCCGGCACAAGAGGGTGGTGCCGGTTTCGATGCTCAGTGGGCGGCAGGTTTTACCCATCCTGTGCGTGATGCGGTCATTGCTCATGATGACCGTGAGCGGAATATGCACGATCTCGAGCGGGCAATTACCGGCTCATACAATGGCGATGCTTTTCAGCGGGTTCTTTATACCGAATCACATGACGAGGTGGCGAACGGCCAGGCAAGGGTTCCCGAAGCAGTCTGGCCCGGAAACGCAGCGAGTTGGTTTTCAAGGAAAAGGTCTACGCTTGGAGTGGTTCTGGCGTTGACCGCTCCGGGTATCCCTATGGTATTCCAGGGACAGGAGCTTCTGGAGGATGAGTGGTTTCGTGATACCGATCCGATTGACTGGACGAAGCTGCAGCGGTTTGACGGAATTCATACCCTTTACCGTGATCTGGTGCGGCTCAGGCGTAACTGGCATGATCAAACTGCTGGCCTGAGGGGGCAGCACGTCAATGTTTTTCACATCAACAATGAGGATAAGCTGCTTGCATACCATCGCTGGGAACATGGTGGAAAGGGGGACGATGTCGTTGTTGTTGTCAACATGTCCAACCGGAGTTATCCGGTCTATAGAATGGGGCTCCCTCGGAGCGGAAAATGGCGTGTTCGTTTCAATAGTGACTGGTCAGGTTACAGCAGTGATTTTTCTAACCACCCCGGCTACGATACCGAAGCATATCCTGGAATGAAAGACGGGCTGCTTTTTCACGGATCAGTTGGAGTCGGCGCCTATAGCGCATTGATCTTGTCTCAGGATGCCGAATGATATGAGTTTTGATCGATCATTCGGTAAAAATCACAATGTTTGAGGGCTCTGACGAGGCAGGCAGAGAAAAGTTGCGGAGCTGACGGGACTCGAACCCGCGGCCTCCTGCGTGACAGGCAGGCGCTCTAACCAAACTGAGCTACAGCTCCTTGAAAGAGTTGTTAATGTAGAAATATTTACGTCTCCTTCCAAAAAGTTTTTTCATTTTAATTCTTCTTATATTTATTCCTGAACAAAACGTCGCAACCTATCCTGCAGTAACAAGTAAGATATCTACGGGATAACCCGGGTCAGTGTTGGTATGTTGGCGAGCTGATACTTGCCTGCCAAGGGTTATACGTTATTTCGGGACGAATCGACAACTACTCGAACCGGTTGTGTTTTTCATACGGTCCATTGCCTATGATTGCTCTGGAACCGGTCTTTTCGGCATGTAGACCAGCTCTAGCACCTATGAAACAGCTCTTCGTTATCACCACTTTCTTGGTACAGTTTTTTTCCCCTTTTCGGCTTTTTGCGCGTGGGATCGATGAACGTATCAACGATGCCATGGTTCCCCTTACGGCTTTCATGTTCAAAATTATTTTTTTTCCCATCTCGATCGGAGGTATCAGTTTCCCTTTTATTCTTCTTTGGTTGATCGTCGCTGCCGTTGGATTTACCGTCTATATGGGTTTTGTCAATGTGAGGGGATTCAAACACGCAGTCGAACTGGTTCGAGGTGTTTACGATGCTCCTGATTTACAGAAAGGAGAGGTTTCTCATTTTCAAGCCTTGACTGCAGCTCTGTCTGCAACCGTAGGGCTTGGTAATATAGCCGGAGTTGCCGTGGCCATTACCTTAGGGGGACCCGGCGCGACTTTTTGGATGATTCTCGGTGGCTTGTTCGGCATGTCATCGAAGTTTGTCGAGTGCACTCTGGGGGTCAAGTACAGGAAAGTCAACGAAGACGGTTCGGTTTCAGGAGGCCCGATGTATTATCTCAGCAGAGGGTTTGCTGAAAAAGGAATGGCAGGTTTCGGGAAAATTCTTGCATTTTTTTTCGCTGTCATGTGTATCGGTGGATCGTTCGGTCTGGGAAATATGTTTCAGGCCAACCAGGCCTTTCGGCAAACGGTGTTAGTGACCGGTGGGGAACAGAGTGTTTTCTATCAGCAGGGATGGATTTTCGGGTTGATCATGGCGATTCTTGTCGGCATGGTTATCATCGGTGGAATACGTTCGATTGTCCGAGTCACGACAAAGCTCGTTCCATTCATGGTTGCTATCTATGTTACCGCAGCCCTGTTTATTATTTTTTCGCATATCACGGAACTTCCCCGGGCTTTTTTGGTAATTGTGCAGGGAGCGTTCGCTCCAGAGGCCCTTTATGGCGGAGTAGTCGGAGTGCTGATACAGGGGTTCCGTCGTGCCGCATTTTCAAATGAGGCTGGAATAGGTTCTTCACCGATAGCTCATGCAGCGGTCAAAACCGATGAACCGGTAACCGAAGGGCTTGTCGCTCTGCTTGAGCCGTTTCTCGATACCGTGGTTATTTGTACCATGACGGCACTCGTCATCATCATTTCGGGATTGTATACCGAACAGGGGATGGATGGCATAGCATTGACATCGAAAGCTTTCGAGCAGGTTATTTTCTGGTTCCCTTACATACTGAACGTTGCTGTACTGCTTTTTGCCTTTTCAACGATGATTGCATGGTCCTATTACGGTCTCAAGGCATGGACCTATATCTTTGGAGAAGGCCTGTCCTCGGACGTGAGTTACAAGTTGCTGTTTTGCACATTCATCATCATCGGTTCAGCGATGAACCTCCAAGTTGTGATCGATTTTTCCGATGCCATGATTTTTGCGATGTCTTTTCCGAATATTATTGGTTTGTATCTTCTCGCCCCCGGTGTCAAGCGGGATCTCGAAACCTATTTTGAACGTTTACGGCAGGGAGAGATCGGTCGCTACAGGTGATTACCGTCCGGTGGATCTTTCTCGAAACGAGTCGCCGCAAGAACGTTGAAGCGGGAATGATCAGAGGGTTTAGAGAGGTTAGAAAGTAGGAAATGGTTGTTGAGGCTGTAAAAAACAAAAAAAAGATAAACGATCATGTCGAAAAATACCCTGACTATTACGGATAACCGCACAGGACAGACCTACGAGGTTCCTATAGAATGTGGTACCATACGGACGATGGATCTCCGCCAGATAAAGGTTTCCGATGACGATTTCGGGCTTCTCGGTTATGATCCGGGTTATCTGAACACAGCTTCCTGTAAAAGCATGGTAACTTTCATCGACGGTGAGAAAGGGATTCTGCGTTACAGGGGGTATCCTATCGAGCAGCTTGCCGAAAAAAGCTCTTTTCTGGAAACAGCCTATCTGTTGATCAAAGGAGAGTTGCCTGACAAGGAACGGCTCGAGGCATGGCGGTACAATATCCAGATGCATACGATGGTTCATGCGAACCTGACAAAATTCATGGACGGATTCCGCTATGATGGCCACCCAATGGGCATTCTTGTCGGGACGGTCGGTGCGTTGTCTACTTTTTATCCCGATGCGAAGAATATTTTCGATATGGAATCAAGAAAACTGCAGGTTCGGCGTCTGATAGGAAAAATGCCTACACTCGCTGCAATGAGTTTTCGCCACAGCATGGGGTTTCCTTATGTTCTACCGGACAATGACCTCGGTTATGCAGGAAACTTCCTTTCCATGATGTTTAAAATGACAGAACTGAAATATTCCCCTGATCCCATCCTGGAAAAGGCACTTGACGTGCTCTTTATACTCCATGCCGATCATGAACAGAACTGTTCGACCAGCGCAGTGCGCTCTGTTGGGAGTTCGCGTGTCGACCCATATTCCGCACTTGCAGCAGGATGTGCGGCACTCTACGGGCCTTTGCATGGAGGAGCGAACGAGGCGGTTATCCGGATGCTGGAAAGAATAGGTTCTCTCGACAAGGTTCCCGAGTTCATTAAATCGGTAAAGGCTGGAGAAGGACGGCTCATGGGGTTTGGCCACAGGGTGTATAAAAACTATGATCCGAGAGCGAAGATCATAAAAAAAATCGCTTTCGATGTGTTCGAGGTTACCGGACGAAACACATTGCTGGATATCGCTCTGGAGCTTGAAAAAATTGCCCTTGAAGATGAGTATTTTATCGACCGGAAACTGTATCCGAACGTTGATTTCTATTCCGGTTTGATTTACCAGGCGATGGGATTTCCTCTGGATATGTTTCCCGTATTGTTCGCTATCGGCAGAACACCGGGATGGCTTGCACAATGGACGGAGCACATGAATGACGATGAACAGAAAATTGCCCGACCCAGACAGATGTATTTGGGCGAAGATAAACGTGATTATGTGCCGATCGAGAATCGGCCTAAGATATCACAGCTTGTCGAAAATAAAATCGGTATGTGCAGGTTGTGATTCTAGCGTGGGCTGTGTTCTCCCATGAGATACAAGGACATTTTTTATTATCTTGAACACTTTGCCGTGACGAGGTCCTGACTTTGGACATTTCGAATAATGATATAATATGTTTGATCCATGTCTGTAACTGAAAAAGATGTAGCATATATAGCCGAGTTGGCAAGGCTCCGTTTTACTGACGCTGAAAAAAAGAAAATGACCAGTGAGCTGAATGCTATTCTTCATTACGTCGACAAGCTCAACGAGGTTGACACACGAGGCGTTGAACCATTGAGCAGTATTCACGATCAGGTTAACGTGCTTCGTGAAGATCACTGCCGGGAGTCGATTCCCAATAATGTTGCTCTCGAGAATGCACCGGATAAGCTTGACCGTTTTTTCAGGGTGCCGAAGGTCATCGGGTAGCTTGTTTCGGTATGCTTCAGATAGTGGAAAAAGAGGGGGGCGTTATTTTTTCTGTCAAGGTTCAGCCCCGCTCTTCACGAAGTATGATTGCTGGTGAACATGACGGTAGCGTTAAGGTGAACCTGAAAGCTCCTCCGGTAGACGGGGCTGCTAATCTGGAGTGCTGCAAGCTGTTCGCGCGAACGCTTGGCGTGCCACGAACCGATGTGCAGATTATTTCCGGGTTGAGAGGAAAAAAGAAGCGGGTGATGGTCGAGGGGGTGTCGTTATCCGGGTTCAGGGAAAAAGTCGCACCCTATCTGTGAGTTCTTTCAAGAAAGCAACTGGCCGATGAGAGCAGTGATCCAGAGAGTAAGCGAGGCTTCGGTTACGATCGACGGCAGTCTCCATTCACGGATAGGGCCGGGTCTTCTGGTCCTTCTCGGTATCGCTCCCGGAGATGAGGATAAAGAGATTTCCTGGATGATCCATAAGGTTCTCAACCTCAGGATTTTCGAAGACAATGAAGGAAAAATGAATCGTTCTGTCTTGGATACCGGAAAAGATCTTCTATTTGTTTCACAGTTTACCCTGTATGCCGACACGAGCCGGGGCAACAGACCCGGTTTTTCATCTTCAGCGCCGTTCGGTAAAGCGGAGGGTCTCTATTGCCGGTTTCTTGAAACCATACGTTCCAAATGTTCCCTGCGTATCGAGACGGGTCGTTTCGGTGCTGAAATGCAGGTTGGCTTGGTCAATGACGGGCCGGTAACCCTTGTTGTCGATACTCCTTCAACGAAGTGAAGAGTGAGACTGGTGTTTTGAAAGATGAGTGCGAGTTGTTGTGCTAACAAGCCCTTTCGTTTATGAAAATTGTAATCGTTATTCCTGCAAGGCTTGATTCAAGCCGGTTGAGAAGGAAAATGCTCGTAGATCTGGATGGAGAGCCTCTCATTGTAAGGACCTTTCAGCGAGCTCAGCAGGCTCGTTGTGCGGATCGTGTCGTGGTGGCAACCGACAGCAAGGAGATTGCAGCCGTTCTTCGGGCTTTTGGAGCTGAAGTGGTTATCACGGGCACTGCCCGATGTGGTTCGGAGCGTATTGCCGAAGCAGCAGGAAAGATGGAAGGAGATGTTTTCATCAATTTGCAGGGTGACGAGCCTTTGATAGATCCTGGCAATATCGATCGTGTTGCGGAGCCTTATCTTCGAGGTGACAACCCTGACTGTGTAACACTTATTTATCCGGTACTTCCTTCAGATTATACCACGATCGGTGACCGTCATATCGTAAAGGCGGTCGTCGACAGGAACGGATATGCTCTGTACTTTTCACGGAGTCAGATTCCTTTTCAGCAAGCAAGAAGCGCATCGACTATCTTTTACCGTCATATCGGGATCTACGCTTTCAGAAAAGATGTCTTATCTACCTTTGCAACACTCGAGCCCTCCATGCTCGAGGAGGAAGAGTCTCTCGAGCAGTTGCGGCTTCTCGAGAACGGTTACCGTATACGTTGTGTCGAGACCACGGTAGATTCGCCCGGGGTCAACACTTTCGAGGAGCTCGAGTTTGCGCGGAGGATGTTCCGCGAACAGCATCGTCCGGTATGATGTCAACTTCTACTTCACCATCGTGGAAGATCACCGATGCCTTGTCGGTTTTTCGTAAAAACGCACGGGATGTGACATAAGAACTGTTCTGCTTGACCAGGGTAAAGCCTCTTTCGAGGGTTTTCCGGTAATCAAGCAGCGAAAGTCTCTCCGTTGCTGAAGAGAAGCTCCGTTCCGCGTGCCTTATAGTATTTCCGACGGACTGTGACATAAATTTGACAAGGTGGTTGATCCTTTCTTGCATTTGATCAAGGAGGATCTGTGGACGGTTGAATGCATAGCTGCCAAGAAGAGAGTCGATTTGCCGTTCGATTCCTTCGACTTTTGCATGTAATGCCAAACATTGCCGATTGAGCAGGGTGTCGCTATGTTTGAGCAGTTCTTGCATATCGGGGGCTGCAATTTCTGCGGCGATTGACGGTGTTCCCGCGCGAACGTCGGCAACCATGTCGGCGATCGTGACATCAGTTTCATGGCCGATGGCACTGATAACCGGAATTTTCGAGTTGAATATTGCCAGAGCGACGGCTTCATCGTTAAATGCTTGAAGGTCTTCGAGAGATCCCCCTCCCCTGGCCACGATAACGACATCGGGTTTCAGGGCGGAATCGGAGAGTTCATTGAAATATTGCAGTGCTCCAATGACGTTTTTTGCTGCTTCTTCTCCCTGTACCTTGACGGGATATAGCAGAAGTCTTGCAGCTGGAAAGCGACGCCTGAAGACGTTGCTCATGTCTTCTATGACCGCTCCTGTCGCTGAAGTGATCAGGCCGATTTTTTCCGGGAGGGCCGGTAACTGTTTCTTGTGTTCCTGGTTGAAATAACCTTTACTTGCCAACTTTTCCAAAAGCATTGCATAAGCGAGTTGCAACGTACCCTCACCTGCGAGAACAACCGATGTGCATATGAGTTGATAACGTCCCGATGGGGGGTAGACCTCGAGCCGTCCGTGAGCGATAATTTCCAGACCGTCTTTCAAGTCAACGGAAAGACGCATACGAATGTTTTTCCAGATGACGGCGGGAATCTGTGCTCCCTCGTCCTTCAGGGTCATGTAGACGTGTCCCGAGCTCGGAAGTTTGAAATTGGAGATCTCACCCCTTACACTGATGGTTTGAAATTTATTTTCAAGGACGGATTTGATCCCGCTGGTGAGTTCGGTGACGGTAAGTATCTGTTCAGGCATGAGCGTTTTTTACGAAACAAATTGCTTGGGATTGTATTCGACAAGTTAGGTATTTCCATTGAATGGTTTTAGTATATTCTGGTCAGGGATAACGATGTACCGGTTTTCAGGTCGTGCAGTATTTGCCTGGTGAAAGAAAAGGGATACGTGAGACATTCTCGAAAGGACTGCTTCACGGCTTTCGGTCACCATGAATACGTTTCAGGTAGAGCGTCGTGCCGCCCCGTGAAAGAGAGGGACGATTTTCATAGGTATGCTTTATCCATAGAGACTTTCATTGCAAGACGGTGTCCCGGGTAAGGCCTGTGAAATAGTTGTTTATGATTTCACGGATGAAGCCGGAGGATGACTGCATAAAGATAAACTGCAGGATGAACGAGGTCGCCATTTCAACTGTTGTTTTCGACTGCTGCTTGTTTTATCGATGGATGCCGGATGAATTCCGTGACATGAAGGCTCGGATTCTACGGGGGTACACTTTGGGGTATTGTTGTGTAGAATGACTTGTTAACCATATGAATAAACGGTAACCGATCATCTTGGGTATGGAACATGATGCTTGCATTGCTCTTCTGGAGAAGAAGCTGTCTCTGGATAAACAACGTGCCGTAAAGCTTCTTGACGCAGTTTTTGCCGGATTGGTTGAAGTACTCGTTGAAAAAGGAGAGGTATCCGTCAAGGGACTTGGGTATTTCAAGGTGGTGCATATTCCGTTCAACAGGCAAAAGCAGGACAATGTTGTTCGAGCCATACCCCCCAGGAAAAAAATTACCTTTTTGACAAGGCCGGTCGTCGGCTCCACCACCCGGCATATCATAGGAAGAACAACCGGTCTGGCTGATGAGGATGCTGAGGTCTTTAGCAGGATCCTTTCAGGATATTTCAGAGAGAGTATGGTGAAAAAGCGGGACCTTTTACTCGAAGGTCTCGGGTCGTTCACTGAAGTTGACGGCAAATTCAGGTTTGTGCCCGACCAGGTGTTGCATGAAATCGTAAACAACTGTTTTGAACATCTTTCAGCTTTTGAAGTGCCAATTCACTAATCATGGAAAAAAATATCTGCTCGAATTTACACCCGCAATCAATGTGTCCAGCTTTCGGGGGGCTGCGGGTTCTTACCAGGATCGAAGGTGCAAGGGTATGTCTTGTTGCAGATCAGGGATGCTTGTACGGGTTGACGTTTGTCTCCCATTTTTATGCCGCTCGAAGGTCGATTGTATCACCTGAGCTGATGAATGTTCAGATTTCGGGTGGTACCATGATCGATGATTTGCGGGCTACCATCGAGCGGATCGCGGAAGATCCGGCTGTGACTTTTATTCCTGTTGTCAGTACCTGTGTCGCCGAGACGGCAGGAATTGCTGAAGAGCTGTTGCCGAAAAAAGCGGGGAATGCCATAGTACAGCTTGTCCGGTTACCTGCATTTCAGATCAAGTCACATCCTGAAGCGAAGGATGTTGCCGTTTCTACCCTGCTACGACGGTTTGGGGATTTTATCGCGCCGAAGAAAGAGAAATCTCTTCTTGTCGTTGGTGAGATTTTTCCTGTCGACGCCATGGCCATTGGTAGTGTTTTGCAACGCATAGGTGTCGAATCTGTCATTGTCTTGCCTGCTGCAGATGTTGATGATTATATCGAGTCGGGAAAGGTTGAAGCCTGTGCTGTTCTCCACCCATTTTATGAAAGGACTGCATCACTCCTTGAAGAGAAAGGCATAAGAATTATATCTGGAAATCCTGTTGGTGCAGGAGCTACCGCGAGGTGGATTGAGCAGATCGGTCAGGTTCTCGGGCTTGATATGGAAACAGTACGTCAGGTCGCTGCCGAGGAAAAAGCAAAAACACGTGCGGTCATCGAAAAGTTCGGTCACCTTTCCGGAAAGGTGATTGTCGCTGGATACGAGGGGAATGAACTGCCGGTTGTAAGGCTGCTCTTGGAAGCGGGTCTGGAAGTTCCTTATGCATCGACATCGATTGCCCGTACAGTTCTCGGAGAAGAAGATCACCAGCTTCTTACCATGCTCGGTACAGAGATACGCTACCGGAAATTCCTTGAAGAAGACATGCAGGCTGTTCTTGAATACAATCCGGACCTTGTCATTGGTACGACATCGCTGGACAGCTTTGCGAAGGAACGGGGTATTCCGGCAATCTATTATACCAATAATATTTCATCACGGCCTGTATTCTTTGCCGCAGGTGCCGGAACTGTGCTTGGGATGGTTGCCGGTTTGTTGGGGAGAAAAGAGGTGTTCAGGAAAATGAAAGAATACTTCACTACACCTACACTTCCATAATCTCCTTTTCCTTCTGGGTGATCAGGTCGTTGATTTGTTTTTCATACTTGTGGACAAGGTCGTCAGCGTCTTTTTTGCTTCGGCTTTTCTCATCTTCGCTGATTTCTTTGTCTTTTTCGAGCTTATCCACACCGTGCAGTATTTCCCTGCGAAGATTGCGGAGTGCAATCTTCGCATCTTCACCATATTTTTTTGTAAGCTTGACATATTCTTTACGCCGTTCTTCCGTAAGGGGAGGAATGCTGACACGGATGCTCTGGCCCTCTGCTGCTGGATTGAGTCCGAGATTTGCGTCCCGAATGGCTTTTTCCACAGCAGTGACCATTGATTTATCCCATACCTGTACCATAAGGGTATGAGCATCCTGGACGCCGACGTTGCCCAGTTGCTTGAGGGGCATGGATTGCCCGTATGCATCGACTTTCACACGGTCAAGCAACGCTGTCGTCGCTTTTCCGGTTCTTATTGCTGCGATCTCATGCTGGAAGCTTTCAATGGATTTTTTCATTTTTGCTTCCACCTTTTGAGTGATATCTCTTACGCTCATACCGTTTCGAATCGTTTTGGTTTATCGGAGACCGCAGGCAGTACCTACTTCGAGGCAGACGACGGGGCTGCTTTCTTGGCGAATCTTTTCTGGAAACGTTCAACGCGTCCTGCCGTATCGACCAGAACTTGTTTGCCGGTGTAGAATGGGTGACAGTTACTGCAGATATCAACTTTTATAGAGGGTCTGGTTGACCGGGTTTCAAAAGTGTTACCGCAATTGGCACAGGTAACCGTAACTTTCGTATACTTCGGATGAATATCTTTTTTCATGACTTCGATTTACCTTGTCTGACAAAAAAACAGTTTTATGTTCAGGCATAAAATGATTTATCCGGCAATATACAAGATTTTCTTGCAGGAACAAAGTACAGTGCGAGCCGAGTTTTCCAGCAGAAGCCAAAAAACAACTAACGGAGAGAAAACCCCTTATGGCTGTGACAGCGATACGATGCTTCATTTCTCGACGGGTTGGAGGAAACGCTTTTGATAGTGAAAAAGTGAAAAAAACATGTCTGTTTTGTGGGATCGTAGAGGTGAATAATGCTATGGTGATGTGTTTCTATGGTGAATGAATGCATGAGCGGTACCCCGGTAACCGTGATCAGAGGAGTTGGGCCGCACAAGGCAGGCTTGTTGAAAGAGGCCGGTATCGAGACAATGGCGGATCTGTACGATTTTTTCCCGCGACGTTATCTTGATAGAAGAACGGTCAAACCTATCGTTACACTTGTCGAGGGGGAGCAGGCAACCGTTGTTGGAAAAGTACGAAGCCTTGTCAAACAGGCAGGGAGATACCGTAAAGTACGGCTGAAGGTGGAATTTTTCGATGAAACAGGTGTTCTTGAAATCGTGTGGTTCAGCGGTGTGCACTTTTTTTTCAACTCCTTTCGGCAAGGAGATTCTTTATGTGTTTCGGGCAAGGTTGGATATTTCGGCCGGCGGCCACAAATGCAGCATCCGGAATTCGAGCGTCTTGACCTTGAAAGTGGAGAATCCCCGTATAACGGGATCGTGCCGGTATATCCTTCCTCGGAATCACTGAAACGTTCCGGTTTGGGTTCCAGGGGAATGAGGGGGTTGCTAAAACAGGCGTTTTCCGATATTCCTCCTCGGTTCAGCGAAAACCTTTCCGAAGGAATAATCCGCCAACACAATCTTTTACCCCTCAATGAGGCATATCGCATGATTCATTTTCCTTCTTCACCCGAAATGCTTGACCGTGCGCTGTACAGGTTTAAATGGGCTGAACTCTTCTTCGCTCAACTTTTTTTTGCGTTACGCAGGGCTTCTATTCGTACCGACAGGAGTGCTGTTCCTTTCCGGCATTCGGGAAACTTCACGGCAGCGCTATACGACATGCTGCCTTACAACATGACCGATGCACAGAAAAATGCTGTACGCGAGATATACCGTGATTTGAGAAGCGGTGTCAGGATGAACAGGCTTTTGCAGGGGGATGTCGGGTCCGGTAAAACCCTGGTGGCCATGTTTGCCATGACTCTTGCGGCTGATAACGGAATGCAATCTGTATTCATGGCACCAACGGAAATTCTTGCGTTTCAGCACTCTATGGTTGTACGAAAATTTGCAGAGCCTCTTGGCTTGAACGTGGGGTTTCTCGCAGGTCGGCAGTTGAAAAAAGAGCGCCAAGGAGTGCTTGATGATCTTCAAACCGGTCATCTTGACATTCTCGTGGGGACGCATGCCGTCATCGAGGAGGCGGTGAGATTCGATAAGCTCGGACTGGCAGTTATCGACGAGCAACACCGCTTCGGTGTCATGCAGCGCAAAGCCCTGCAGGATAAGGCGGAAAATCCCCATGTGCTGCTGATGACTGCAACGCCTATTCCGAGAACGCTCAGTATGGGAGTATTCGGGGATCTCGATGTAACGATCATCGATCAGCTTCCTCGAGGCAGAAAAAACATCGTTACACGTTGCTGCAAGGAACGTGACAAGTCAGAGGTTTTCGATTTTCTTAGCCGCGAAATAACAAGGGGTAGACAGGCCTATATTGTTTATCCACTTGTTGAAGAGTCCGAAAAAATGGATCTTAAAGCTGCGAAAGAAAGTTTCCACAAGCTTCGTGACACGCTTCAGGGTGTAAGGATGGGGTTGATTCACGGGCAAATGTCTTCCCGGGAGAAAGAGCAGGTTATGAGGTCGTTCAGTTCCGGCAAACTGGATCTGCTCGTCGGTACCACTGTAATCGAAGTCGGTGTCGATGTACCGAACGCAACGGTTATGGTTATTGAACATGCCGAACGCTTCGGGCTTGCACAGCTGCACCAGTTAAGGGGAAGGGTCGGAAGAGGAAAGCATCGGTCATATTGTTTTCTCGTGCATACGAAACTTGGTTCCGATGCTTCTCAGCGGCTTTCGGCAATGGAAAACATTGGCGATGGTTTCAGGCTTTCGGAGATCGACGCTGCATTACGAGGTATGGGTAACGTGCTTGGTAAAGAGCAGTCAGGCATGGTGTCGGGGTTGAAAATCGCTGACATAGTGAAAGATTACGATATTATGCGTTCAGCCCGTGACGCGGCCTTCGAGATTATTGATTGTGACCCGCAGTTACGGGAACATGGAAATGAAATCATAAAAGAATATTACATAAAACATTATCATGGAAAGCACGCTCTCGCAAATATCGGATGAGAACTCCTTTCCAGCGACATTGATATATGAACAGGTTGGAAAAGGGAGTTGAATTCGAAGGGGTTGTTACCGAAGCGAGGGGCGGGATGTACCTTGTCGAAGAGGCTGTGGGAGAACGATGCCTGTGCTCGACATTTCGCGGAACAAAGACGGAAAATACCGGAACCGGTCTTGTTGCAGTTGGAGATAGTGTCGTAGTGACGGTTACCGCATGTGGTCAAAATGTCGAAGGGGTCATCACTCTTGTTCGTAATCGCCGTACTGCTCTTGTGAGAAAAAGAGAGGTGCGCCGCAACCGCAGTAAAGAGAAGATTCAGGTTATAGCCGCAAATATCGACCAGCTTGCCGTTGTTGTTTCAGCAGTACAACCGCCCCTCAACACTCGTCTGATCGACCGTTATCTGGTCTTTGCGGAATCGGAATGTTTACCGGCTGTCATTATTGTCAACAAGATGGATATTGCCGACCGGAAACTGGTTACAGAGATGATGGCCCCTTATTGTGATCTCGGTTATGCAATGTGTTACGTCAGCGCTGAAAATGGAGAGGGTATTGCATCATTGGGCTGCTCGCTTGCAGGAAAGATATCGGCATTCAGCGGGCACTCTGGCGTTGGAAAGTCGACACTTATCAATGTGCTTGTCGGTGAAGAAAAACTGAAAACCGCCGAGATCAGTTCCTGGAGTCTCAAAGGGGTACATACCACGACAAATGCGGTGATGCTTGGCCTCCCGCAAGGTGGATATGTTATCGATACACCGGGGATACGGGAGTTCAATCTTTCCGAAATAACGAAAGAGAATCTCCGGTTTTATTTTCCGGAATTTCTTGTCCCAATGAAAGAATGTGCATTTTCATCCTGTACACATACCGTGGAACCCTCATGCGGTATAATGCGGGCTGTCGAGAACGGTATTATCAGCAGTGAGCGATATACAAGTTATTTGGCGATTCTTGCATCGTTAGACGAGCGTTCGTGAGTCTGAAGCAGATGAGATTGCCTCCATGCCATGGTCGAGTACGTGGAGTCATTGTGAATCGTTCAAGGCATGTAGAAGTATTTTTGAGTGACTCACAGGTTGGAAGAGATGCGTTTTCGAAGATGATATAATGCTCTTACTTTATATTTTTACAAACTGTAACTGTCATATTTCAAAAAAAAGAAAGGCAATCAACGATGATTCTCACCATTAACCCTGCAACTGAAGAAATCCTTGCGGAATACCCGGTTATGAATTCTGCCGACATGGAAAAACTGCTTGAATCCGCACAGCATGCGGCGTCGGTATGGAAAGAAACACCTGTCACTGAACGTAAAGTTGCGATGAATCGCCTGGCGGATCTTCTTCGGGAACAAAAAGATGAACACGCAACGGTTATAAGCCGTGAAATGGGAAAACCTTTCAAAGAAGCCGTTAGCGAGGTCGTGAAATGTGCATGGGTATGTGAATTCTATGCCGAGCATGCTGAAGAGTTTCTACAAAACGAAACCGTTGACGTTGACGGAATGACCGGGTTGGTGACCTTTGAGCCTCTAGGGGTGGTGCTTGGGGTTATGCCCTGGAACTTTCCGTTCTGGCAGGTTATTCGTTTCGCCGCCGCTATCATGATGGCAGGCAACGGAGTTGTCATCAAGCATGCTCCCAATGTTACAGGATCGGCGATTGCGCTCGAAAGTCTTTTCAGGGAAGCGGGGTTTCCATTGAATCTCTACAGGACACTGCACATAGATCTGGAAGATGTCGACCGTATGGTTGGGGAAATTATCGCTCATCCGGTCATCAAGGCTGTCTCTGTAACGGGGAGTACCGGTGCAGGGATGGCCGTTGCCGAGAAAGCCGGCAGAGCGCTGAAAAGAAGCGTGCTGGAACTGGGAGGTAACGACCCTTATGTCGTACTCGACGATGCAAACCTTCAGCAGGCAGTGGATGTTTGTATTGCTTCACGTCTGCTCAATACCGGTCAAAGCTGTATAGCGGCGAAGCGATTCATCGTTCATCACGCTGTAAAATCCCGGTTTGAAGAGATGCTGCTCGAAAGAATGGGAGAGACGAAAATGGGTGACCCTTTCGATCCGTCAGTGCGGATTGGACCTATTGCGAGAAAAGATCTCAGAGATGCCCTTCACCGGCAGGTTGAGCAGAGTCGTGAATTTGGTGCCAAGGTGCTTTGCGGTGGAGAGATTCCTGATAGAAAAGGTTTCTTTTACCCGGCTACAATAGTGACCGACGTCTCTCCCGGGATGGCTGTTTACGCTGAAGAAACATTTGGTCCTGTGGCTACCGTTATCGAAGCTTTCGGCGACGATGATGCCATAAGAATTGCCAATGACAGTCCCTATGGGCTCGGATCGGCTGTTTTTTCCAGCGATCCTGAACGGGCGAAAGCGGTCGCGGGACGCCTCGATGCCGGAAACTGTTTTATCAATGCAATGGTGAAATCTGATCCTCGCCTTCCCTTCGGAGGGATCAAACAGTCAGGCTATGGCCGTGAGCTTTCCCGTTACGGCATTCGTGAGTTCGTAAACGTGAAATCAATGTTTTTCGGCTGAACAGAGAACGGTATCACGCACTGTTCAGCTCCAGCAGATACTTTTTGAGAGACTCGTTTTTTTGAAGACCCAGCTTTTTATGCATCCTGTACCTGAGGCTTTCGACACCACGAGGTGAAAGGCCTGTCGAATAGGCAATTTCCGTACTGTTCAAGTCTTGTTTGATCAGCATCGAGACTTGCAGTTCTCTCTCGGTAAGGTTGGGATGCCGATGTTGCAAAAAAGAAAAAAATGCAGGGTCATCGGTCTGGATTTCATTTCCTTGGTGGCTATACGGTATTTCATCGGTTGCAATTTCGTTGCATAGTCCGACCACTTTGTCTTTCAGCGGAGTGGGGGGATCCAGTGCGGTTACAAAACTGCAGAGCTTCTCAATTTTCGCTCTGCTTTTTCTTACTGTAGAGGATACTCTGGCAATAGCCATCTCTTTTGAGGCATTTTGCGCAGTGAGTTCTGATTTTTCATGCTCGAGTTGCAGTTTCATGCTTCTATACAGCGCTTGGTGTGCATTGAGCAGTGAGATCTTTTCATTGATTTTCGCTTCGTATTCCTTTGTTATTGTTTGCAGTTCATTCCGTTGAAGCCGTTCTTTTTCTCGAAGATCGTTGTTTATGTCCTGTAAGGATCTGAAGAACGGATAAAAAAGACTGTCACTTGCAGGCATGGTCACCGGAGGACTAAAAATACTGAGCCAGTTCATCCTCGCCAAAGCGGCGACAAACGCTCTTTTATAAGTATTGTACTGTTGCTTTCCTTCGCTTTCGGATGGTTCTTGAACTGGCTGCCCGGCTTTGTTATTCATGATCAGGGTCAATGCTTCATGGTAGTTGTCCACAATTGCAACCGAGGATATTTCCGGAGCTATCGCAGCAAATGCTTCCATGTCGCACATCATTTCCGGATGGACATTATAGAATACCAGGAGGCGAAAAGCAGGCCCACTGTTATAGAGAAAGTTAATGAAGTCTCTTTTATAGGTAAACGAGCAACCTCTGATATTGGCGAGATCAGCAACTGTATAGACAGGTGCCCCGTTTTTGGTCACTTCATCGATGATGGAATGAAGTACGTTGAAATCGACCTGGTTCATGATAATTCCTTCACGATCGGTTTCTATTTCGATGTAAATGATGTCCGATCCGATAAGACTGAATTTCGAGGTGTATCGTTCAGCCGGATGAGGACTGTTCCAGTGTGGCTTCCGAGTTATCGGAAGCCTTGTTTCGGGGCAGCGTTTCATGATGTATGGTGGGGATTTATAGGGATTGTTTGGGGTTTTCTTGTCAGATACCAGCTATTTTGAGTAGATGATTTTTAATCGATTCATTTTTTTGCAAACCCAGTTTTTTGTGTAGCCTGTATCGCATGCTTTCGACACCACGGGTTGTGATTCCTATGGTATGAGCGATTTCAGACGTGCTGTGATTTTGTTTTATCAGCAGACAAATCCTCAGATCTTTCTTGCTGAGCTCTGGGTGTTTCCGCTGCAGCATAGAAATGAACGCAGAGTCTGCGATGGATATTTCTTTGTCGTTTTTTTTGTCGTTTTGATTGTAATAATCAATAAGGTCCCGGCAGAAATTCGTGATTTTTTGTTTGACTGCGGGTTCGAGGTTCATCTGTTCAACGAGGTCAAGTATCATCTTGACTTTTGATCTTTTTTTGGCAATGACCGAAGAGATCCGTTTCAATGCCATATCTTTTGACACGATCTGACGTATCAGGGATGTTTTTTCGCGTTCATGCTGTGACTTGGTTTTCTTGTTCAGGTCTTCCTGTGCATTGATCAGGATGATTTTTTCAGCAATCTTTTTTTTGTACCCATCACTCACTTTTTTCAGCTCTTGCAGATGAAGCGCTTCTTTTTCACGAAGATCCTGCTGGAAGGCTTCGAGAGCTTTGAAGTAAGGGTATAGCGGATTGGTGTTTTCGGGCAACGTTATCGGATGATCCAGCAGGTTGACCCAGTTGAATCGTGCCAGTGTGGAAAGAAACTCTTTTTTGTGGGCATTGTACTGCTGCTGCTCCTCGCTGCTTTCGTTGATTTTCGACTCCAGTTTTCCCGATTTGGTGTCGAGTATCAACTGCATTGCCTCAGTGTAGTCGTTGGCGATCAGAACGGTTGATTCTTCAGGCGCAATAGCTGCGAATGTTTCCATTATTGAGCGTATTTCCTGATCGACGTTGTAAATTACGAGCAGCTTAAATGTGGGGCCCAAATTATAGAGAAGGTTTATCAGGTTTTTCTTGTATGCAAAAGAAACACCCTTTACATGCTTAAGGCCGAAAAGCATGAGGATTGCCTCACCTGCTAGATTGCTTTCATGAATAACGGTTTGAAATACATCGGTGTCGATATAATCCATCGTTACATCATGGTCGGTCACTACCTCACCATGGATAATCCCTGAATCGATCAGACTGAACCTGGTTATATACCCTCTTTTGGGATGATTGGCGTACCAATGAGGTTTTTCAGTCACAGTTAAACCGGAAAAAGAACATGTGCTCATAGGCTTGTAAAAATGGTATGACTCATTGAATTACGATACTTACGATACTGCGAGTTTTGTGAGGTAATTTTTTATGGATTGATGTTTCGAAAGTTCCATTTTTTTATGCATTCGATAACGAATACTTTCAAGTCCTCTTGTTGAAATACCGATGGAACGCGCTATTTCCCGGGTGTCGTAGTTAAGCTTTATCAGAAGACATATCCGTAGGTCTCTCTGGTTGAGGTTAGGATGCTGCCGTTGTAATTTCGAGAGGAATTCCGAATCGGTTGCAGTGAGATCGGTATTGATTTTTTTTTCGATTGTTTCTGTTTCAATCATCTGTGCGCATGATTCAATCATCTCTTTTTTTAGTTCTTTATCGATATCCAGGCCGAATATCTTTTCCCTGAGCGATTGAAGCGCGGCTGTTTTTTCGGCAACCGCCGTCGAAACCCTTGTGATTTCCATGTCTTGAGCGGCAATTCGAGACCGCAATGCTGCTTTTTCACGGTCGAACTGGGTCTTGAGCTGATTATTGAGTTCGAGCTGAGCGTTAAGGAGTATGATCTTCTCGGAGAGTTTTTTCTCGGTTTTGCTTTCTGCAATTTTTTTTTCATTTGCGGAAAGCTTTTCCTTGGCCTGCAGGTCTTGCTGAAGGCATTCAAGTGCCTTGAAAAACGGGTAAAGAAGTTCATCCTGATCTGGCAGGCTGATCGGCTGATTGAGCATGTTCATCCAGCCGATTCGGGCAGTTGCGGCAAGAAACTCTTTTTTTCTTTGAGCATAGAGCGCATCTTCCTCTTCATCATATTCTTCTTGTGGAAGGCTGCCGGCCTTGGCATCAAGAATAGCGGTGATTGCTTCTTCGTATGACTCAACCAGCACGACAGGAGTACTTTCGGGAACAATTGATGCGAACGTTTCCACAATAGTCAGAAAAGCAGGATCTATATTGTAAAAAACGATCAACTTATAATAAGGTGGCCAGCGGTAGATAAGTTGTGTGAGGATTATCTTGTATGCGTAAGAGATGTTATTGACATGGCTCAGGTCTCTCATAAGATAGACGAGATCGTCTTCAAGGCCGCATTCTTCAAGGATCATTCGAAACAGAGATTGATCCCTGTCTTCTATGGCAATGTCAGTCTCGGTTTCGTAATAGGTCAAAAAAATGTCCTTACCGATTTTTTTGACACGCGTTGTGTATCTCTGGTCCGGATGCTCGGTTTTCCAGTGAGATTTCTCGACAATTGGCAGTTTCGATACCGGGCAATTTTCCATGGAGGTTCACTGATTTATTGGAATGTGGGTAATTGACGTATTCCTATTTATAAAATACGTTTTTTTTTGTGTAGAGGCAAGCTCATAGACAAAGAATGGTATGAAGGTACTTCTTCATTTTTTCCTCAATTCAGAAAATACAGCAATCGAATGTATGGGTTCTGTTTTCAATTGAAGAAGGTTGCCGAGTTTTTCGGCAAGTGCTGTAAGGTAGTTTTTTAAAGAAAGGTTTTTTGGCAGGCCCATTTTTTTATGCAACCGGTATCGGAGGCTTTCCATGCCGCGTTTCGAGATTGCATAGCAGCTGGCTATCTCTGTTGTCGTATAATTGAGTTTGATCAACAGGCAAACTTTTATGTCCCTGTTATTGAGGTTCGGATGTTTTTTATGAAGCAGAGAGAGAAACTCCGAGTCGGTCGAGGTAAGCGGAAAATTTGTTTTTTTCTGGTTTTTCTCGGACTCGATAAGTTTTTCACATATGTCCAGTATCTGTATTTTGTGTCGGTCGTCGATAGCGAGGTTTGCAACGTTGTGCATGATTTTCCAGAGTTCGGGCTTACGGCTTTTCAGCATTGTTTCGATTGCACGGTACTGGTTTCTTCTGAGCGAAAGTGTTTCTTCAAGTGCTGATTTTTCTTTTTTGAACTCCGACAAAAGCCGTTTTTTATCGCTTTCGATGGTTGAAATCATGGAATTGATCATATCTGCTTTCTCTCTCTGTCCGCTTTCGAGCTGTAGCTTTTTCTTTTTGTAGCGTTCGGTTCGTTCGATAAGATCTTTTTGCAGAAAAGACAGGGCACTGAAAAAAGGATAAAGATCGTGCCGGGAGTGAGGTGCCGGAATTGACGAGTTCAACATATTCAGCCAGCCGATTCGTGCAGTTGTTGCAAGAAATGTTTTTTTCAGCTCTTCATACTCTCCGCTGTCATTGGTGTTTGAGGATGGATCTCTACCTCCTATCACATCGAGAATGATACGCATCGCCTGGTTGTAGTTTTCTGCGAAAAGAACCTTCAAGCATGAGGGGAGTATTGCCTGGATGATTTCCGCCGTGTTCCTGAACTCCTGTGTGGTGTTGTAGAATACGACGCAGGTGAGTGGTGGTGATGGATTGTAGAGAAAATCTACGATACCCTGTTTGTAAGCATACGTTATTTCCTTTACATGCTTCAGGTTCCAGATGAGGTAGGCTGGTTTGTTTTCCAGGTTGGAGTCTTCGAGGACCTTTTTGACGAGATCTCCTTCGAACGTTTCGAGCACTACCGGTTTGGCCGAGTCAACCCAGGCATAGAGAATATTTCGGCCTATTCTTCTAATGCAGGTCGCGTAGAGTTTTTTCGGATTGCGAAAGATCCAGCGATGATTTGATACGATCTCTTCCCCCGAAACCATGCAACGTTCCATAGCCTCTGTGTTTTCCTTTCAGGTTTATTATGCCTCTTAAGGATCGCTTGTTATGCAACAATTGCAATATACTGCACTTCTGCCTTATTTGTGCAGTATTTCCTTTGTTGGGGGGCAAGCTGCAAAAGCAGCCGGTCGGAAGTCAATCAGTGTATCAGGGTCGCTAGGTCCGTTAAATACCCTTTCAGAGACTGGTGCTTCGTCAATCCGATTTTTTTATGCATCCGGTATCGGATACTTTCCATCCCACGAGTCGAGATCCCGACGGAACGCGCAATGTCCCGGGTATTGTAGTTCAGCTTGATCAACAGGCAGATGCGAAGTTCTCTCTGGTTGAGGTTCGGGTGTTTTCTCTGAAGCTTCGAAAGAAATTCGGAATCTGTCGTTGTGAGTTCGATGTTGAGCCTTTTTTCTATCATCTCCGTATCGATCATCTTCCTGCAGTTTTCGATCATAGCGCTTTTTTTCATATGATCGATATCCAGCACGCTGATCATGTCGAGCAGTTCCCGAAGTGATGATGTTTTTTCGGCAATAGCGGTCGATATTCTCGTAAGTTCCATCTCCTGAGTGGCGATTCTTGCCGTAAGTGATGATTTCTCTTTTTCCAGTTGGCTCTTGAGTTTTTTGTATAACTCTTTCTGGGCGTTGAGCAGAATGTTTTTTTCAGAAAGCGTTTTTTCACTTTCCCTTTCTATTTGCTCGAGCTCCTGCTCTTTTTCCTTTATGTTTTCCCGCAAGTCATTCTGGAGATTTTCAATGGCTTTGAAAAACGGGAAGAGTTTGTCATCGCGGGATGGAAGGTTTATGCCCTGATCCATCATGTTCAACCAGGAAAGCCTGCCGAGAAAAGCGAGGAACTCTCGTTTCTGGTGCTCGTATTTTTCCTCTTCTTTGCTGTTATGATTTTCCTTGACGGGTTGACCTTTTTTCCACTCAATCGCAGTATTGACGGCATCAGTGTAGCTATGTCTGATAAGTACCGGCAGATCTTCGGGAGCCATTGCGGAAAGAGTTTCCGCCATTGTAAGAAACGCCGGTTCCACATTGTAGAGAACCACTATTCCGAATGTGATCGAAGGATTATAGACAAGGTCGGCGACCTGTTTTTTATAGGTGAGAGTCATATCGGCAATGTGTTTCATATCCCATATGAGGCAGACCGGTTTATCTTCGATATTCGAATCGTGCAGGGCAGAGTGTACGATGTCGATGTCGATGGATTCCAGTGAAATATCGTGATCTGTATCGATGTTGTACAGTAGAATATCTTCACCGAGTAGTTTGATGACTTTGTCGTATCCGTTGTTGTTATTGACAGCTCTCCAGTTTCGGTTTGCTGTAATTGGCAGATTTGTTACGGTACAGGTACTCATGATAATAAAGCTCTAATTGTTTACGCGTAAAGTACTGAGTGATGTATTATTTTTATTATAAGATATTTTTTTGGCTTTTTTAAAGAAAAAAAGCGTGAAATACACGTCAACACGTCATAATTGCGAAGTGGGTTCATTTTTTACATGCCTGAAAGGTTGCAATAGAAGTCGATTGATGATTCGATGCCGATGCATGGGATATGGTGGTGAGGGCTTATATTCGTTGTAATGGAGGATTATTTCGGTATGGATCAATCGTTGAGAGATGAAGCGCTCATTACTTTTTGTCTGTTATGAGAACATATGCCGGTCACCTATGGCAGAGGGGATTTTTGCAAAAATGATCGCCGAGCGTGAGCACGGGGATTTTTTTGACGTAGAGTCAGCTGGTACGGTATGTTTTCAGAAAGGAGAGCCGCCTGATAGTCGGGCCATCGAGATAGCGCTCGAGCATGGTGTAACTATCGCCGATAAAAGGGCTTGCTGTATACGAGACCTCGAGTTGGGACTCTATACGAGGATATATGCCATGGATGGACAAAATTACCATGATACTATTCGCTGCAGTACTTCACAGAGAACGCTTCTTCCAGTGTCAATGGTGACCGATTATCTTTCTGATCCAGATACTGTAGCAATAGAGGATCCATACTATGGGACGAAAAAGGATTTTTTGAAAGTGTTTCAGCAGCTTGAAGAAGCGCTGGTAAACATTTACGACGAACTACTGAGGCAGTCTGACCTTTGAAAAGGCGGTTTCATTCATTATGACGGCATTGAAGAAGAAAACTACGTTTATCATAAATCCTGTCGCCAACAAAGGTCTTGCGGCAAGAAACGCGGATCTACTTCGTAATGCAGTGAGGTTACGGCGTGATGCGGTTGCTCACTACAGCGAATACCCTGGCCATGCCTTTGAGCTTGCCCGCAGGTCACTCGATCAAAGCAGAGCTGTGATTGCCTGTGGTGGAGATGGTACTGCACATGAAATCGCCAACGTTCTCGCTTTTTCGGATGTATGCCTCGGTATTCTTCCCTCAGGTTCGGCAAATGACTTCATTAAATCACTCGAACATCGTTTCGGGCTCGATTATCCGATAGACGCATACATGACGGCCAACTCGGTTTCGGCCGATTTGGGAAGGGTGACAGGAGAGGGGCAATTCCACCGTTACTTTCTCAACTCTCTTGGAATGGGTTTGACCGGGAGAATCGCCCTGAGAGTCAAAAATACACGATGGATGAAGGGTGACGTTATTTACCTCAATGCCCTGCTTTCTGTGCTCTTAGGTTATAAACCGCCAAAAATGCATATTAAGCTCATCACTCCGTATACATCCATAGAAATGGAGGAGTCGATTTTTGCCTTCTCGGTCGGCAATGGCCGTATAGAAGGCGGGAAATTTCGTATCGCACCCGAGGCAGAAATCAACGATGGTCTTCTCGATGTATGCATCTTGAAGGCAGTGCCCAAAGCGAAATTTTTCAGCTATGCCTTGAAATATATACGGGGCACACAGATTTTCGATTCTCAGGTCATTTACGCAAAGGTTCGTGCAATTGAGATCGAGATTTTTGAACCCGAAGTCATGCATATGGATGGTGAAGTGTTCGAAGACGTTCAAGGAAAAATCAGGATAGATAGTGTTCCTTCTTCCATAAAAGTGCTTTGTTAAGCCATAAGGCAGAACCCTCTGTTCATAGCTATGCAGATCGTCATTTTTGAAGATGAAGTGGTTTATCGATTCGGACCGCTGGTGCATTTCAAGCCCGTTTACTGCCTGTCAACCGGCTGCAGAACCTTGTTGGAAAAGTTTCGTTTTCATCTTGGGGCCGGTGTTGTTTTTTCATGTCACTTTCGCTCGTATCTGAAACCTGTTTTTCGTGATCGCCTCCCTGTTTTTCAGCCCGAGAGTCATCAGGACAGGGATCTTCTGTTGGTGAATGGACGGCTCATTTGTACCGAAAGGGTTGCATCGATAATTCGTGACAGTCCACCGGCTCCAGGTCAGTGCCTTGTTCAGGGCGATGATCTGCTTTTTGCAAGGACCGATGCCGGGAAAATTGCAAATCAGGATGGTTGGAGCCATGACGTTGTTGACTCACAACTGTTGGCTTCCGCGGCTGAGATAGTCACGATGGACGGTTTCAAACTGCTCCGCAACATTTGGGATCCGGTCGCGTGCCATCCCGAAGAGGTTGAACGTGAGGCCGGAACGCTCGAGCTTGGGAGAATCATGGGTGAGGTATCGTCACATGCTGTGCTGGAGAATCCTGAGAACATTTATATCGGTGAAGGGGCGCGGGTGAAGGCCGGGGCTGTTCTGGACGGACAGACCGGGTTTGTTTATGTGAGTCCAGGTGCTCTTGTCGAGCCCCGGGCTGTGCTTGCGGGAAATGTGTTTCTCGGTTGTTCGGCTGTTGTGAAAACAGGTGCGAATCTGCATTGCAACGTCAGTATCGGCAAAGGGGCCAAAACAGGCGGAGAGATCGAGGATTCGATTGTCGAGCGATATGCGAACAAGCAGCATGACGGGTTTCTCGGCCACTCCTATATTTCGTCATGGTGTAATCTTGGGGCAGGGTCCAATACTTCGGATTTGAGGAACAATTACGGAAAGGTCAAAATAGTTCTCGATGGGCGGGAGATCGAAACCGGAGAGCAGTTTCTGGGGCTTTTAATGGGAGAGCATACCAAGTGTTCTATCAACTCGATGTTCAACACCGGGACGGTTGCCGGGACATCTGCAAATATTTTCGGTAGCGGTTTTCCGCCTAAAAATATACCTTCTTTTTCCTGGGGTGGTCCTGGAGAGGGATTTCAGCACTACGCGATGGATAAAGCTCTTGAAACGGCAAGGGTAGTGATGGCTCGAAGGAATATCACCATGAGTCCGGATTATGAAAAAATGTTTCGATACGTTGCCGCTATGGAACAAGGTAGAAAAGTTCGGCTCTGACTTTTCACGAAGGGTTTACCAGAACATTTTTAACGCTAGCATTGTCAATGATTCTTGTAATAGATAATTACGATTCGTTCACCTACAATCTTGTGCAATATATGGGAGAGTTGGGGGCGATTGTCGAGGTGTATCGTAATGACGAGATCAGTGTCGAAGAAGTACGTGATCTCGGTCCCGAAAAAATTGTTATATCGCCAGGCCCCGGTACACCGCATGATGCCGGTATTTCGGTTCCACTCATCCGTGCTGTTCAGGGTGAAATACCGGTTTTAGGTGTCTGTCTCGGTCACCAGTCCATAGGAGAAGCTCTGGGCGGTAGGGTCGTGCGGGCTGTTGATGTCATGCATGGTAAAACATCACGAATCCATCACGATGACGAGGGAATATTTGCCGGAGTCGAAAACCCTTTTATCGCAACCCGGTATCATTCTCTTATTGTCGAAAGGGAAAGTTTGCCGGAGGAGCTTTCAGTGAGGGCTTGGACGGAAGACGGAGTTATTATGGGAATGGATTGCCGAGACAGACTTCTTTATGGTGTTCAATTTCATCCTGAGTCCATCATGACAAGCGAGGGAAAACATATAATCGGTAATTTTCTTGATCTTTGAAAAACATGCCTCCTTCTGGAAAAACACGGAATGTAAAACAAGCGAAAACACAGACGGTTCTTCCGCCGGATACGAAATACGCGAGTCAAACCGATTTTGCAGGTGATGGGTGGAGGGTATTCAAAATCATGGCTGAATTTGTGAACGGGTTTGAAAAAATGTCCGATACAGGTCCTGCCGTGAGCGTTTTTGGATCAACACGGGTTGGGCCTGAACATATGGAATACCAGCTTGCCGAGAAAATGGGGGGGCTCCTTGCCGGGAAAGGATTTTCAGTCATTACCGGTGGTGGTCCGGGTGTTATGGAGGCTGCCAACAAGGGGGCGCAACAAGCCGGTGGAGTGTCTGTCGGCTTCAACATCGAGCTTCCGCTTCAGCAGGCTCCCAATGCTTTTATCGATCGTGAACGTTTGCTGACCTTTCAATACTTTTTTGTTCGCAAAGTGATGTTCCTGAAATATTCTCAGGCTTTTATCGTTCTTCCTGGGGGGTTCGGTACGATGGATGAGTTTTTTGAGGCGGCTACACTCATACAGACACAGAAAAGCAATCGCTTTCCTATAATATTGATGGGCGGCGATTACTGGCATGATTATTATCGCTGGATGCAGGAAATGATGTTCAAAGAAAAAAGATTTATTGCAAAAAACGATCTGGATTTTATTTTTCTTGAGGATGATCCAGAAAAAGTCGTTGGGATTATCGAGGGTTTTTATCCGGAAGGTTACAAGTTGAATTTTTAAAGCCATCAGCTCTGAATGTTTTACAGTTTTCTTCCTTGAGATACCGCTCGTATCATCAGCAACTCTCTGCAATTTCACCGATGCATTCAGGTCTCCATCGATAAATGCAATGCCTTTTGACGATGTCTTCAATGGCATACGTGATGTTCCGTGCGGTAAGTGATGGGTGATATGTTGGTTGGGAGTGAATATGAACAGTGGATCTGGGTATAGGACAGCAAGGTGGATGCCGTTGCGGAACTTGTTCTTGTCGTATTGTTGTTTAACGATTGTTATCTTCGCGCGAAAACCTGTACTATGAATATGATCTCGGCAATGGGAATGAAATTTTTTTACAGTGCAAAATTCTCCGGGATTGAGCGAGGATGAGTCGATGTAAAGCTTTCATGGTGTTATTTGAAAAACTTCAAGGGAATGTATAGTGATTTTTCCGTGTGAAAAGGCCGTTTGGTACAATCTTCCCCAAATCAGGGCGGATATAGCGGCAGGATTGGTCAAAACAGGAATGACCCAGTCACAGGCTGCTAAAAAACTTGGTGTAACCCCGGCAGCTGTGTCTCAATACCTGAACAAAAAAAGGGGACAGCAGGCTGTTAAAAGCGAGTCATATCTTGAAGAGATAGACATAGCGGTAGAAAAAATACGTGATGGGGCCAGTACACAAGAACTGCAGTCAATTGTCTGTAACTGTTGCCAGATCATTACTGAGGAAAGAATGGGGGCGGAAAGCCTGTGTTAGAGAAAATTTAATGGAGTAGAAAGGTATATGGGCGGTAACGGTGTAGAAGAACCTGCTGTTTCATGGTCTTTCAGAGAAGGCATTTTCTTTTCTGTTGCCCTTGTAGCCGCAGGTTTTGTTATCGAGGCGACCGTGTGGGGAGGACAGGGGGTGCTCCGGCCTTCCTGGCCATGGAATATCATCATTCTTCTGTTATTAACGGTAAACATTGTCATTGCAGGGTTGATCCTGAAGGATAAGCCCTTTGTCAAGTGGCTCGGAGGGATCCCTTTGGGGCTTTGTCTTATCATTGCAATGGCGATATTGTCATTTTTCGGCGGGGTAATGCCGCAAGGAGCAGGAAAAGGTCCCTTATGGGCACAGAATCTGGGTTTGAACAGTGTTTTTTCAAGCTGGCCGTTTGTTCTGACGGTGTTTTTTTTTCTTGTCAACCTCGGGTTGTCTCTGGTCTGGAAAACCGTACCGTTCAAGAGTGCAAACCTTCAGTTTATTTTGTTTCATGGGGGATTTTGGGTGGCGCTGGCTTGTGGGCTCATCGGCTCGGAAGATTTCCGACGGGTAATCATTCCTCTCTACGAGGGAAAGGTTACACAGAGTGCTTTCGACCCAGTCACGAAAACCACCGAAGATCTTCCTTTTTCCCTCTATCTCCATGATTTCGAGATGGAGGAATACGACCCACGTCTTATGCTCTATGATATCGGTGGAGGCGGTTATGAGCTCAATGAAGCCCGTACATCAGGGGAAATTACTCAAGGATCGGTTGTCTCATGGGGCGGATTGAGTGTTACTGTCGACAAGTTCCTTCTCAATGCCGTCGTGGAGGATGGTACCGGAGTGCCGGTTCCAACCGATGCCGATCGGGGGATTCCATATGCATTTCTCGAGGGAGAACATGAAGGAACGCCATTTTCCGGTTGGGTTAGCACAGGAAGCCCCTTTGAAAGGCCGCTGGAGCTGAAGGTAGGTGGCCGGGTGCTTAGCCTGTGGCCCGGTTCACCGAAAAAGTATCGTTCAAAGGTAACGATCAAAAGCGATGAAAGCGGTGATGTTATCAGCGAGATTCTCGAGGTCAACAAGCCTGTGAGTGTGGAGGGGTGGATGCTCTATCAGTTGGATTATGATGAAAAACTGGGGCGTTGGTCTGAACTCAGTGTTGTCGAGGGGGTTAGAGATCCCTGGTTACCGGTGGTTTATATTGGCTTTTTTATGATTCTTGCCGGTAATACCCTCTTTTTCTGGAAGGGAATCAAGAAAAAGTAGCTGATAAATTTTTTTCTTTTTGTTGCGAAGGTGAAGAATTTGGAGGATATACATACATGACCTGGGTTGAGTTTCAATATGCGGCAGCCGGTGCGATTGTATGCTGGGGCATTGGCAGTATCTTGAGCGTTTTTTCTGCCAAACAGCGTTCATCGAAAACGTTGGGGACGGCATTCCTGATGGCAGGCACTGCGGTCATGGTTTTTTTCCTGATTGCTTTCTGGGTGACAATCGATCGTCCTCCGTTAAGAACGCTCGGGGAAACACGCCTCTGGTATGCAACACTGATTCCGATCGTCGGTTTTCTTGTGGAGTACCGCTGGAAAGTCAGTTGGCTGAAATATTATTGTGTGGCTCTTGCCTCTTTTTTTCTCGCAATCAACATACTTTTTCCCGATGTGTACGACAAGACGCTCATGCCTGCTCTACAGAGCGTCTGGTTTGTTCCTCATGTTGTGGTTTACCTGGTCGGTTATGTTTTGCTTGCGGCCTCTTCAGCCGCAGCCTGGCATAATCTGTACCGAAACAAGCGGTCGATGAACAAAGAAGGTCACGCGGTGAGTCATTATCTGGCGTTACTGGGGTTTGTGTTTTTAACCTTCGGACTGGTTTTTGGCGCGATATGGGCAAAAGAGGCTTGGGGGCATTACTGGACATGGGACCCAAAGGAAACATGGGCTCTGATTGCCTGGCTCGGCTATCTTGGTTACATGCACGCAAATGCTGCAAAAGTCAATGAAAACAAGCTGCAGTGGTATCTTGCGATGGCATTTTTGGTACTTCTCGTCAGTTGGTTCGGTGTAAATTATCTCCCGTCAGCTCAGAGCAGTGTCCATGTCTATTGAATACAATGAAGAGTTCATTTTTCCCCCGAATCAGGATTGATAAACAGAGATCACCTATGATAGTGCGTTGGATAACAGTGTTATTTGTGAGCCTTTTTCTCTTTTTTTTCGCACCTTTTTCGTCGTTACAGGCCTCTATTTTTGATGAACAGACCCACGTTTCGGCAGATCTCTTCGTTGTCGAAAATTCACCGGAAAAAGGGCTTGTGGCAGCTGTGCATATGACGATGGAGCCGGGCTGGCATGTCTACTGGCAGAACCCGGGGGAAGCGGGGATGCCTGTAGCGATAAAGTGGGAACTGCCTGAAGGATTCAAGGCACTGCCTCTGGAGTTTCCCGCGCCCGAGCGCTTCGATGCGGGAGGAGTGACGGGATTTGGCTATAAAGATGAAGTTGTTCTTTTTTCGAGAATTGTCCCTGAGGAGGGACCGACCGATCGTTCGGTCGATAGAGCGACGTTTCCCCTGAAAGCCAAGCTGTCATGGCTGTCCTGTAAAGAAGTGTGTATTCCGGGATCTGTTTCTTTATCGTTATATCCGGATAAGGTTGATGCTGTTCTGCAGGAATTGGCCGATACATTCGTCAGGAGGGTTCCCCGTAGTATGGAATCTCCCGACGGGGGTCTTGCCGTTGAACGGATTGGCCATGGAAAAAGCGAGAGCGGCAGATATCTGGAGATTGTTTTCGCCGGGCCTGCTGCGACAGGCCTGAAAGATTTCTTTCCCCTTTTCCCTGAAAAAAGTTTCAAACTCGATGGGATAACCCTAACCGATGGCCGGGTTAGGGTTCCTTTGTTGGAGGATGACCTGCCGGAAGAAATCGAGGGGGTCGTTGTGACGGAAACGGCATCATATGTTGTTAGGGGGATGGTCGACCGCCAATCGGAAACAATAGCAGTTTCGGCTGTGTCAGGGTCGCTTTTTCTGATGCTTTTTTTTGCGTTTTTTGGTGGAATGCTGCTCAATGTCATGCCTTGCGTGCTTCCTGTTCTGGGGTTGAAGGTTTTCAGTCTCATCGGTCCCGATACCTCTGAATCGGGGAGGAAAACCGGGCGTATTCAGAGTATGGTTTTTGCTGCAGGTGTGTTGTTTTCTTTCTGGGTCCTGGCCGGTTTTGTCTGGATCTTGCAGGGTATGGGGGCCCAGATAGGATGGGGATTTCAGTTCCAGTCCCCAGCGTTCGTCATGTTTATCGCTCTTGTTGTTTTTGCTTTCGGCCTCAATCTTTTCGGTCTTTTCGAGTTTGACGCTCCGGTGGTATCGGGTCGGGTAGGCAAGGCGGCAAACCGTCATGGCAGTTTCGGGGCTTTTGTCAGCGGTGTCCTTGCGACAACACTTGCAACACCCTGTACCGCTCCGTTTCTCGGTACGGCACTGGGTTTTGCTTTTGCTCAACCCTCATGGGTAGTGTTTCTTTTTTTTACGGTTATCGCTCTGGGAATGGCTTTTCCATATGTGATTCTTGCGTGGCATCCTTCATGGCTGAAATTCCTGCCAAAGCCTGGGCACTGGATGTATATTTTCAAGCAGCTGATGGGGTTCGTACTTGTCGGCGTTGTTGTTTGGCTTGCCTCGATATTGAATGCACAAACCGGTGGTGACGGGGTTTTGAGGCTTTTTATACTGCTACTGATACTTTCTTTCGCTCTCTGGTTTTTCGGTAACATTGCCGGTCATGGAGCCTCTTTCCGAAAAAAGTTTGTAACCTGGAGTATCGGATTGTTGGCTGTTGTAGGAGCTTTTTTTTTCCTTATGCCAGATGAAACCGCAGTGAAGGGCAATGCCGGAGCAGGCGGAACTGAACGGAGTGGAAACCATGTCGATACCAATGGTTTGGTATGGCTGGATTTTTCACCGGTTCTCCTCGAGACGCTCATACAAGAGAAAAAAACGATATTTCTTGAATTCACTGCAGACTGGTGTCTTACCTGCAAGGTTCTCGAAGCAAGTGTGCTGAGCAATCGGTCGGTTAGCGATGCATTGCAGCGTCCCGGTGTTGCGGCTGTCAAAGCAGACTGGACAACCCGCGATGATGCTATAACTGCTTTATTACAGCGGTTTGGCAGATCCGGAGTGCCGCTTTTTGTGATTATACCAGAGGGAGATATGGAGCGGGCGATCGTTCTGCCGGAGGTTGTAACCGTTGAAATGCTTCTCTCCGCTCTGCGGGAGATTCAGGCTTGAGTAGCTTGTCCGGTATCCTCTCTCTGTTTTACAATTCCAGGATCATGTGTGACTCGGTTGCATGAGCGCGGAGCATCGTTGCGCAACTGTCAAGAATATTCCACCCGTACTTGTTGATGAAGTAAAAGATATTGATGACTCTTTCCTGGGGAATATCTTCCGGAAAAAGAGCTGTTGCAGCCTTTTCCAGCTGAGCGACGAGTTCATCATGTTTTTTTCGGCTTGAGCGGTGCGTTTTCTGTCGAATGGTATCCATTACTTTTTCAACCTGCCGCGCTGATCCGCTGAGAACCTGCTCGAGGTTACGGTCGAGTTTTGCAAGCATTGGTGAGAGAGCCTGAAGTTCTGCGAGCATGGTATTCTCGGCATTGTCCAGAACAGCATCGAAATCATTGTTTTCAGCGCCTGAGATAGCGCTTTTCTGCAATATGCGGAGATTGTGAAATGCGGTATGATAGATCTGCTTTCTCGACAGGTTTGGTCTTCCGGTTTTCTGCAACACTTTATCCATGATTCTGCTGATGGCAGGTTCGATAAGAGTAAAGCTGCCTCTTGGTATGATAAAGGGCATGTAAAGTCCAAAATGTTCATATACCCTACGGTACTGAGCCAGATAACTTATCTCACCTGGTCCTGCAATGTATGCGAATACCGGCAGAACATGGTCTTGCACCACCGGCCGCAAAATGACGTTCGGACTGAACTTTTCGGGGTGATCTTCGCAGATTTCCAGCATCTGGTGCCTGGAGTAACGGTATTTCTCGGGAACGATGGTCAACGAGTCAGCTGAAGGCTGTTCGATCTTTGAGCGCTGGTCGTGATGATCGAGGAAAAAAAGATTGACCGCACGAGGTTTGGCCTGTGCCTGATAGCCCATACTTTCGAGTAGTGAACTTTGCTCGATCACACTATGCGAGGTATGCGGGCAAGTTGTCAGTTCACGGTGGAACACATCTTTTGCCAGTTTCTTGAATCCAGAATCGCTTGGTGAAAGGAACAACAGAGGGTAATCTCTGAAAAGAAATGCCATAGTCCTGCCGAATGCGAGTTCCAGAGTACTTTCCGGAGTGTAAAAGGTTTGAAGAGCTGTAGCGATCTCTTCTTTGTATTCACTTTCCTGCAAGAGAGAAATGAATGAAGAGACAGCTTCTGTTATACCCGGACCCATGACGGTCCGGCTGAGCATCTGGTCGGGGAGCCTGTTCCAGGGATCGAGGGTGATGTGTTTCAGCCGACCTGTTTCGAAAAGCGATGCTTTTGCCGATTCGTCGAAATCATGGTCTTCACCTTCAATCCAAAAAAGGGGGAGAAAATCGTACTCGGGGAACATTTCTTTCTGACGTTCGGCTACGACAACAGCGGTAAGTGCTTTGTATACGGAGTAAAGATTTCCTGTGAAAAGTCCGGGTTGCTGGCCGGTAATGACAAGCATACATTGTGGGGAGTCGAGTCTTTCTATCGAAGCGATATGCTTTTCATCGGTTCCGAACATCCTGTTTTGCCGGACAAGCAACTCCACAAGCTCTTTCCGCTTGTATTTCCTCGATAGGAGAATGTTGAGATGTTTGTAATAGTCGGCTTCTTTACGGTAATCGAAGTGGAAAAACCTGCTTGTCAATGATTCATGCAGTTCGCCCTCATGGGTATAGTCGTTGAAGAGTTTTGAAAAACCTCTTTTGGGGGCTTGTATGTCTCGATAGTCGATCAGAAAGGAGTTCACGGCCTATTGCTATTTGTTTAGTTTCCAGCACCGGATATCCTGAAGCGCATCATGATTTGTCATGTCGATGGAGATAGGTGTAACGGCAATATAATTTTCTCTAACGGCATATTCGTCGTAGGACAAATCGTCATCCAGAAGTTGAAGTTTGCCGCTTAGCCAGTAATAAGGGTTGCCGTACATATCGTCGCGTTCTATCGTGTTTTCAGCCCAGCGGGATGTACCCTGAGCTGTGACTTTTACGCCTTGGATTTCCTGTTCAGGTATGTTAGGGATATTGACCGAAAGAACGGTATCTGCCGGAAGTCCTTGCCGAAGTACTTTCCGTACCAGTTTTCTTGCGAATTTTCCGGCGTAGGTGAAATCGGCGTTTTCATAGGTTGTGAGTGAAAACGCTATGGACGGTATACGTTGTATGACTCCTTCGAGCGCTGCTCCCACGGTTCCCGAATAAAGAGTATTTGTTGCCGTGTTGCTTCCGTAATTGATGCCGCTGACTATGATATCGGGTTTTTCGGAAAGTATGTGGCTCAGCGCTACTTTGATACAGTCAACAGGGGTTCCTGAGACCGTATAGCCGAAAAAACGACTGTTTCTGGTGTACTGTTTTATACGAAGCGGGACACCGAGGGTCATTGCGTGGCCCATTCCGCTTCTGGGTTCGGATGGCGCAACTACCGTTACGTCTCCTATTTTTTTCATCGAAGCTGCGAGGACATGCAATCCTTCTCCATCGATGCCATCATCGTTGCATACCAGGATGCTGGGTTTTTGCTGATGCGTCACGTTTTTGGTTTGTACGGTTATACAAATACTCGTGGGTTTCCTTTGGCCGGTTAAGATACAAAAAACCGAATTCAAAAGCTTTTCTACCTGACTAAAGGCCGAACCGAGATTCGACTTCTTCAGAATTCATGGCCGAAATTGAAGTAAAAAACGGTTTCTGCAAAGCGTATTCCCGAATCGCCGTCGTCGTTTTCTTCATCATCGAAGATGAACGCTTTCCCGGCAGTGAAGCTGGCAGGCCCCAGGGGTGTTTCCCAGTTCAAGCCGGCACCGAAACCATGGATGATATCTTCGGTGGACATTTCAGATCTGTTTTGCCATACGTTACCGGCATTGTAGTAAAGCAGGAACGAAGAAGGAAAAATGATGTCGAATGAAGGACTGTAACGAAAATTGGCCCCCAAGGAAGCGACGTTTCTTCCGATAAGGTCGTTTTCCTGCAAACCGATGAATCTCCGGCTGTATGGACTGCCGGCACCTCCAAGGAAAAACATTTCCGAGAAAGGCAGGCCTTCGCTGCTGAAGCCAAGAGAGAAGCCGAGCTGGCCAGAGACTTGTTTGCTGAACGATATGTTTTCCTCATGCTCCAGGTGCGTCTGCCAGAACGTTTGGTCATTGAGGATTTCAGGGGTGAATGTGTAGCGCAGGTTGGTGTGCCGCCCTTTTGTTGGCAGAAAAGAATTATCCCTCGTGTCAAGAGCAAACTCGAGTGATGCCGAAGCTATATCGATGTTTTGAGTTTCAAAATCTTCCCGTTCTTTATCGAACGTTTGACTGTTCTTCACCGTCATATCGAGCAGTAATTGACTGCTTTTTCCGATTCTGGTTCCGAAAGAGGAGGTAACACCGAACTCTTGTATACTGAATTTCTTTTGCTGTTCGGAGTCGGAGAAGAAAAATTCTTTCGAATACCGGACGTTGCGTATATCGAGATTGCGCTGGTCGTAAAACAGTTGTGTTGTAAACGTCAGATTGGTAGCGCCGATTCTCGGCATGTTGAATTCAAGGTTGGCGCTGCTGTTGTTTTCTCCGATTTTCCCCCACCCGCCAATTGAGTTTGCCGTTCCGTAAAGGTTTTCGTTCCTGAAATCAATCATGGCTTGAGCATCGTACGTTTCGTCATATCGTACTCCCAGACGCAGTACGTTCGAAGGTTTTTCATTGAGCCTTATCCTGAGTGTGCGATTGTCGCTCTTCGGTTCGGAAAGAGAGTCTTTTCCCGAGATGCCGATCGAAACACGGTTGAAGGCGCCTGTTCCGAACAGGTTGTCGATCGAATGCTCGATGTCCTCGAGCCTCAGGGCTTTCGAGGTGTCTATCGCCAGTTCCCGCATGATGGGGGTTGGACGTGTAATGTTTTTATCCTGAGAAACGGCAAGTGTGGAAATTTTTCCGTCGGACAACCATACGCAAAGGGTTTCTTTCTGAACATCGACTCGTTCGATGTCTATAAGGGGATAGCCTTTTTCCCTGAACAGTTTGAGGAGTTTTTCAAGAGCCTCGCTTCCTTCTTCATTGGTGTAATCTCTCAACATGAGGTTGCTGAAGCAGCTTTCGATTTCATTTTTTTCAAGGGGGACGACAGTATCGATGAGTTTGACGTTATCGAATGAAGGCGGAGTTTCACAGAAAAACACAATTTCCCTTGCTCTACGATCGATTGTAGCATACACTTTCGTGAAACGATCGGTTTCAAGCAATCCTTTCAATGCCTCTTCAACGTATGTTGCGTTTCGTATGATTTCACCGGCAGGGTGATAGTTTTTCAATGTCTTTTTTCCCGAACCCGATATTCTTATGGATTTTTTATAGGGATCGAGTGCAGTTTTTTTCCGGATAGGCAGTGAAATATCCTGACGGATTTTAGGTGCGAGTGCTTTTCCGCTTTTGTAGCCGGCGCTGATAATTTCAGGAAGCTTCGAAAAATCGATTGCCGGGTTGTTGCCGACATCCGGAGCAATTACCAGATCGGCTTTTTCGAGCTGGCGCGGATACTGTAACTCGATCAGAATGGTCATAGTCTGATCTGCAGCCTGCCACGGGATGTCGATATCTTCTGCAAGAGTGTACATGCTGCCTCTTGTGTCCACTCCGATTTTATAATCGAGACGAGCGTTTTCAAGCTCGTCAACCGCAAGGTTCGCTACAAGCCCACCGTCTGCGAGTTTATGCTCACCGAGCTCTATCGGTTCGAAGATGACCGGAATGGTACTGCTGGCAAGCATTGCTTCGGAAAGCGACCCATCGAAAAGGGTAATGCGTTTGCCTGAAACAAGGTCGGTTGTAACCGCTTTGAACGAGGTCGGAAGAGTTGTGAATGATCCTGCAGGATGGTACAGGGAGTTCATTGTCAGAAGGTCGAGAACTCTGGTCAACTTTTGTGCCGAACTCAGTGATTTCGGGATAACCAGCTTGAAATTCTCGAATCGTATAGCGATAGTCGCTCTGTCTCGGATTTTCTGGTGTTCGAGGAATGTGCTTGCCCTCGGTGCGTCGTTATCCAGGGAAAGGAGTTCTTCCCAGGGAACTTCCAGTGCGATTTTTTCGAGATCCGCCGCATTGTACCCTGTGCTGTAAAGCCCCCCCACGACTGCACCTATGCTTGTCCCGACGATAGCGTCTATCGGAATGTTTTCTTCTTCAAGCGCTTTGAGAACGCCTATTTGGGCCATGCCGTTTGCTCCTCCGCCTGAAAGTGCGAGCCCAACGGATTTTCTGGCAGGTCGCATATGATACGCGATAGCATGACGCTTGAGAGGAAACGTGAGTGTATCCGGGTATACGGTAACCTGGTTTTGAGCAAGAAGAGGAGTATGGCCTGTCAGGACCAGAAGACAACTGCAGAACAACAGGGGGATGAGAAATCCGGTTTTGGACAATTGATAGCTCCAGAGGGTTGTTTTGAGTTCTCAGGGTGACTTCATATCTTCACTGTTAATCCGGGAAAGAGCATTTGCGGAGGAATACCGCGTCGTTTCTTTCTTCAAGGTAACAGAACGAGTCGCTCAATTCAGTGTAATGAGTGTAATGTATAATCTTTATGAATAATTAAAAATGGTCTGGTTTAAACGGGCAAAGCCCTCGATACGTACCAAAGACAGGCGAGATATTCCGGAAGGTCTCTGGCGAAAATGCGATAGCTGTGGAGCTGCTCTCCATAAGAAACAGGTGGAAGACAATCTTTATACATGTTGCGAATGCGGGCACCACTTCAGAATTTCGCCCGGTAAATATTTTTCGATTCTTTTCGACGAAAAAAAATATGAGGAATTCAGTGCTTCTTTGCGAGCTGCCGATCCACTTGCTTTTTCCGATACGAAGAAGTATCCCGACAGGGTTTCCGATGCTATCGAGAAAAGCGGTAAAACGGAAGCTTGCAGGAATGCTATTGGGATTATAGGTGGGCACCAGGCAGTGATCTCGGCAATGGATTTCGGATTTATAGGGGGATCGATGGGATCTGTTGTCGGCGAAAAAATAGCTCAGGCTGTCGATCGGAGCATAGAGCTCGGCGCACCACTCATCATTGTTTCACAATCGGGCGGGGCTCGCATGATGGAAGGAGCGTTCAGTCTTATGCAGATGGCCAAAACATCCGCAAGGCTTTTTCGGCTTCAGGAGAAGAATATTCCCTACATCTCTCTCATGACCGATCCAACCATGGGAGGGACGAGTGCATCCTATGCCATGCTTGGAGACGTAAACATCAGTGAGCCCAAAGCACTTATCGGGTTTGCAGGCCCGAGGGTTATCAAGGATACTATAAAACGTGATCTCCCTGAGGGTTTCCAAAGGGCGGAGTTTCTGCTGGAGCACGGATTCCTTGATATGATCGTACACCGAAGAGATCTCAAGGGCCGTATTGCACAGCTTCTCGATCATTTTGCGGCTTAGGTCCAGCCCAGAGCGGATGCGGTAACCGGAAACTCGGCGGTGAATATCTCCTTGACGGCTTCTGCAATATCACGATGCTCTTTCTGGGTAGAGGTGTCCGTTCTCACTTCTATGTAATGAATCCAGCTCCTGACCGATCCCTTCATGTAAAGCTTCGTTTGTGTGTTGAGTGGCAACAGCATTCTCGCACACTCTCTTGCGATGCCTTTTTCCAGTGCATCGTTATACTTTTTTACACAAAGAGCGCGAATTTCCTCCTGCGCGCCGGAAAACCAGTTCATTGTTGACGGGTCAAGATCATTGATCGAGTGCTGCCGGTTTTTCACGTCCTGTCTTCTCGGGGTGTAGGTCTCAAAACTCTGAACTTTTGCATAGCGTTGAGAAAATTCCTGAAATACGAAACTTCGGTGCCGCAGAATCTGTGGAGATATCGCTCTGGACGTTACAATTTCAACGGTCATATCGACCATTTCGAAGATGCTCCAATGGCGGTTTTTGATGCAATATGCAAGCAGATTTTCGTAATCGGAGGTTTCCTGATGCGGGCTTGAAACTCTTGCGCAGTAAGCTATCAGGCCTTCCGGATTGAGTTTTTCGTCCTGTATTTCAATGAGTGGATTTGTTATGGAGATCAGACGAACGTTCATTGTGATGTGTTGAAAAGAGTGACAGGAGATAAATCGAACAAGGATATCTCTATCAAGTGTTGCGCTGTGAGCTCAAAAACATGTTTTCCGTTCAAGAAGTCTGCCGAGGCGCAAAACAACGTGATGATGTGACCCCAAGTTAAAAAAGGAAATGCATTTTTCCGACACAATGGATCAGGTGTGTCGCGGTTGGTTGTCGGGTGTCGTAAGAACGCTTGATTTAGGAATGGGCAGTTTTTTTCGTAAAATCAAGGCCATGCTCTTGTATTGTTTATACCGGGGGTTATCTTAAAATTTTGACGATCTGTTTTTTCGACGTTTTTATGGTACTTACGTCTGGAAAAGTATGACAGGCTCTTGAAGATTGCCGGTGATGAATTTATTTTCATGCGACTGTTGAGACGCATCACGATTTACTGAAGGAGCAATCTGTAAAATGACCGGAACGGATGCGTACCGTTCGGGGTTGTCATAAGTCAGTATGTATAGCAAGGTTTAATCGAAAAATATCAGCTGAAAGGGAGTGTGAATTTATATGGCTAATTTAAATTTCGGGTTTGAGCGTCAGGCAAAAAAAATGTATTCGGGCGCGATTGAGCAGGGTATCAACAACAGCCTTGTTCCAATGGTTATAGAAACATCGGGTCGTGGTGAAAGAGCCTTTGATATTTTTTCGAGGCTTCTCAGGGAGCGTATCATTTTTTTGGGGACTCCTATCGATGATCATGTCGCGAGCCTTCTGATGGCTCAGCTGCTTTTCCTTGAATCGGAGGATCCGGAGCGTGATATCTTTGTATACATCAACTCCCCGGGTGGCAGTGTTTCTGCTGGGCTGGGAGTCTATGATACCATTCAGTACATCCGGTCTGAAGTTTCTACCGTCTGCGTAGGTATGGCTGCAAGTATGGGTGCTTTCCTTCTTGCTTGCGGAGCGAAAGGCAAAAGGGCTTCTCTGCCGCATTCCCGGATCATGATTCATCAGCCTTCCGGTGGCGTTCAGGGTCAGGAAACCGATATTCTGATCCAGGCACGTGAAATCGAAAAAATCCGCAAGCTCCTTGAAGAGATCATGGCCTCTCACTCTGGGCAGAGTGTCGAGAAAATCAGAGAAGATTCCGAACGAGATCGCTGGATGAATGCAGAGGAAGCCAAGGCTTATGGCATCATCGATCAGATTTTCGATCATCGTCCGGCTCTGGAAAAAGAAAAATAACACGGTGGAAAAAACACCGGCAACCAGGAATTATAGGCATAGCAAAAGCTGCTTTGGTGATCGTTGTAGTGTTCGTCGAAGTATGCAAAAGACATCGAAGTAATCGGTAATGAGTGCAAACCTCGAAAAAACGTATAACCATCATGATGTGGAGCGTCGCTGGTGCAGCGCCCACTGGGAAAGAGAAGGCATTTACGAGGCGGAAAGCTTCAGGGTACTTGATGAAGGCAGAGTGCCTTATACAGTGCTCATGCCACCTCCGAACGTCACCGGTAGTCTTACCCTCGGTCATGTTCTGAACCATACTCTTCAGGATATTTTTATCCGCTACCAACGCATGTCCGGCAAAGAGGCTCTCTGGCTTCCCGGTACGGATCATGCCGGTATCGCTACACAGACTGTGGTGGAAAGAAAGCTTCGCGAAAAAGGCATTTCGCGTTACGACCTCGGACGCAAGGAATTTCTCGAGCATGTCTGGAAATGGAGGGACGAGTATGGTGGACTGATTCTCAAACAGCTTCGCAAGCTCGGTATCTCATGTGACTGGCGCCGGAATCTTTTTACCATGGATGAACGTGCTTCCAGGGCTGTTCGTCACACCTTCGTCACCCTGTATCGTGACGGTTTGATCTATCGCGGCAAACGTATCATCAACTGGTGTCCGGTATCCCAGACCGCTCTCTCCGATGAAGAGGTGATCATGAAGCCGAGGAAGGACAAGCTGGTCTATGTTCGATATCAGCTAGCCAATCGGCCTGGAGAGTATATCACCGTTGCAACGGTGAGGCCTGAAACCATTCTTGCCGATGTCGCTATAGCCGTCAACCCCGACGATCCCCGTTATGCCGATTTGATCGGAGAACTTGCGATCGTTCCTGTTGCTGGCAGACACGTTCCGGTCATTGCCGATGATTATGTCGACAAGGAGTTCGGGACAGGCGCACTGAAAATAACCCCTGCACACGATCCTAACGACTTTGATGTTGCCGGTCGTCATAACCTTCCGGTTCTCAGCGTGGTCGGTCGAGACGGAAAGATGATCGATGACTTCGGTTATGCGGGTCTCGACCGGTTTGATGCCAGGGAAAAGATTATTGAAGACCTCGAGAAAAGGGGAAATCTGGTAAAGGTCGAAGAGTATGAGCACAATGTGGGGTATTCCGAAAGAGCCGGCGTCGTGGTCGAGCCCTACCTTTCCGAACAGTGGTTCGTCAAGATGAAGCCCCTTGCCGAAAAAGCGTTACAGGTTGTCAATGACGGTGAGATACGTTTTCACCCGTCACACTGGATCAGCACCTATCGTCACTGGATGGAAAACATCCGCGACTGGTGTATATCCCGTCAGCTCTGGTGGGGACACAGGATTCCGGCATGGTATGATGAAGATGGAAAAATCTGGGTCGCCGAGTCATATGAAGAGGCCTGTCATCTGGCAGGGACCGACAAGTTGATCCAGGATGATGATGTGCTTGACACATGGTTTTCTTCATGGCTTTGGCCTCTGACCACCCTGGGCTGGACAGGAGAGCATGATGACAATGAGGACCTGCGGGCATTTTATCCGACAGAAACATTGGTGACCGCTCCTGATATCATTTTCTTCTGGGTTGCCAGAATGATCATGGCGGGCCTGTATTTCAAGGACAAGGTGCCTTTCAGGGATGTCTACTTTACCAGTATTATAAGGGACATGAAAGGCAGGAAACTTTCCAAGTCCCTCGGAAATTCACCCGATCCGCTGAAGGTGATGGACACTTATGGAACGGATGCGCTTCGTTTCACCATTGTCTACATAGCTCCTCTTGGGCAGGATGTATTGTTCGGTGAGGAAAAATGCGAGTTCGGTAGAAATTTCGCCACAAAGATCTGGAATGCGTCGCGTCTTGTTTTCATGCAGCGTGAAAAAGTTTTCGATTCCATCGACGGGTTCGTTGAGGCTTCCCTGCGTTTCACACCCGAAGCAGGTGCGTTATCCGATGCCCAGCGTTGGATACTCGGGCGATATCATGAGATGCTCAGCGCTTACCATAAGGCGTTTACGCAGTTCAGGATGAACGATATTACCAGAATCGTCTATGATTTTTTCCGCAGCGATTACTGTGACTGGTACCTTGAAACGCTGAAAATCGAGCTGGCGGAAGAAACCGGTGAAGCGGGAAAGCAGCATGCGGTCTCTCTTGCGGTTTATCTGCTCGAAGGGGTTCTGAAAGCACTTCATCCGGTCATGCCTTTCATCACTGAAGAGATTTGGCATCATATTCTCCAGCGGCAAACCAGTGAAAGCATTGCACTATCCGCGATGCCGCAATCGGACGACTACTGGACCGGTGATGAGAAGGCACACGGCTTCATAGCTGTCCAGAAAGTTGTTTCAGAGGCTCGCAGCCTTCGTGCGGTTTTCGGGGTTCCTCATGACATGAAGGCAAGTCTCATCATCAGTTCACCTGAAGAGAGTGCACGGAGAATATTCGCTGCCAACGCAACTATTGTGACGCAGATGACAGGATGCACTGTCGATATATCTGAAGGTACTCTTCAGCGACCACCTCATTCTGCGAGTTCCGTTATCGATGGTAATGAACTTTTTATGCCTCTCGAAGGGTTAATTTCGTTTGATAAAGAGATTGCCCGTCTCGAAAAGGAACTGGGTAATGTTTCTTCTTACGTGAAACGAATGGAGAAAAAGCTTTCAAACAAAGGTTTTGTCGATAACGCTCCAGGAGAGGTTATCGAGGGTGAACAAAGAAAACTGGAAGAGGCGAAAAGTAATCTCGAAAAACTTCAGGCAAACCTTAACGTTCTGTGTGACTGACACGAGGTAGTCACTTTTTTTTGTTTCATTACAGCAGGTATGACAGAAACAGTACCATGAGGGAAAAGTGAAACGAAACGGTTATACAGAAAGTATACAGGTTGTTCCAAGTAATACGTAATACGGAGAGTGTCAATGAGGCAACTGAAAATCAGCAAACAAATCACTAATCGTGAAAGTCTTTCTCTTGATCGCTATTTACAGGAGATCGGAAAATATGAGCTTCTGACTGCTGAGGATGAAGTGAAGCTCACCAAGGCGATCAAGGAAGGCTATGACATGCCCGTCGATACGCCGGAATACAAACGTGCGAAGCGCGCTTTGGACAAACTTATAAAAGGTAACCTTCGTTTCGTCGTGTCCGTAGCAAAACAATACCAGAATCAAGGCTTGACACTCGGGGATCTCATCAACGAAGGTAATCTCGGCCTTATCAAAGCAGCAAAGCGTTTTGATGAAACGAGAGGGTTCAAGTTCATTTCCTATGCGGTCTGGTGGATCCGTCAGTCGATTCTTCAGGCTCTTGCCGAGCAATCGAGGATCGTACGACTTCCCCTGAACCGTGTCGGGACGCTCAACAAGATCAGCAAGGCATACAGTCAGCTTGAGCAGGAGTATGAGAGGGATCCCAATACAAAAGAGCTTGCAAACCTACTCGATATGGACTCTCAGGATGTCGCCGATACCCTGAAAATTGCCGGTCGGCATGTGTCCGTGGATGCTCCTTTTGCTCAGGGAGACGATAACCGGTTGCTCGATGTTCTGCAGAACGACGGGCACAAACCCGATCACGGTCTGACACGTGATTCGCTGACTCTCGAGGTTGAACGTTCACTCTCGGTCCTCGCTCCGCGTGAAGCCGATGTTATCCGTTCTTATTTTGGTATAGGAATGGAAAATCCCCTTACACTCGAGGAGATCGGGGAGAAATTCAAGCTTACCCGTGAAAGAGTACGCCAGATCAAAGAGAAGGCTATCAGAAGGCTTCGCCAGTCAGCATACAGTAAAATTCTTAAAGAGTATATCGGTAGTTAGGTTTGAGTGTTTTGCGATTGTACTCTCAGTTCGATATTGTCACCGGGTTTCAGGCCAAGCGTTAGTGAGGCGTTATCGTTTCGAACCGCTATTTCGAGAAACCCGCTACTGCCTCCGTAAATCAAGGGTTCTCCCTCTGCGACCTCCCCATAAGTACGCCGTAACGGCACGAAGTCCCCATTTTTCAGAAACACACCCACAGCTTTTTTCCCTTTTTTTTCGAGCTGGTCATCGGTAAACGAGGTGATGAGGTTACCATAGACATCGGCGTACAGAATGACTCCCTGCCATGAGAGCTCTCCGTCAGGTGTTCTGTTTTCTGGAAGCGGGATTCGTATACAGTGTTCAGGGTTGATTGTATTGCCAAGGGTTGCCGGGGTGATGCCATTGGCGAGGTGTGCGGCGGCAGGGGCAAAAACGTCTCTCCCATGAAACGTTGTGCTTTGTACGGTAAGCATGCAGGATGGATTGGTTATGATGTAACAGTTATCGACTCTTTGCATGCTCATGACGGAACTCAGCAAACCGTTGTCGGGTGCGATGAAAATCTGCTTTTCAGTCACGAGTGCGATAGCTTTTCTCTTTGTTCCGACTCCGGGATCTACAACAGCGACGAAAATCGTTCCGTCAGGAAAGTAGGGGGCGGATAAGCCAAGCTGCAAAGATCCCTGCAGTATATTCTGAGGTGTAATGCCGTGGGTCAGATCTATAATTCCGGCAAAAGGGGAGATGCCGGCAATGACTCCTTTCATGACGCCTACATAATGGTCCTGAAGTCCGAAATCGGTCATCAGGACTATGAGGGGTTTGGGTGGTCGCATGGCTTATTTGTTTGCGATTTTGTAAATGATGATGCCAATGCCGAGAAAAAGCAGGTTCGGCAACCATGCAGCGAGAACCGGGTCCATCAAAGCGCGGTACCCGGCAATGGCAAATGTCCTCTGTATGGCAAGATAGCTGAATCCAATGAAAAGGCTTATCCCGAATTCAACGGCAAGTCCACTGCGTTTTTTTTGCGCGGATAGTGGAACTCCAATAAGTATGATGATCAGGGATGCCACCGGGAGAGCCATTTTACTGTGAAATTTGACGATGACTCTTCCCAGGTTTGAAAAGCCGGCTTGTTGCTTTTCTTCAATGTACCGGTAATGCTGTATGATATCCATCTCATCCGGCTGAACACCGAGATCTCTGAGGGACGATGCTGTTAGGGAAAGTTTCAGGGTGTCATTACCCGGGTTTTCCCGAAAGAGCACTCCGTTCTCATTGAAGATTCTCGTGCTGGTTTCATGCAAAAGCCAGCGGTCGAGGTTTTTTTCATAGGAGATTTTTTTTGCATCGATACGGCTGACGAGTTCCGGGCCGTCAAAGGTTTCGAGAGATATGTTGAAACCGGTGGCCTGTTGAGGATCGAGAGCTCCTATGGACAGGATTCTGTTTCGTGATTCGAGGATATGCAGGTTTTTATTCCCTGAAATCGCTTCGAATTTCTTGTCGAAATATTCCATTTCAAAGCGATTTTTCTCCACAGCTGCTTTTGGGTGCAGCCAGCCTGCATTGAGGATATTGAAGGTCGATAGGAGCAATGCTGTCATGAAAAAGGGCCTGAGCAGCTGTTTCATGCTTATTCCTGCTGCTTTCATTGCAGACAACTCACTTGCTCCCGACATCCGTCCGGTTACATACAGAGAGGCGAGCAAGGTACTCAACGGTGAGATCAGCAAGATGGTTTCAGGTACGAGACTCCAGAAGTACAGGGTTACTTTTCCTGCACCGATCCCCTTGTCGATGAACCGGCCTATGTTTTCTATGAGATTGACAAGAATGAACAGCGCTGTAAAACTTATCGCAGCAAAGACATAGGTCGAAAGGAACTGCCGGGCGATATATTTATCCAGAAGTTTCATGAAGTACAGGTAGGAAGACGTTTTATGCCGGAAACCAAAAAATGCAGGTGTACTCCACTATAGGGATACACCTGCAGCTCAGCTAGCTCAACAGGTCAACTGCTCAGCAGCATTTCTTCTTCTCCTGAAAACAGCTGATCGGTGATTTCGGCTTATTGCCCTATCAGTACCGAGGCACCTTCGCTGTCACCCATAATGATGACTTTGGAGTTGTCTGACTTGACCAGGTTCTGAAGGGCTTTTATCTGTTCATATTTCAGCAACTTATCTGTCAATGACTGTGAAAGAATTTGCTGATAGTCGGCTATACCCTTGGCTTCGACACGTTTTCTTTCAGCTTCCTGTGTTTCTTTTTGCAGGACGAACTGCATTTTCTGGGCTTCCTGTTCAGCATTGATCTTGGCTTCGATGGCGGCTTTTACAGACTGAGGAAGAGAGATGTTGCGAACAAGCAGGTTTTCGAGAATAAGGCCGCGATTTTCAAAGTCGTTTTTGATGCTCGAAAAGATTTTCGTTTGAAACTCGTCACGTTTCTTCGAGTAAAGATCTACAGCGTTGTATATGACTGCGTTGTCCCTGATACGTGTTCTTGCGGTCGGACGGACGATTTTATCGATATAAGAGAGACCGGGGCCGATTTCCCGACGTATTTCAGGAGCCTTGATAGGATTGATGCGGTAAAGGACGGTCATGTCGATGGTGACTTCCAGTCCATCGGCGCTGAGGACTCTTATAGGGGCATCACTCAACTGTGAAAGTTCGGTTTCCGTACCGGACATGGTATAGGTCTGGGTGGTGATGTCGAACAACTCCACCTTGACGAGCGGGTTGATGATGTTGAGCCCGCTGGAGAGCACCTCTTCCTGAACTTTACCGAATAATACCTTGACGCCGATTTTACCAGGTTCAACGATTCGGACACTTGCGGTCAGAATCCCGAGTATTATCGCAAATATTCCTCCGATCTTGAACAGCCCGGAAAACCTTAGCAGAGAAGGGTTGAGCGATCGTGCCGTAATCCCTATGAATAAAAGTACGATACCGAGAAAGAGTAGTGAAGTCATGATTGATATACGGATTGTTTTTTTGTTGCAGAGCCGGTTCGATGGACGACTGATTATGCAGTAAAGTTACCATTATTTTATTCCTCCCTGAAGCATCAATAACCGAATATTTCCTCGAGAGAAAGATTGTCGACTTTTCCGAACTTGCCAAGAGTTTCCATGTCGAGGTTTTCTTTTTTTCCCAGTACCAAGAGCGTGTATTTTTTATCGGAGAACCGCTGCCGGTGGAATGCTGCTATGTCTTCGAAGCCGAGGTTTGCGGTATTATCATAAATATCCTTTCGGATATCATGGTTCAAGCCGAGTTTTTGTGCCTCTTCCCTGGTGAAAAGAATTTTTGTTCTGGTCAGCCGTTCGGTACGGATTTTTCTCTGAATTCCGTTTTTTGCCGCTGCGAAGAGATCCGGTGATTCAGGCAGGTTTTCCTGTAATTGGGTTAAGCCTGAGAGCGCTTCGGGAAGTTTATCCGCCTGGGTCCCGATATAGCTGAAAATATAATGATGTTCATCTTTGTCTTTGGGTATGCGGTAAACCGAAAAGACAGAATATGCAAGAGCCTTCGCTTCACGGAGTTCCTGAAAAACGACCGACGACATGCCTCCTCCGTAATACTCGTTGAAGAGTGTGATCAATGGAATCTGTTCCGGATCATACCGTTCGTCTCTGGAGAGCATGAGCATTTCAGCCTGTGTCATGTCGTAATCGACGACATAAACACGGTTTTCCTGCTGCTCGATCTCTCTGTAAGGTTCTATGTCCGGGATAGGGACGAGTTTCCGTTTGAGGTGTTCGAGTTCCCGAAGTTCGGAAGAAAGCTTGCCTGGTGCAGCTGGCCCATAGTACAATACTCTATGGCGGTATCGCATGAGAGTGTCGATTTCGGCAAGCAACTCTTCGGGGGTTACCTTGTTGAGTTCGCCATTGTCGAGCACATTGGTGAATGGTGACGATGCGCCGTAGCGTCCGTAATGATGCATTGCCTCGAAAAGGATTTTACGCTTCGAAAGCTTGTCGTCGGCTCTCTCCTTCAAAATACCTGCCTTTAGTTTTTCGAGTGCTTCAGCATTGGGACGGGCATCGCAGAGCAGCGTTTCGAGCATGTGAAGCGCTGTAGGAAAATGTTCCTGAAGACCGGAAAGTTTCAAGTAGAGGTGGTCGTCCGCAGTATACGCTGAAAAGCTCGCTCCAATCTTGTACATTTCCTGATTGAATTCGGCCGGTGTCAATGTAGATGTTCCCAGGTAACTGAGATAATCGAGTGCCAGATCGATTTTTTTTGTGTGATTATTGCCGATATCAAAGACATAGTAGAGGGAGAATAGGTCGTTTTCATTGTTTTTGACGGAATAGATCGGAACACCGTCGATAATGTTTTCCGATTGAATATCTCGCTCGAAGTCGAGAAAAACAGGGTCGATATCTTCTGTTTTGCGGGCAAGTATGTTTTCAGCAAAAACAGATGTTTTATTGCGGTTTACCTTGAGCGGTGTTATCGGCGGTTTCTGAATTTTGGGAGTTTCCGCATCTTTGCCATGCTGCTTGTAAATGGCAACGTAGTTGTTCCCGTAATGGTTACGTGCAAAGGCTGATATTTCTGCCTTGGTGATGCTGCTCAGGCGCTCTCTTTTCTCAACCACACTTTGCCAGTCGATACCGAGCACAAAGGCATCGACAAACGTTTCCGTGCGTCCCCTGTTTGTTTCAAGGGTTCTGAGTTCCTCGATCTTCAGATCGTTGATGACTGCCTCGAGCAGCCAGTCCGGGAAATTTCCTTTTTTGACGTTTTCGACCTGTTCGAGCAGGTGTTCCCTGACTTCATCGAGGCTTTGACCTTCTCGGGGTTTGGCGGAAAGAAGGTGCGTTGAATAATCTTTCATTTCGACCACCATCGAGGCAGCATCGAGGACTTTTTGACTTTGATTGAGGTTCAGGTCGATAAGGCCTGCCGTCTGATTGTGCAGTATTTTGTCGATAAGGGTAAGAAAATCAATATCCGGTGTGTCGGCCCCTCCGAACCTGAAGCCGATAACCAGTTCTTCCGCTTCGGGACCTTTTACCTTTGTGACCACCGGTTGTCCGATTGGATCTTCTTTTGGTGGGAAAAACTGAGGAACGGTATTGGGCTGGAGTTTCGAGAATTTTTCATCGATCAGCTGTATCGCTTCATCGGGATCGAAATCACCGGCAATACAGATCGCCATATTGTTCGGCACATACCAGGTACGGTAATAATCGATGACATTTTTTATTGACGGATTTTTCAGGTGCTCCGCTTCGCCGATGGTTGTTTGTGTGCCGTATGTATGTTTCCTGAAAAGGCCTGCGTAAAGATTTTCCCAGATTTTCCTGCTGTCGCTGTCCATCGTCATGTTTTTTTCTTCATAGACGGTTTCAAGCTCGGTATGGAACAGGCGCATGACCGGATTTCTGAACCTTTCTGCTTCTATGGTCAACCATTTTTCAAGCTGGTTGGACGGAATATCGTTCAAGTAGACGGTTTGTTCTACCCAGGTGTATGCATTCGTTCCTCTTGCCCCTATTGAACTGAGCAGTTTGTCATACTCGTTGGGTATGGTGAATTCAGCTGCAAAATTGGATGTGCTGTCGATGTGACGATAAATATCCGCTCTTTTATCCGGATCGTCGGTTGAGCGGTATTCTTCGTAAAGATCCATGATTTTCTGCAGTTCGACTTTTTCCTTTTCGTAATCCAGAGACCCGATAGAGTCCGTTCCTTTGAAAAGCATATGCTCGAGGTAGTGGGCGAGACCGGTTGTTTCCGCAGGATCGTTTTTACTGCCGGCCCTTACGGCGATCGAGGTGTATATCCTCGGCTCGTCCTTATGCGGACTCATGTAGACTGTCAGGCCGTTGTCGAGGGTGTAGATTCTTGTATGCAGAGGGTCGTTGGGTACTGTGGTGTATGAATACCGGTGTTCAGAATGCATAGCGGTGCACGACATTAGGATTAAAAGAATAAAAGCGTTAACGAAGGTACAGCGAATAGTGGCCGGGTGGATGAGTGGCTGACGGGAACAAAGACACATATACTGTACGGTATTTTGAGAGGCATTTTCCTGTTTCAATAACTTTCATGGTACAATCCTGAGAAAGAACTAACAAATTTTATAAATAGTTTAAATAGTTGAACAATAGCAATTTTACGGTAAGAAGGACGTGAAGCGGTAAAAGTAAAGCCAATGAAAAGAAACGACAACAATGTATATACAATTGAAAGCAACTATAAACCTAAAGGCGATCAGCCGGAAGCTATCCGGCAGCTTACCGATGGTGTGTTGAGAGGCGACCAGAGTCAGGTTCTTCTGGGTGTCACCGGTTCAGGTAAAACCTTCACGATGGCCAACGTTATCGCTGCTGTCAACAAGCCTGTTCTTGTCATCAGTCATAACAAAACGCTTGCCGCTCAGTTGTACGGTGAACTACGGCAGTTTTTTCCACATAATGCGGTAGAGTATTTTATAAGCTATTATGATTTCTATCAGCCTGAAGCCTATATCCCTTCGATGGATAAGTACATCGCAAAGGATTTGCGAATTAACGATGAAATCGAGCGGCTGAGGCTCAAAGCGACCAGCGCTCTTTTAAGTGGTCGCAAGGATGTCGTTGTAGTGAGTTCCGTGAGCTGCATCTATGGATTGGGTTCACCGGAAGACTGGAAAGCTCAGATAGTGGAACTTCGTCGGGAAATGGAAAAAGACAGGGACGAGTTTTTGAAAGAGCTTGTTTCCCTTCACTTTGTTCGTGATGACAAGGACCTGGCCTCCGGAAAATTCAGGGTGCGAGGAGATGTCATCGATCTCGTTCCGATGCATGAAGATATTGCTTTGCGCGTAGAGTTTTTCGGCAATGAGATCGAGAGGCTGCAGCTTTTCGATCATCAAAGCGGTGAAATTCTCGGTGATCAGGAGTATGCCTTTGTCTACCCCGCACGGCAGTTTGTCGCCGAAGAGGAAAAACTGAAACAGGCTATGTTCGCTATAGAAAATGAACTGGCCGGGCGTCTGAACGTTTTACGTGCCGAAGACAAGCTTGTCGAGGCACGCAGGCTGGAAGAGAGAACCCGTTACGACCTGGAAATGATGAAAGAGCTGGGGTATTGCTCGGGAATTGAGAATTATTCACGTCATCTGTCAGGAAGGGATGCCGGAGACAGACCGTACTGTCTCTTGGATTATTTCCCGAAAGACTACCTTGTCATTATTGATGAATCACATGTTACATTTCCGCAGATCCGTGGAATGTATGCGGGTGACCGTTCCAGAAAAACCATTCTTGTCGATTTCGGGTTCCGACTCCCTTCGGCTCTTGACAATCGACCGTTGCGTTTCGAAGAGTTCGAATCGATGGTCCCGCAGTTGATAAGTGTCAGTGCGACTCCTGGAGAATACGAACTTCGCCGTACGGGCGGGGCGGTTGTCGAACAGCTTGTACGACCGACCGGTTTGCTCGATCCGGAAATTTATGTTCGGCCTGTCAATGGGCAGATCGACGATCTTCTCGAAGAAATCCGGAAGCATACTGCCAAAGGATTCAAGTCTTTGGTGATGACCCTGACGAAGCGCATGAGTGAAGATCTGCATGATTTTCTCAGAAAAGCCGGCTTGAAGGTGCGTTATCTGCACTCTGAAATCAAGAGCCTCGAGAGGATGCAGATCCTCAGAGAGCTGAGAACCGGAGAGATCGACATACTTGTGGGAGTAAACCTTCTCCGGGAGGGACTTGACCTGCCTGAGGTGTCTCTTGTCGCTATTCTCGATGCCGACAAGGAGGGTTTTTTAAGGGATAGCAAATCACTGATGCAGATTGCGGGCCGTGCCGCCAGAAATGTTGAAGGCAAGGTGATTTTTTATGCTGAGAAGATTACCGATTCCATGCGGACGGTTATCGAAGAAACCCGGAGGCGCAGAACGGTTCAACAGCAGTTCAATGCGGAACACGGTATCACTCCCGCATCGATCGTCAAGTCGGTTGACCAGGTTCTCGATACCACAGGGGTAGCCGATGCCGAGGAGCGGTTCAGAAGAAGAAGAATGGGACTCGAGCAGCGGTCACAGAGAGTTCTGGAGGACTTGATCGGTTCCCTGGGAAGCGAGGATCTGTATGCCATGGCGGAAACCCTCAAGCTGGAGATGCAGGAGGCGGCAGAGGGCATGGAGTATGAAAAAGCGGCATATCTTCGCGATGAGATTGCTAAGCTCGAGCACGCTGCGGAAGGAAAGACGCAAGGAAACGAACAAGAAAGCAAGAAGCTCCACAAATGAATGATGACGATTGATGGGAGAATGCATCTGGCGCTCTTGGAATTTCTGAAGGCATTTTCAAAACCTGTTCAAGTGTCGCTATTGTAACCTTATGAGCAATGAGCAATGAGCAATGAGCAATGAGCAATGAGCAATGAGCAATGAGCAATGTTTTTTCTTTGACTTCTTACGTATCGCTCGTTATTTATGTATTGGAACAGAAAATCATAAACCCGATTACCGGTACTTGACGTATGTTAGCCCAGATTGAAAAAGCACAATATGAAAAGATGCATGAAATTCTTCGACTGGCTCGGAAGAATCTCAGGAATTTCGATGAATCGCTGATTCAACGGGCTTTTTTCATGTGCTATAGAGCGCATGAAGGTGAAAAGCGTGCATCCGGAGAACCATTTTTCTATCATCCTGTTGAAGTTGCGAAAATACTGCTTACCGAGCTTCCTCTTGACGGGGTTTCGATAGCTGCGGCCCTGTTGCACGATGTCATAGAGGACAGTGAGTATACCTATGAGGACCTAGCAGCGGAACTGGGCAGTGAGGTGGCGGATATCGTGGAGGGTCTTACCAAAATCTCCGGGATTATGATCAACCGTGAGATTACTCAGGCAGAAGGCTTTCGCAAGATGCTGCTTTCAGTCGTCAAAGATGTGCGGGTTATTCTGATAAAGTTTTGTGATCGATTGCACAACATGCGAACCCTCGATGCTCTACCGGAGCATCGCCGCCTTAAAATCGCCCTGGAGACACGAGACATTTATGCCCCGCTTGCACATCGTTTCGGTCTCGGAAAGATGAAGATAGAGCTTGAAAACCTGGCGTTCAAGTATATCGACCCGGATATGTTCGAGAAGATTCAGCAGAAGGTACGGCTCAGTAGAGGGGAAAGAATCGCTTATCTCGACAAGATGATTGTGCCAATCAAAAAGGATCTGGAAAAGCAGGGATTCAAGGTGGATGTTGAGGGTAGGGCAAAACATCTGTTTTCCATTTATAACAAGATGCGTTATAAGAACAAGCGTTTCGAGGATATTCACGACCTTTACGGCATCAGGATCGTCATTGATACCGAACGGATTTCCGATTGCTTTGCTGCCTACGGTTACATAACACAGAAATATCCGCCGCTTCCCCAGCACTTCAAGGATTATATTTCCATCCCGAAACATAACGGATACCAGTCGCTTCATTCTGCGATTCTCGGGCCGAAAGGACGTGTCGTGGAGGTGCAGATTAGAACAAGCCGGATGCATGAGTTTGCGGAATTCGGTGTTGCGGCTCATTGGCGTTACAAGGAGAAAGTATCCAAGGATGACGCTACGATAGACACGTTTCTCAAGTGGGCTCGTGATCTCATCAAGGATGCCGACTCGGCTGCCTCGTTCATGGAGGGTTTCAAGCTGAATCTCTATCATGACGAGATCTATATTTTTACACCCAAAGGTGATATGAAAACCCTGCCTGCCGGAGCAACTCCTATTGATTTTGCGTACTCGATACACACGGAGATAGGTAACGGGTGTATCGGGGCGAAAGTGAACGGGAAAATCGTCAGACTCAATTCCGAGCTCAGGTCGGGTGATCGTGTAGAGATCATCACCTCCAAGAACCAGAAACCCAAAGCAGATTGGTTGAAGTTCGTTGTGACCCACCGGGCTCGTATGAAAATTCGCTCGGCAATCAACGAAGAACGGCGTCGCCAGATTGAAAAAGGCCGGAACATGTGGGAAAAGATGCTTTCCGGCACGAAGAAGCTGCTTACGGAAAACGATATCATAAAACAGGTCCGTAAATACGGCATCAAAACACCGGCAGATTTTTTCAGCGCATTGGCTAACCAGCAGATTGACGCCGAAAAGGTTTTCAAAAGTCTGGCCGATCAGGAACAGCAGCCCTTCACAACCGAGAAGCCGGAGCCTGAAGAGTACGAATATGATGCGTTTGCAGAAGAGGCTCGAAAGGGGAAAGAGGGTGAAAGAGTCGGCAAGGATGAAGTTGTTATCGAAGGGTTACCCAATATTGCGTATTCTTATGCCAAATGCTGTAAGCCGGTTCCCGGAGATGATATCATAGGGTTTGTCACCAAAGAGGGGTTTGTGAAGATCCATCGGAAAAACTGTGTCAATGTCAGTAATGAAAGTCTTCTGAAAAGTGAGCGCGTCGTAAGTGTTTCCTGGAACAGGAAGGTTGAAACCGAGTTTCTTGCCGGGGTTAAGGTGGTTGGAGAAGACAGGATCGGTATAACGAACCAGATAACCGGTGTGCTTTCCAAGTCCGATATCAATATTCGCAGTATCTCTTTGCATGCGAAAGACGGGATGTTTATCGGAACGGTCATGATCTATGTCCGTAACATAGCTCGTTTGCAGGCTTTGATGGATAAAATCAGAAAAGTACAGGGTGTGTTTTCCGTCGAGCGTCTCGGAAACTGAGCTGGTTTCCTATGAAATTGAAGATATTTTTGCACCGATACTTCGGTGTATCCTTTTATGCTTTGATGCAGAAATACCTCGAGGCTTTTGCCGGAGGAGCAGACATTGCATCAGGGCGTTGGTTTTGAAAAGACAGATGACCTCATAATCATGAACGGCATGAGCATCTATTCCGAGGAAATCGAACAAACCCTTGGTTCCCATCCGGGTGTTCATGATGCAGTGGTTCTGTCACTGAAAGACGGGATCTACCAGGATAGCCTTGTCTGTGCTGTAGTGCTTGAAAAGAATTCGGAAGCGACCGCTGACGATCTGTTCACGTTTACCCGGGAGCGGTTCGGTGCGTCTGTTCTCTATCGTGTCGTGATCCTCGATGACATTCCTCGTAATGAGCGGGGAAAACCTGTTCGAACCGAACTGAACAAGACGATTCTAACCCTTCTGGGGCGGAGTGCCGTGCTTGGCGGAAAAGGGAAGGCACAGCCTTTGGACCAGCGCGCCCGTGACTCCATCGAGGCTGCCGGTTTTTCCGAGATGTCTGTCCCTGAAAAAGGAAGGCTTGTTCCCCTGCGTCCGATCGAATCGACCCAATGGGGAGGTGTCGATGAAGAAGTCACTGACCATGTTCATCCCGAAAATCTCGTGACGGCTCCCGATGCTGCAAAACTTTTCAGTCTCGATGTAGCGGGCATAGACATCATCAGCACCGATATCTCTGTGCCTTGGTATGAGAATGGAGCTATCATCAACGAAGTCAACTACGCCCCTTTGTTCGGAGGGGGGGAGATTTCAAAGCGCCATATACCAATTTTCCTCCGTGAGTTCATGGCAGGTGACGGCAGAATCCCTGTCAACGTTTTTGTCGGAGGGGAGCGTGCGTTGCGAGCTACGTTCAGGCTCTGGAGAGCTCTGCTTTCAAAAGGAATACACGCATTTCTGACCAATGAAAGGCAAACCTTCGATTCTTCAGGAAAACCGGTTCACATGCCGTTCATAAGCCTCTATCGGCGTATTCGAGCCCTGACGCTTTCGCCGAAAGTTGATGCGATTGTCATGGCGGTCCAGACGGACGAGTTTCTCTTTAGCGGTTTACCCCTTGAATATGTCGATAGTATAACTGTGTGTGATGCTCGGCTGGCATCGTTCAGGGAACAGGACAAACCGCTGTCAGCAGAACGCCTCGATGCAATGAAACACTTTCTTGCAGACTGGAAAAAAGTATGAAACGTTCAAGGCGGATTTATCAGTGGCCGTTACGTCAGATTCCGTCCGGTATCATCTGCGAACAAGCATACAGGCTGGGGATACTTCCGATCGGTAAAATCAGAATGCAATTCTCATGGTGTACCAGCTTCCGGTTCCGAGTTCAGGATGATGAACAAGGGCTATGTCTCCCTGGAGGCTCTCGAAGATAAAGCCAGCTCCTCCGGAAAATGTCGATGGTCCTGTCGTGAAGCCTGCACGTAGATTCAGGAAAGAAAAGACTCGAACTTCTCCGCCTGCCCGCAGCCTGGCATCTTTTTTTTCCCGCTTTTCGATGACCGCATTGAGGACAATGTCGGTTGAGGGCTTGTACGCTAAACCGGCAAAACTTGTCGAGGGAGCATTTTCGCCATTCTTGCCTGTTTCCGGACGGTTCAGATTGAAAATCGAGGCGCCCAGGTTCAAAGAGGAAGAGAGTGATGTAAGGACTCCGAGGTTGACCCCCAGAGTGGACTCGGATCCTTTTTCTGCGGTATCCCTGTCGAGAATACCGGCTGATATTCCGGCTCGTAAAGGGCCTGCTACTTTTGTTGCATACGTAAGGAAAGTGAATGTCTCGTTATAGAGAGAGGAGCCGTAATTCAGCCAAGAGATTCCGGCACATCCGTTCCTGTCGAATGAAAGAGCGTTTGTTTGCAAGGTGCCGTAAAAACTGTCAAACGAGCTTTGTCCGAACGGTAGCGCATAGGAGATGCCGGCAGAGCGATTTTTCTCTGCTGCACGTGAAGCGGGATTATAGAAAATACCGAAAGGAGAATTTTCAAGGGCTACGCCAGCACCTCCCATTGCTTCGACGCGTGCATCCGGGCTGTGGTGTTCGAAACTGCCGGATACAGTCGCAGGGATAAGGTTGAGGATTAAGAGCAAAAAAAGGAAAGTTACTTTCATGTATGTACATCTCTACGGGAGGGTGTATTAAAGGAGTAATATAATTTATTTCTTTAAAAAACATGATGTTATTGCTGATGAATCCTTTGTTTTTTCCTGACTGTAAGGAAATCCGTATTATTTTGTGTTCTTGAACTCGGATTGCGAGTCTTGGAATATCGTTCGTAACAGTCTTGAATGATCAAAACCATAGTTGAATAAACGCAAGGAGCATAACCATGAAATCCGGTTTTTTTAAGATTCTATCCGTTTTTTTTCTCGCTTTCATGTTCAGCGGTTGTGGATACAATGCCATGCAAAAGAATGAAGAGGGGGTCAGCAAGGCATGGGGAGACCTCGAGTCACAGCTTCAGAGAAGAGCCGATCTTGTCCCCAATCTCGTTGCAACGGTGAAGGGCGCTGCCGATTTCGAGCAGGAAACCCTTACGGGGGTTATCGAAGCTCGGTCAAAGGCATCCTCTGTCCAGTTGACCCCTGAAATGCTCAGTGACCCGGCAGCAATGGCTAAATTTCAAAACGCGCAGGGAGAACTATCATCCATGCTTTCGAGGCTTATGGTTGTTGTAGAGCGATACCCTGAGCTCAAAGCGAATCAGAACTTCAGGGATCTGCAAAACCAACTGGAAGGTACCGAAAACAGAATCAGCGTTGCTCGTCAACGGTATAACGCTTCAGTTGAAACCTTCAATTATTCGATAAGAATGTTTCCAAACTCACTGACCAATGGTGTTATTCTTCACCTGAAGCCGAAAGAGTATTTCAAGGGTGATGCATCGGCGCAAGAGGTGCCACAGGTGGAGTTTTAAATGGTGCAGAGTTCTCTTGTAAGGAAGATGCCATACATGCTCGGTGGTATATTGTTCATTATCATGGTGCAGGTTTTCTTTTGGCCAGTCAGCTTGGCTGAAGAGCTTCCCTCTTTGACCGGAAGGGTGAACGATTATGCTTCTATGATTACTCCTGAGACAGCAAGAGGTATCGATGAAAAGCTTTCACGGCTCGAAGAAAACGAGTCGACGCAGGTTGTTGTTCTGACCGTTGATTCCCTCGAAGGTGAACCGTTGGAGGACTTTTCCATCCGTGTTGTGGAGGCGTGGAAGATAGGGGAGAAAGATTACGATAACGGGGTTTTGTTGCTCGTTGCAAAACGGGACCGCAAGGTGCGTATAGAGGTTGGTTATGGACTTGAAGGGAGGCTTACCGATTTAACCGCAGGAAGAATCGTCGATAACGAGATCGTACCTTTTTTTGCGAAAGGCCGTTATGATCGAGGAATTGCCCACGGTATCGATATGATCATTGCCGCCGTTCAGGGTGAGTATTCTGCCATTCAGAAAGAAAATGATGACGAGCAAAACGGAGGATCTCTTCTTCCCGTTCTGATTATCCTGATCGTGATCATTTACTTTTACAGTCAGGTGCCTCGTGGCGGTGGTGGGCACGGTTCCGGTCCGCTGATATTCACAGGAGGTCTTGGTAGCGGTGGATTTTATGGCGGAGGCCGTGGAGGCGGAAGTTTCGGCGGAGGCGGTTTCAGCGGTGGAGGCGGAAGCTTCGGTGGCGGTGGTGCTTCTGGAAGCTGGTGAATGCCGGATACCGGTTTGTCTCTTGTGATTCGTTGCGTCGATCTGAGTTAAGTTGTTCTATAAAATAGATATAAGGGATTTTTTTATGAGCGATCTTGTCGGAAGATTTCTTTCCGAAGATGACAAAGCGACAATAGAGAAAAAAGTTCGCGAGACTGAAAAACGGACTGCTGGAGAAATTGTTGTGATGGTTGTCTCTTCGAGTCATCATTATCCTCTTGCCAACATTCTTGGCGGGATGCTGTTCGGTATTATCGCAGGAGTTACGGTTTCCTTGATAACGGGTCTGGGTACCATGTGGCATTTTCTGGGATTTTTCGTGCTGGCATTTGTGTTGAGCAATGAGGTTATCAAGAGGAGTTTTTTTCTCAAGCGCCTGTTTGTTACCGGTTCCGATATGGACGAGGAGGTTGAAGAAGCAGCGATAGGATCGTTTTATAAAAAGGAGATATACAATACCAGGAATCATACAGGAATTTTGATCTACATATCCCTTTTTGAACATCGAGTATGGGTGTTCGGGGACAAAGGCATCGATGCGTCAGTGGATAAATCTGTGTGGCAGGAGATAACCGGTATGATAACGGCAGGCATCAAGGAGAAGAGGCAAGTTTCAGCTATCTGCCGAGCTGTCGAGCGTTGCGGCGATATTCTCGAAAAGCATTTTCCGGCAGAGCCGGATAACTCGAATGAACTTGGTGATTCCGTGATAATAGGGCATTGAAACGAGAAGAAGAGGCTTATGAAATCGTTGTGCAAGCTTACGAGAAAAGAGGTGGAAAAAAATATCAAGAACCTGGTGAAGGATGTGGTCAAGCCAAGATACTATTGTGAGAAATGTGCACGGGTTTCGAAAAAGAAGGAACATCTGTGCAAGCCGGTAAAGATTGTTTCCTGATCACGCGGTTGATCTACCGTTTTTTTCAACAATGAAACAGCAAAAAATGCATATTTAACAACAACAGCCCTTCGCGTCAGCGTATCGCATTTCGTATGAGGTTGGCTATCTTTCTATCCTGTACGGAAGCTGTTTGTGTTTTCGTGCTTTATTAAATTCGAGAGAGTTCACAATGACGTATTACAAAAATCTTTTACCGTTGTTTCTTCTGATTGTTTGTTTTGGTCTCGGTGCATGTGGCCCGAGTGCCGAGGAACTCAATACCAGTGCAATGGAGAAGCTGGAAAACGAGGATTTCGGTGGGGCACTGGAAGATCTCAACAAAGCCATCGAGCAGGATTCAGGGTATGCGGTGTCCTACTTTAACCGCGGGCATGTTTACATAAAAACCGGAGAGCTACTGAAAGTGCTCGAAAATTTCGACAAAGCCATTCATCTGGACTCGGGGTATGTAGAAGCATACTATAACCGTGGTATAATTTACAGCTACTTCGAAGAGTATGATAAATCAATGGCTGATTTCAACAAGGTTATAGTGCTGCATCCAGAGGATACGGAGGCCTATGTCAGCAGGGCTTTGGTTCGTTCATGGCTCGGTGACAGGGAAGGGGAACTTGCCGACCTGAAGGTAGCTGCCAGACTCGGTGACCATGCTATTCGCGAGTTGCTCGAGGATAACGGCATTGAATGGGACGATGAAGCGGCGAAAGAGGGTACAAGCGATCATGAAGATGAAAAAGCGTTGACGCGGTAGCTTGAACAATACCAAGGTGCCTGAGACCGTCATGCTGATCGAATATTTTTTCTTTGCTGTAACGGGAACCGGTATATCCGGCCGGTGAATTCCTCTCGATTGCTATGAAACGTTTTCTTATGACACTGCGCTCTTCGATGCAGGGACAGAAAACAACAAAGAGCGATGTTCCTTTTGTTGTCGACGAACGCAGCACAACCCTGGAGAAACGGTGATTCTTTTTGTTGAAAGCCAGGAATCGAAAAAGCGCAGGATGGGTGCTCTTCTTACTGTTCTTGTACTTGTTGCCTCATTGATATTCCTCATGAATGATTATCGTCTTTCAGGATCGACCACCGGAGATCTCGAACGTGAAGAAAGCTGGGAACGCTCAGGGGTGATGCCTGATATCATGGTTTCCGGCATCGAGGTTCAACCAAGGGTGCCCCGGGGAGCCGAGTCGTTTGTTCTGAGTGTCTTCTGCCAGAACATCGGTGTCGTCCGGTCAGGGATTTACACCGTCGAGGTCGTTGTCGGTGATGTCAATGGAGGCGAGGTGTTTAAAAGCCGGGCCGTGCAAAAAAAGGCCCTTGAACCGGGGCAAGTAGGGGCTGCTTTTTCAGCCTCGGTCGACCTCGATGGATTCCTCCCCGGTAAGTATACCATATCGGCTATGGTAATTCCCGAGGGCTTTGAAGACAGTAATTCCGAGAACAATCGAAGTTCAAGGGTTGTCGATATATTGTAACCGGTTGTCTTTTGTTAGAGGAAATATGAAAATTGATGAAAGCGATAAAAATCCTAAGGCGTAGTAGATATAAGGATCTCTCATAGATGCAACCCCATTGTTTTCGATAGTACGACAGAGTCCGTGTATAGAAGTAACGGAATGACGTTGTACTGAATTCCCTTATGTGCCTTAGAGACATATCTTTTGGAAGGGTTCCATTGTTTCTGCGGTGCACAGTCCGATATGGAAGAGAATGACAGTGCCGCAGATTTATTTCCCGGAATTCTATATTGTTATGTTTATTGCAGAAAATGACAGCGTTATCGTGGTGAAAAGCGGATGCTGTCGGTACCATAACGATGTAAGGTTGACGATTCATGAAAAAAACAGCGTTGTATTCGTGGCACGAGGAAAGAGGGGCGAAAATGATCGATTTCTGCGGTTACCTCATGCCTGTTCAGTATTCCGGAATTATTGCAGAACATAAGTGCGTTCGTACTGCAGTGGGGCTTTTCGATGTTTCCCATATGGGCAACTTTTATGTTACAGGGGCACGTTCTCTCGAGTTTCTTCAGTTCATGACTTCCAATGATGCGGCTTCCCTGAAAAACGGTCAGGCGCAGTATACGTTGATGCTTTATCCCGATGGCGGAATTGTCGATGATCTTATCATCTACAGAATAGATCATGAAACATGGTTTCTTGTCGTCAATGCAAGTAATATGGAAAAAGATTTCAATTGGCTCAGGGAGCATGTCGAAAAGTTCGAGGGTGTGTCGGTTGAAGATCACACGGAGAGACTTTCACTCATTGCCATGCAGGGGCCTAAGTCGATGCATATTCTTGAACGTGTCTTTTCTTCATCGGTATGCGAACAGCTTTCTCCTTTTCAGTTCCTCAGGACCGGCTTTCAGGGCAGTGAGCTCATGATAGCCTGTACTGGGTATACGGGAGAAAAAGGTGTCGAGATTTCGGTCCCGAATGACCGTGCGGAGGATTTATGGAAGGTTTTCATGCAGGAAGGCAGTGAATTTGGTATTCAGCCCATTGGGCTTGGAGCAAGGGACACTTTGCGGCTTGAAATGGGCTACCCGCTCTATGGTCATGAAATAAGCCGTGAAACCAACCCAGTTGAAACTCGATTGAAGTGGGTGACGAAACTTGACAAGGATGATTTTATCGGCAAGGAAGCTTGTATGGAAGTTGATCGCCAGCCTGAGCGGACCATTGTTGGGTTTGTTATGGAAGAGCGTGCGATTCCTCGCCAGGGGTATGTGTTGTACGACAGTGCCGGAAATGAAATCGGAAATGTCTGCAGCGGTACCATGTCACCAACCTTGAAGAAACCTATAGGGACAGCACATGTTTTGCGGAGCTCGATGGCGCCGGGAAGCATTGTTTTCATGGATGTCAGGAATAAGCGTTACAGTGGTAGGGTTGTCAAATTACCGTTTGTCAATCGGGGGTGAAAATAGGGAGAATGGATAATGGGGATTAGGTAATGGGGGATGGATGGTTATGGGACACGTTTCATACCAATGAACGATCAATGAACAATGAATTAGACTTCAGGCATAGTTACTTTCATGAATAAGGATAAGCTGAAAAAAGAGCTGTCAGGGATAGTGCTGGGCATCATTGCCTTTTTTTATATCGGGGCGTTGCTGTTTTATGATAGAGATGACCAAACGGTTCTTGCAGGATTGAAGTGGTATGAGTTTTTTGGCCGTAACGCTATGGAAACGGTTTCCAAGCTTCACAATCCTTTCGGTATTTTCGGAGCACGCCTGGCGGAACTTTTCATCAGATCTTTTCTAGGCTATATTTCAATTGTTCCTGGTTTGGCTGTTATATACTGGGCGTGGTCTCTTTTGCGTCATAAAAGCCTCAAGCCTCCGTTGCTTTTTACGTTTTATACGGTTTTCATTTCTCTTCTTGCGGCTTCCATGTTCGGGTTGACTACCGCTCCGTTCGGTGATGTCATGTCCGGTGTGATAGGAAGGATGCTGGCAGCATTTCTTTCAACGGTTATCGGCTATACGGGTGCATGGATTCTGCTTGGTGCACTGGCGGTGGCGGCAACTCTTTTCGCTGTAAGAGTTCTTGTTGAAAATCCGCTTGACAAGCTGCGTTCTGCGATCACCGGTGTCGGAGCGTTCAAGGGACGCATTGTTTCTTCCTTCGAGAGCAGGAGAAAGGAGGAATCGAAACCTGAAACCGAAGATGCGGAGTTGAGCCTGCCTTTCCCTCCTGAAAAACCGGACAACGCTTTTGTCGAAAAGCTGAATGAAGAACCTCAGGAAGAGACAACGAACTCTCTTTCACCAGTCCAATCTGATGATGAGCCGGAAATAACCATTCGTGAAGGAGTACATGAAAAAGAGGCCGATCTCGATAAACGCAGACTCAAGGTAAAGACAAAAGACAGGGTTGCCTATCGTTTTCCTTCTGTTGATCTGCTTCGTCATGCTCGTGATGAAGACGATTATATTGATGAAACGCTGCTTGAAGACAGTAAGAACAGGCTGCTTGAAAAGTTGCGGATATACAAGGTGGAGGTTGTGAGAATATCTGCAACCGTCGGTCCGAGAGTGACTCTTTTTGAACTTGAACTCGCACCCGATGTCAAGGTAAGCCGGGTGACGTCACTGGAAAATGATCTTGCGATGGCGATGGCGGCAAGAGGTATCAGGATCATTGCTCCGATTCCTGGGAAAAATGCCGTTGGTGTTGAAATTCCGCATGGCAAGCCGCGAACCGTTTGGATGCGTTCGGTTCTTCAGGTTGAAAAATTCAAGAACAACAGGCTGGCCCTGCCGGTTGTTTTGGGGAAAACCATTGCCAACCAGGTCTATCTTGAAGATCTTGTTACCATGCCGCACCTTCTCATTGCAGGAGCAACCGGTTCGGGAAAGTCGGTAGGTATCAACGTCATGTTGACCAGTCTTCTCTATGCATGCAGTCCTGACAGGGTCAAATTTGTGCTGATAGATCCCAAACGCGTCGAACTGCTGCATTATCAGAACCTCAAAAACCATTTTCTTGTAAAGTTTCACGGTCTTGACGAACAGATAATCACCGATCCGGCTAAAGCGGTGTATGCATTGAAATCGGTCGAGAAAGAGATGGAGCAGCGTTACGATCTGCTTGAAAAAGCCGGGGTTCGTAACATTGCGGATTACAACCGCAAACAGCCTGACCAGGCATTACCTTATCTTGTTGTCGTTGTCGATGAACTGGCAGACCTCATGATTACCGCAGGAAGGGATGTTGAAGAACCGATCACCCGCCTTGCACAACTCTCGAGAGCTGTCGGCATTCACCTTATTGTTGCGACGCAGAGGCCGTCTGTCGATATCATAACGGGGGTCATTAAAGCGAACTTTCCTGCAAGGATCGCTTTTCAGGTCGCAAGTAAGGTTGATTCCCGTACCATACTCGATGGGTCGGGTGCCGAACAGCTTCTTGGGAATGGTGATATGCTGTATCAGCCAACCTCACAGCCAAAACCCGAACGCATTCAATGTCCTTATGTCTCTTCAGGCGAAGTGGAGGCTATTACATCGTTTATCGGGAAACAGGACGGTTTGAAAAATTTCTATCATCTTCCCCAGCCGGATATCAGGGAAAAAGGAAATGGTATGCAAAATGGCGGTTTTCAGGATAAAGATGGAAGGGACTCCATGTTTGAGGAAGCCGCACATCTCGTTGTTATGCACCAGCAGGGTAGTGTTTCCCTGCTTCAACGTCGTCTGAAACTGGGTTTCAGCAGGGCTGCCCGTATTATGGATCAACTCGAAGCAGCCGGTATCGTGGGGCCTGCAGACGGTAGCAAGGCTCGTGATGTTTTGGTTGACAGTCACGATGCGCTTGATTTGTTGTTGAGAAATCTCGACTGAGAGAACCTCCGTTTTATCGGGAAGCGTGACTCTGAATGAGTGGGCTTTGAAAAAAAACATCGAACCTGTTGTTTCTGACAATCGCCTGATTTGGGAAAACCATTTTGTTTTTTGCTCGTGACAGTTCATATTAGGTCATGGGACACTATACCCTTGATTGTTTCCGTACACAAAAACAAAGAATATGAATACCAATAAAGATTATTTACCGGATACCGATCCACTGTATGACAGGGTTATAAAGGCACTTGAAGATGTTCGCCCTTACCTTCAGGCTGATGGCGGAGACTGCCAGCTTGTCGGCATTACCAAAGATATGGTTGTCGACGTCAAACTTCTCGGAGCTTGCGGTTCCTGTCCGATGAGTACACTGACACTTCGTGCAGGGGTTGAACAGGCAGTCAAGAGAGCTATTCCTGAAATCGCAAGAGTGGAATCGGTGTAAAAGCGAGTGGTAAATTCGTAATGAAAAGAGGCTGTCATGAAAAGGCAGCCTTTCGTATTGTAAGCAGATAATACTTGATGGTTCTGCTCCCCTTTGTGATTACTCTTCGCGAGCCTGGCTTCTGAGGAACAAAACAACTGTTTCACAGGTCTTACCCTGGAATCCATCGTATCATAACGCTTCTATGGGTGCCGGATCACCCCGTGTAATACTTATTGTTTATATTACACAGGGCGGCATGACTTTCGTCAATTGTGGTGGGCGCACGCTGCGGCATTATGTATGGAAATTTCTCTTGCAACCTCACAGGCTGCAGTGTCGATTGCCTTTGCAGCTATGCTGTCGGGAGACTCCACGACAACCGGCTTCCCACTATCTCCTCCTTCTCTGATACTACCCCCGATCGGTATGGAGCCAAGAAGTGCTATTCCCTGCGCCTTGGCGAACTTTTCCCCGCCTCCTTTGCCGAATATGTAATCTTTTGTGCCATCGGGCAGAAGATAGTGGCTCATATTCTCTATGAGGCCGAGCAGTGGTACGTTGACTTTTCTGAACATGGTGACCGCTTTCGAAACATCAGCCAGGGCAACATCCTGGGGAGTTGTGACGATGACGGCACCGTTGACGGGAAGCGTCTGCACAAGAGTGAGTTGAATATCCCCTGTGCCGGGAGGAAGGTCGAAAATGAGATAGTCCAGTTCACCCCATGCGACATCTGTGATGAACTGCTTTATGGCGGATGATGCCATGGGGCCTCTCCAGATGACCGGGTTGTCGCTTTCGATCAAAAATCCGATTGACATCAGTTTCACACCGTATTTTTCTATTGGTACGATGGTTTTGTCAACTACTTCCGGGCGCTTGTTCTCGAGGCCGAACATCGTCGGAATGCTTGGTCCGTAGAGATCGGCGTCGATCAGGCCGACTTTCGCTCCTGTTCGGGCGAGGCTCACTGCAAGGTTTACTGCTACTGTCGATTTGCCGACTCCTCCTTTGCCCGAACCGACGGCGATGATGTTTCTGACATTGGGTAAGGGATTTGCTTTTTCTCCATGGTTGCCGCAGCTTGTCCCTGAGGTGACTTTTGCAGGAAGATCTATTGTTATTTCACCCGCTTCGGGCAGTCGGTCGCGAATAACGGCAGTACAGGTGTTTCTGAAGTGTTCCTTCATCGGGCAGGCTGGTGTAGTCAGCTGGATGCTGAAAGAGATGTTGTTGCTGTCATCGATGCGTATGTCCTTGATCATATTCAAAGAGACCAGATCTTTTTTCAGGTCAGGGTCCATGACGTTTTCAAGAGCTTCAAGTACCTGCTTCTCGGTAATTACTGGCATATCGTAAACTATTTATGAGGTTCTGAAAAAGTACGTATAAGCGTTTTAGTAGGCTTATTTGTTTTTATAACGTAATGATAATGGCACTCCGGTAAAATCGAATGTTTGCCGAAGACGCTTTTCGAGAAACCGTTTATAATTGTTGAGTACAAGGTCCGGGTTGTTGCAGAAAAACGCAAATACCGGGTAATGAGCGCCGATCTGGGTCATATATTTTATTTTGAGTTCACGGCCTGACTTTGAGGAAGGTGGAACTTCCGAAAGCACCTGTTGCAGGAACCTGTTGAGCTCGCTTGTGCTTATTTTTCTTTGGCGGTTCAGCGATATTTCATAAGCGGTGTCGATCGCTTTGAAAAGGTTTTTTCTGGTCAGTGCCGAAACGAAATGGATCGGAATCCAGGAGAGATTCCCGATTTGAGCATAGAGATTGTCACTATATTTTTTACTTGTTTTCGAATCTTTTTCAATAAGATCCCATTTGTTCACAAGGATAAGGATTCCTTTTTTCTTTTCGGCCGCCATCTGTATAATCTTTATATCCTGTTTTTCAAGGCCTTGCTCTGCGTCGAGCAACAGCAATGCTACATCGCACCGTTCGATGGATTTTTCCGTCCGCAAAGAGCTGTAAAATTCTATGCCTTTGTCGATTTTTGTTCGTTTACGAAGTCCTGCGGTATCGATCAACAAAAAGTCCTTTCCGTTACGCTTGAATCTGCTGTCGATAGCGTCTCTCGTCGTTCCGGGTGTGTTTGAGACTATGTGCCGGTTTGTGCCGAGAAGAGCGTTGACAAAGCTTGATTTACCGACATTGGGGCGTCCTATGATGGCAAGTCTGGTCGTATCGTCTTGCTCATCCTCCAGGCATGTTTCGGGAAAAGAGTCCACAATTTCATCGAGCAGGTCAGCGACCCCTGTTCCTTCCCTGGCAGATATGAACCAGGGTTCGGAAAAGCCGGTTTTACGAAATTCCTCACCTTCATAAGCAAGCTGGCGGCTTTCAACCTTGTTTACGATCAGATAAACCGGTTTATCCTGGAAATGTTTTTTAAGCATGTTACTCATGTCGAGATCGAGATAGGTCAGCCCGGAGCGTACGTCGACCATGAACAAAATGACGTCGGCTTCACGTATTGCCGCAAGTGTCTGCTCGAGCATGGCGGTACTTATCGTGTCCTTTTCATGGCAATATCCCCCGGTATCCATGACCATGAACTGCTTTCCTTGCCATTCCGCCTGTACAATATGGCGATCCCTCGTAACCCCGGGGGTACTGTCGGTAATTGCGCTTTTGCTCCGTGTAATACGATTGAAAAGGGTTGATTTCCCGACGTTCGGTCGGCCGACTAGAGCTACAAGAGGTTTCATTGTTCGTTTTAATGGCTTGCCAGCCAGACAGCTCGATGGCTGAATGGCCATGACGTTATGAGACATATGACAATGTAGTGTTCACAGGTCTGTCTTCCGGAACGTGTAAGGTGGTTGAAGCCTTCATGGTTCTTGCATACAGGTTTCAAAATTACACTATATCATCGTCATAATATTCAGCAAATGAAAATACTTTTGCTTTTCTTTGTTAACTGCCTGCCAGGCGATTCTGCCGCATGCGATCAAGGCTCTTGTTGCATTAAAAGGTAATGTACAATGCTTTCGCCAGATCATTGACAGTTGCAATTGTTTTTGGCAAGGTATAATGTTTGTAGAATTATTTGAAATAAATTACATTGCCAGACACAATTTTTTGGAATGTTTCTCTAAACAATGTACGAGGATGAGTAAGACGATTAGTTTCAAGACATATTCGGCCAAGCCCGGTGAAGTTGAGCGCAAATGGTATGTCGTTGATGCGGAAGGTAAGGTGTTGGGCCGTCTTGCCAGTGAAATCGCGAAGGTACTGCGTGGAAAACACAAGCCGCAGTTTACCCCACATGTAGACACGGGAGATTTCGTTATCGTAACGAATGCCGGTAAAATCGGATTGAGTGGAAGAAAGATCGATCAAAAGACCTACTTTTCACACTCGAATTATCCTGGCGGTGTCAAGGTTGAAAACGTCAAGGAGCTTCTCGTGAAAAACCCTGAAAAGGTTATCGAAAAAGCTGTGTGGGGAATGCTTCCGCACAATAATCTCGGAAGAGCTCTTTTCAAGAAGCTCAAAGTATATGCTGGCCCCGAGCATCCGCATGCTGCCCAGTGTCCTGTTGAAATGAAAGTTAACTAATAAAAAAAAATGGTGATGAAAGAGGTTATCAATGCAGTGGGTCGCAGAAAAACCTCGGTGGCGAGGGTTTTTCTTGTTCCGGGTAAAGGATCCGTTACGGTCAACAAGCGACCTGTTGATGAGTATTTCAGGGACGAATACAAAAGAAGCGAAGCGCTCAAGCCCTTGATACTTTCCGGAAAGCAGGACGAGTTTGATGTCAAAATCAATGTGCGGGGTGGTGGTATCAGTGGCCAGGCAGGTGCGGTAAGTCTTGCTATCGCAAGGGCTCTTGTCGAAGTCGATGCTGAAAACCGTTTGTTGTTCCGTAAAGACAGGCTCATGACCAGGGATCCCCGTATGGTTGAGAGGAAGAAATATGGTCAGAAAAAAGCTCGTAAGAGATTCCAGTTCTCGAAACGTTAAGTTCTTTATTTTACTATTATATCAACAACGCATATTCTGCTGATCCGCTTCGGCGGGTGACGTTGTACGGAGGTGTCCGGTATGGTCTGTACCGGATTCCGTGCGATATGGGCAGGGTAGAGGAAAAACCGTTAGAATTATGCAGCAGACACAGACAGTATCGAGATTTCAGCTTGAAGACATGCTACGCTCCGGTGTGCATTTCGGTCACCTGGCACGCCGCTGGTGTCCCAAAATGAAGCCGTACATCTTCATGGAAAAGAACGGCGTACACATCATCGATCTCAAAAAAACTCTTGTAATGGCTGAAGAGGCTATGAAAGCCATCGAGGCAATCGCCATGACAGGACGGGAGATCATGTTTGTAGGGACGAAAAAACAGGCGAAATCCATTATCGCAGAAGAGGCTGAACGCGCAGGTATGCCTTATGTTTCGGAGAGATGGCTTGGCGGTATGCTTACCAATTTTTCGACAATCCGTCAAAGCATTCGTAGGATGAATGCAATTGACAGGATGGAGACCGATGGCACCTTCGATATGATCACCAAGAAAGAACGCCTCATGCTTATGCGTGAGAAAGAAAAGCTTGTGAGAATACTCGGTGGTATTGCAGAGATGACCAGGTTGCCAGCGGCACTTTTTGTCGTCGATATCAAAAAAGAGCATATAGCGGTAAGAGAGGCCCGGTCACTCGGGATACCGATTTTCGCTCTTGTCGATACCAATTGTGACCCCGATGAGGTTGATTTCGTTATTCCTGCAAACGATGATGCTATCCGTTCCATTGAATTGATGGTCAAAGGTGTTGCAGATGCGATTGCAAGTGCTCGTCAGCAGTCTGCTGAAGAAGCTGCAATGGCTGAGGCCCAAGAAACCGCGGAAGAAGGTGACAAAGCTGGTCAGGAAGGGAGTGCACAGGATTAATTATTATTTTACCATTCAAACCATACAAAGAGTGTAATGAGTCAGATATCTGCAAAAACGGTTAAAGAGTTAAGAGACAAGACCGGCGTTGGTATGATGGACTGCAAAAAAGCACTGGATGAAACCGGCGGCGATATGCAGAAAGCCATGGAGTATCTTCGTAAAAAAGGTGCGGCACTTGCGGCAAAGCGTGCTGAACGTGAGGCAAGAGAAGGCGTGATCGTTGTCAGAATCAACGATGCCGCTGATACCGGGGTTATTCTCGAACTCAATTGTGAGACCGATTTCGTGGCACGGGGTGAAGATTTTACAGGTTTCGCCGAAGCAATTGCTCAAATTGCACTCGAGGGTGGTATCGATTCGGCAGAGCGTATGATGAGTGTTTCTCTGGGTGATGTTCATGGCAATGAACCGGTAGAGGATGCCATTAAGACCATGACGGGAAAACTCGGAGAAAAAATAGAACTCAAGCGGTTGGAGTATGTGAAATCGGAGGCAGGGCTTGTTGCCGGTTACGTACATCCGGGGTCAAAGCTCGGAGCCATGGTCAAGGTGTCTGCTGAAAGTACCCCGGAGTCCATTGTTTTCGCTAAAGATATAGCCATGCAGGTCGCCGCGGCTTCACCTATCGTTGTTGAGCGTAACGGTGTTCCGGCTGATTATATCGACAAGGAGAAAGAAATTTATCGTCAACAGGCTTTGAGTCAGGGGAAACCCGAACAATTTGTCGATAAAATTGTGACCGGTCGTCTGGAAAAATACTACCAGGAGGTGGTGTTGCTCGAGCAATCCTTTATAAAGGATAGCAATGCAAAGGTTGACGATGTGCTCAGAGATTTTATAAAACAGTACGATATACAAATGACGATAGACGGTTTTGTCAGATATCAGTTGGGTGAATAAATCGAAAAGCCTCGTTTTACGAGGCTTTTTTTTGGTGTAAAATATTCTGGAGATACACTCATGTTACAGTATAAGCGCATCCTTCTCAAACTAAGCGGTGAGGCACTTGCCGGTGATGAGGGTTATGGAATCGATGCCCGCATGGTGGATCGTTATGCGGGAGAAATTAAAAAGGCACTTGAACTCGGCGCGGAAATTGCACTGGTAATAGGGGGCGGTAACATTTTTCGAGGTTTGTCTTCGGCAGCGGCAGACATGGACCGTGTTCAGGCAGATCATATGGGCATGCTTGCCACTGTCATCAATTCTCTTGCATTTCAGGATGCGCTTGAAAGAAAAGGGGTTTTTACACGTCTCATGAGCGCGATCAAGATGGAGCAGGTCGCAGAACCGTTTATCCGCAGGCGTGCAATACGTCATCTTGAAAAAGGCCGTGTGGTAATTTTCGGTGGCGGTACGGGTAACCCTTACTTCACAACCGATACGGCAGCTTCACTCCGAGCTGTCGAGATCGAGGCGGACGTCATTGTCAAAGGGACACGGGTCGACGGTGTTTACAGCTCTGATCCGGAAAAAAATCCTACCGCTGAAATGTACCGTAACATTTCATATATCGATGTTCTGAAAAAGAATCTCAGGGTAATGGACCTCACAGCCATTACTCTCTGCAGCGAAAATCTTCTTCCTATTGTCGTCATGAACATGAATGTGGAAGGTAATTTTGTGCGATTATTGAATGGTGAAGCTGTCGGAACGCTTGTCAACCGTGGAGAAGAGTAAACCGGTATGGCATTTCTGGGTGAGTACGGCATTTTCCGGTTGACCGATGACAGTCGTTAGGCTCCTTTTCTGTGGATACGTAACCCGAGAACCCTTCGAAGCATTCCGGATCGGGTACCGCAATCACACGAAACGAACCGTTCCTCCTACACAAGTCAGGTTTTGTTGCCGAGGGATTCAGGATCGAAAAATCTGGTCGAGGGTTTGTCGGATCGTCTGGCTGTCAAATCCTCTGTTCATCAAAAAGGCATGCAGCCTTCGCCGCCTGTAACGGTCATCTCCCTTGAGGAAGGGCAGTTTTTTCAATGCCGCATCGAGGCAATGGCTCGAGCTGTCATACTCACTGAGAACCTCTTCGATAACTTCTTCTGATACGCCTTTTCGGAGCAATTCATGTCTGAGTTTATAACGCCCCGAGGGTTTTTTTCTCGATTTGCTTCCTATGTAGTTCAACGCGAACGATCTGTCATCGAGCAGGCCGAGCTCATCGAGCCGCTCCAGGGTTTTAGCTATAGCTTCGGGGCTGAATTGCCGGCGTTCGAGTTTTGTGATGATTTCCTTGCGTGAATGTTCTCGGTTGCCGAGGTAGCGAATGGCAAGTTCGAAAGCCTTTTTGTCTGAGTTTTCGGTCATGGTGTTTCCCGTTTGTAACTAATGGCTTGTTAGGGGTGATGCCTGATAGCTTAATGGCAAAGCAATCAAACTATCTGCTTCTCGTATTTCCATTAACTACTACCGCTGTTATCCCAAAGTAACAACAACCGGAAAAATAATGGAACGACTGTCTTGCGGGGTTTTCAGGGTTTCAGGTTTTTGCTATATTCAAAGCCTTACATAATGATACTCTTTAGTAATTTTCGCCTCTTCAGATATTAGACGTTTTTTTCTATGAAAAACCTCTGGGAAGAAACTGGATTCGATACGACATTGGAATCACTGGAAGTTGATGCCCGACTGCCTCGAGAGCTCGCCGAACTTGTCTATGCCTCTCGCCTGCTGGGCAGAGAAAGCAGGCTTGTCATGCATGGAGGAGGTAATACGTCTGTAAAAAGTCAGCTGACCGATGTTCTCGGCTATAAAGTCAACGTGCTGTTTATAAAAGGAAGCGGAGTTGATCTGGCAGATGTTACAGCGTACGATTTTACACCGGTCAGAATTGAACCTCTCGACAAACTGATGCAAATGGTGCTGTCCGGTGAGAATCTGACCAATGAGGATCTCAAGAGATTTTCAAACAGGGAGCTCAAAAATTTTCTGTTCCTGAACCTTTTCAGTCTGACCGATCACATGGTCAAAAACGGTCTGACCCCTTCGATTGAAACCCTGCTCCATGCTTTTTTACCTCATAAATATATCTATCATACCCATTCTCAGGCTCTGCTGACGTTAACCAACCAGCCAAATGGAGAAAAGCTCTGTAGAGAGGTGTTTGGTGACCGGTTTGGTATTGTGCCATATATGAGGCCGGGCCTCGAGCTTGCCTGTTCTGCCGAACAAATCTATGCGGAAAACAGAGACGTGGAGGGTCTTGTGCTGCTGAAGCACGGATTGGTCACTTTTGGAGAGACATCCAAAAAAGCCTACGATCTGATGATCGGTGCAGTTTCAGAATTGGAAGATAGGATCGAGCAGGCGGAAAGAAACGTGTTCCCTTCAGTTGATTTGCCTGAAAAACTTCTTCCTGTCGAGAAAGTCGCTCCGGTAATCAGGGGGGCTTGTGCAATGGAAAAAGTACCTGAGAGTCGAGATTATGAAAGCTTTGTGCTTGATTTTCGGACTTCTCCGGAGATCATGGAATATGTCAACTGTGACGATCTTGAATCTCTGACCCGTAAGGGCAGCATGACGCCGGATTTCATTATCCGTACCAAAAATCTACCTTTGGTTCTCCCTGTTCCCGACGCGTCGGAACCTGAAAGGTTCCGGCAAGGCGTTCATGATGCTGTGGATGCATATAAAAAAGAGTATTCGGCTTACTTTACAAAACAACAACAGGCTTCCGGCATAAATGTCGATATGCTGGATCCGCTACCGAGAGTTGTTCTGGTTCCGGGGCTTGGGTTGTTTGGGCTCGGTAAAACACTCAAGGATGCCCGTACTACGGCTGATATCGCTACAAGTACGGCAGAAGCTGTGCTTCAGGCGGAATCGATCGGCTGTTTCGAATCTATCAGCGAACACGAGGTTTTCGGAATAGAGTACTGGGATATGGAGCAAGCCAAGGTGAAAAAAGTGCAACATGATGTTTTTGCCGGAAAAGTTGCCATGGTGACCGGTGCCGCAGGTGCTATTGGCTTGGCTACAGCCAAAGCGTTCAAGGATAGGGGGGCGGAAATCGCAATTCTCGATCTTGACGCTGAGAGTCTCGAAAAAGCAAAGAACAAACTGGGACCCGATACACTTGCCGTTGTCTGTGACGTTACCGACCGTTCATCCGTTTCGAGTGCATTTACAAAAATATGCCGTAAGTTCGGAGGGGTCGATATCGTTGTTTCCAACGTTGGTGCTGCTATACAGGGAAGGATCGGCGAAGTCGCCGATGATGTGTTGAGAAAAAGTTTTGAACTGAATTTCTTTTCCCACCAGGCAATTTCACAAGAAGCTGTTGCGATCATGAAGCAGCAGGGCATGGGTGGAAACCTGCTGTACAACGTGTCAAAACAGGCAGTCAATCCCGGTCCGGATTTCGGGCCGTACGGTCTCCCCAAAGCAGCAACGCTTTTTCTTGTTCGTCAGTATGCCCTCGATCACGGTCGTGATGGTATCCGTGCGAACGGTATCAATGCGGACAGGATTCGCAGTGGACTGCTGAACGAGGATATGATTTCGTCACGCTCGAAAGCACGGGGACTCAGTGTCCGGGAGTATATGGCTGGTAACCTTCTCGAGCTCGAGGTTACGGCCGAAGATGTTGCCGATGCATTTATACACCTTGCACTCGAGAGAAAAACAACAGGTTCGATTACGACGGTGGATGGCGGTAACATTGCAGCTGCGCTGAGATAAGATTTCAAGAGTTTCTATCCATTAAAAAAACGCATAACAGGAGCATAAACTATGCCGGAAGTAGATCAGGTGAAACAGGAGAAAAATTACTTTACCGATGTACCGGTAGATACTCATGGTTTTTTTCTTAAAGGAGCAAGTGCTCTGGATTGGGGTATGAAAAACCGTTTGTCCAGGATTTTCAGGCCTGATACCGGAAAGACCGTCATGTTTGCGATCGATCACGGTTATTTTCAGGGGCCGACAACAGGACTCGAGCGGGTCGACCTCAATATAGTACCGCTTATGCAGTACTCGGATGCTATCATGTTGACGAGAGGCATTCTTCGGACTACCGTTCCTCCAACGTTGACCAAAGCGGTTGTCATGCGTAGCAGTGGCGGGCCAAGCATCCTCAAGGAGCTCTCCGATGAACAGATAGCCGTTGATATTGACGATGCGATCCGCATGAATGTCGCTGCCATCACTCTTCAGGTTTTTATCGGGGGTGAGTTCGAAACCCGCTCGATTCATAATATGACCAAACTTATCGATTGGGGTTACCGGTATGGTATTCCCGTTATGGCTGTAACCGCTGTCGGAAAGAATATGGTCCGTGATGCGAAGTATTTCCGTCTTGCTTGTAGAATGTGTGCCGAGCTTGGAGCTCAGATAGTCAAAACATACTACGTTCCTGAAGATTTCGATACCGTCGTATCATCGTGTCCTGTTCCAATCGTTATGGCCGGCGGTAAGAAGATTCCCGAACTCGATGCACTTACCATGTCTTATAGAGCGATTCAAGAAGGAGCAGCCGGGGTTGACATGGGAAGAAATATCTTTCAGAGCGAAGCTCCGGTGGCTATGATGAAAGCCGTGAATCGGATTGTTCATGAAAACTTGACGCCTGAAGAAGCATTTGACTATTTCAACAGCATCAAAGCTGAAGGGTAGGGAAAGGCGCAATCCAATGGGACGGTTTCATCGGGTATCGGCCGAAGTACGAACAGGAAAAGGCAGGTAATCCTGTTTTTTTACAATTCCTGCACTGAACGACGTATTATGAATGCAGAGGAGATAAAAGGTTTTTTTGCAGATCGCGACAAGCTCGACATGGATGATTACCTCACACTCGAGTATTACCTCGAGTGTGTCGGTGACATCGAAACAGCTTTGGCTCATTTTTGTAGTGAGCAGTCAACCGCTCAGTGGAGCAGGGTTGGCTTTGACGAGGATTTCAGGACGTTGTATGGCGCCAAGGTCCTCGATTGGCAGGTTCTCGAAGAGCTTGATGCGTTGAGCTATCCGGTGGAACACGCTGCTGTTGGGAAAATTCATGCATGCCGGGTTACCATAGCGCATCCTCATGGGAATTTTGGACCCAAGCTTCCCAACCTGATTACCGCTGTCTGCGGTGAAGGGACGTTTTTTACGCCGGGTATCCCGCTTGTCAAGCTGCTGGATATATCGTTTCCGGACAATTACCTCGCACAGTTCGAGGGGCCAAAGTTCGGTATCGATGGCATTCGCGATATGCTTGGGGCATATAACCGGCCTATTTTTTTCGGAGTCGTCAAGCCTAACATCGGGCTGCAGCCCGAGCATTTTGCCGAGATTGCCTATCAAAGCTGGCTTGGCGGTCTCGATATAGCAAAAGATGACGAGATGTTGGCGGATGTTCCCTGGTCAACGACCAGAAAGCGTACGAAACTTCTTGGCAAAGCACGGCTCAGGGCTGAAAAGGTGACCGGAGATAAAAAAATCTACCTCGCCAATATCACCGATGAGGTTGATAAAATGATCGAACAGCATGATATCGCTGTGGCAAATGGTGCAAATGCACTTCTTCTGAACGCTGTTCCCGTAGGACTGAGTGCTGTACGGATGCTGCGTAAACATACAAAAGTCCCCTTGATAGGGCATTTTCCTTTTATCGCGGCATTTACCCGTCTTAAAAAGTTCGGTGTTCATTCCAGAGTTGTAACCAAGTTGCAGCGTCTGGCAGGCCTCGATGCAATCATCATGCCGGGGTTTGGCAATCGTATGATGACTCCCGAACAGGAAGTTCGTGATAATATCGAGGAGTGTCTCAATGAAATGGGAACGGTAAAACGTTCACTACCTGTTCCGGGCGGGAGTGATTCCGCATTGACTCTCGAGAGCGTTTACCGGAAAGTCGGCAGTGTCGATTTCGGGTTTGTTCCGGGAAGAGGGATTTTCGGGCATCCAATGGGTCCTAAAGCAGGTGCGTCGAGTATCCGCCAAGCATGGGATGCCATCGAGAGTGGTCAGTCTCTTGATTGCTATGCGGATACTCATCCGGAGCTCATGGCAATGCTGGAGAAATAATAAGTCAAAATTCAAAAAATTAGAAGTCAAAAAGCAACACGTTCAATCCCCGATGATGTATGTTTTGACTCTTGAGTGCAAATTTTTGGCTTTTGCCTTTTCACTTTTGACTTGACAGCTGTGGCAAAACTCTTCGATAAGGTTGCTATCATTACCGGTTCAACCAAAGGGATCGGCAAAGTCATCGCACAGGCGTTTGTACGGGAAGGTGCGAAGGTTGTTATCACTTCCAGCAGCAAGATCAATGTCGATACTGCACTGAATGATTTTCCCGAACAGAACGTTTTCGGTCACGTTTGCGATGTGTCGAACTGTGTGGAGCTTGAAAAGCTGGTTTCAGCGACTGTCGAGCGGTTTGGAAAACTCGATGTTTTTATCAACAACGCAGGAATATCCGACACGTTCTATAACATTACCAATAGTGACCCCGAGGACTGGGGACGTGTCATAGATATTAACCTGAAGGGGACATATTATGGTACGAGGGCAGCCTTGAACTATTTTCTTGAAACCGGCAATTCAGGAAAAATCATCAACATGGCCGGTTCGGGTACCGATAAAAAATCGAATACTCCCTATATCAGCGCGTATGGTTCATCGAAAGCTGCAATAGCGAGATTTACTTTCGCTGTTGCGGAAGAATATAAAAACCATCCGGTTTCCATCATGTTGTTACATCCGGGGCTCGTTCGTACAGAAATGATACGTTCCGGCCAGCAGACTCCTGAAATGAAGCGTCAGCAGGCAACATTTCAGACCATAGTCGATATTTTTTCCCAACCGCCTTCTGTGGCAGCATCATTGGCGGTGAAAATGGCCAGCGAAAAAGGCGGATGTAACAGTGGTGATTACCTTTCTGCACTCGATGGAAAGCGTAAAAAATGGCTTCTGTTTTCCTATCCATTTCGAAAACTGTTTCATAGAATCGATCGGACAAACTATTAGCGTACTGAACAAGCTGCTCGATGATGTGTGAAGACATATATTATATGTCTGTCCGTGTGAACGGGGAGAAAAAGGCAACGAAGGAAAGCTGATTGATAATATTCGTAGCTATCAAAAAAGGAGAGATGATTGTGTTCAGGATCAAGGGGCTTATGGGATTTCTTCCAGTTTTTTTAGGCCTTGTGCTTTTTTTGCAAGGCTGCTATTCTTTTACAGGGGCATCGATACCTCCACATATCAAGACGGTTGCCGTGCCTACCTTCAAGGAGCAATCAGGGGCTGGTGTGGCTCAACTGAGTGCCGAGTTCACGGAAAAACTGATCGATACGATAGAATTGCAAAGTTCTTTGAGTATAGAGTCGGACATTAATAGGGCTGATGCCGTGCTTGAAGCGGCAATTGTGTCGTTCAGTGATGAATCGAGCCAGATTGGCAGCGAAACCGAACGTGCGATAACCAATAGGATTACGATTGTCGTCCGTGCATCATTCACCGACCGTGTGGAAAACAAAGCCTTTTTTACCAACACCCCGTTTACTGGATTCGATGATTACAATGTCGGTGATTTTGCCGGAAAAGAAAAGGCGATCGATACGGTCGTCGACCAGATTGTCGATGACCTTTTTAACCGCATGATCTCTAATTGGTAGGTCGAGTGTGACTGGTACATGAGACAAAAAGTTATCTGCATAACGGGAGGCACGGACGGGATCGGACGCGCGGCGGCTTTACAGCTTGCGAGCAAAGGTTCAGTGGTTATTCTGCATGGCAGAAACGGTGATCGGCTTGAAAAGGTAAAAAGAGAGATCGCTTTACTCTCCGGAAATGCAAAGATCAGGATAATAAAAGCCGATTTCAGTTCTCTCGATGAGGTTGCCGTAATGGCTGAAACACTGCTTGAAAGTGAGCAGTCAATAGATGTGCTGATCAATAATGCCGGTCTTTATAGAGCACGAAGGGAACTGACGGTCGATGGCTTTGAAACCACCTTTGCCGTGAACTATCTTGCTCATTTCCGCCTGACTCTTCTGCTGGAACCACTCCTGCTCAAAAGCAGAGCCCGTATTATCAATGTCAGTTCGGTCGATCATCTCAGTGCCGGTTTCGACTTCGGAAACATGCAGGGAGAGCGACATTATACGGGTTATGATGCCTATGCCTTCAGCAAGCTCTGTAACATCATGTTCACGGTCGAACATGCCGAACGGCTCGAGGGAACAGGGGTTACCGTCAATACCCTGGATCCCGGCATTCTTGCAACGAAGTTGCTTCATGCCGGATGGCCGCTTTCTGGAGAAGATCCGGCACGAGGTGGTGAGAGGTTGGCGTGGCTAGCACTTGCAAAGGATGTCGAGGCGATAACCGGCTGTTATTTCGAAAACGACCGACAGGTTTCATATTCTTCGCTTGTCGAGGATCGCCAATTACGCCAGGAACTTTGGGATATCAGTGAAAAGATGCTGGAGCCCAAGGGATGAAGAAAACGCCATTCTTCATCTATCGTTATTCATTTGTTTTCGTTTTCTGAACTATCTTCTTTCTTTTCACTATTCACTATCATTCCATGACAGTATCAGCGTCAAGTCCGGTCGGTATCTTTGATTCGGGTATTGGTGGGCTTACCGTGGTAAAAGCCATACAGTCTCTTCTGCCTTCGGAACGTATTATTTATTTCGGTGATACTGCACGTGTTCCTTATGGTTCGAAATCGCAAGTCACGATTCGCAAATACGCACAGGATGATACTGCGATTTTGATGAAGTATCAGCCGAAGATGATCATTGTTGCTTGCAATACCGTTTCAGCTCTTGCGCTCGATGTAGTCAAACAGGTTGGTAACGGTGTCCCGGTGCTGGGAGTATTGGAGGCCGGGGCTGCCCTTGCGGTTCAACACTCGCGTAACAACCGTATCGGGGTTATAGGAACCCGGGCGACTATCGCGTCGAATGCCTACTCGCTTGCCATCGGTTTGATCGAACCTGCTGTTGAAGTGTTTTCTTCGCCCTGTCCTTTGTTCGTTCCACTTGCAGAAGAAGGGTACATCGATCATCCTGCTTCACGTATGATAGCCCGGGAATATCTCGAGGGACTATTGGAACAGGGTGTCGATACTCTTGTTCTCGGGTGTACGCATTACCCGATACTCAGGAATTTGATAGAGGAAACCGTAGGACCGGATATCGCTATCATAGACTCTGCAGAAGCCATTGCTCTCAAGGCAAAAGAGGTGCTGGTTGAAAACAACCTGCTCAATGATTCCGCCAGTTCGGTTTTTCCTCATCTTCTTGTCAGCGATCTTCCCCAGAAGTTCAAAGCATTATGTGAACTTTTCCTTGGTCGTGATATTCCGGATGTGGAACTGGTCGACGTGTGAGAGAGGTTCAGGTGTGTAGGTGAAATAGGTAATGGGTAATAGGGAATGGCGGAAAGTCATGCCGCGCTCGATGCGGCATCCATGGTGACGTTCATTGGAAGATGGATCCCCGGGTCGCGCTGCGCTTGCCCGAGGATGACTTTTTTATCTTTTCCTCAGCACTCAGCACTCAGCACTCAGCACTCAGCATTTCTCAAACATTGAATCGGAATACAATGACGTCGCCGTCTTTGACAACGTATTCCTTTCCTTCGGAGCGCATTTTTCCAGCTTCTTTGGCTTTTTGTTCCGAGCCGCAGGAAATCATGTCGTCATAGGCGATGACTTCGGCGCGGATGAACCCTTTTTCAAAATCGGTATGAATCACTCCTGCAGCTTCGGGAGCTGCAGCACCCTTGCGTATGGTCCAGGCACGGACTTCTTTTTCCCCTGCTGTAAAGTAGGTGTGCAAACCAAGCAAATCATAAGCGGTCCGAATGATACGGTCGAGGCCCGACATTTCCAATCCGAGGCTTTCCAGGAACTCCGGTCTGTCTTCTTCTGGCAGTTCTGCGATTTCAGCTTCGGTTTTAGCGCTGATGATGAGCATTTTTGCATCTTCTTTTTCAGCGATTTCGGCTACCTTCGCAGTGAAACTGTTCCCCTCGGGGAGATCGCTGTCGGAAACGTTGGCAGCATACAGCACGGGTTTGGCCGAGAGTAGAAAAAACTGATTGCCGAGAAGTTTTTCTTCGTCGGTTTCCAGAAGCAAGCGTGCCGGAGTGCCATTCCCTAAGCCATCGATGAGCTTTTCGGCGAGGTCTACGGCAGGCAGAAGTTCTTTTTCCTTTTTGGCGTTTTTCTTCAGTTTGTCCAGTCGTTTTTCCATGCTTTCAAGATCGGCAAGGATCAGCTCGGTTTCGATGGTGGCAATATCATCAGCAGGGTCTACCTTGCCATGGACATGGATGACGTTGGTATCTTCGAAACATCGTACAACATGAACAATTGCGTCAACCTCCCTTATATGTGACAGGAACTGGTTGCCGAGTCCTTCTCCTTTACTCGCGCCCCGAACAAGCCCTGCGATATCTACCAGTTCGATGGTTGCAGGAATGATTGTCGATGTTTTGGCTATTTCGGAAAGCTGTTGAAGTCTTTTGTCAGGAACAAGCACCATGCCTACGTTGGGATCGATGGTACAGAATGGATAATTCTCAGCTTCAGCCTGTTTGGCTGTTATAGCATTGAAAAGCGTTGATTTACCGACATTGGGCAACCCGACTATTCCGCAACGTAAAGCCATAAGTAATGAAAAAAGTTATAGGTAGTGGTTATGGAACCATATATGATGGGCCTTTGAAATAATCAATATATTTGCAAAAAGCAAAATTTTTTTATAGAATAGCAGGCTAACTCAAAATGTTTTGGATATCACAAGCGGAACAAGAAAAATTATCGTTGCAATAGACGGTCCTGCCGCTTCAGGTAAAAGCACTACGGCACGTTTGTTGGCCAAAAAACTGGGATATACCTATATCGATACGGGAGCGATGTACCGTTCGGTAACCCTCAAGGCTCTTGAGGCTGGATTGCTGGAACATTTGCATGATCATCCCGATGATGCGGCATCACTGCTCGAAGATATCGGTATCGCTTTTGATGGTGAACGTGTATTGCTCGACGGCCGGGATGTGACCGGAGCTATCAGAGATAACAGGGTTTCCCGTCATGTAAGTTTTGTCAGCTCGTTGAAACCGGTGCGTGATGCGCTCAAGCAGATGCAAAGAGTTATGGGAGAGAGACGTGGGGTGGTCATGGATGGCAGAGATATTGGAACAGTTGTTTTTCCCGATGCCGAGTTGAAAATTTTCCTTGTTGCCGATGCTTCGGAGAGGGCTAACCGTCGTTATGCAGAACTGATTCAGAAAAGCGGAGGCTGTAACAATATTCCCTCGGTAGAAGAACTTGAGCAGGAAATCCTGCTGCGTGACAGAAGCGATGCCGAAAGGACACATGCACCGCTGAAAAAACATCGGGATGCTGTCGAGGTTGATACGTCCGGTCTTACAATAGATGAGCAAGTCGCTCTGGTATACAATCTTGCTTTGGAAAAAACAGCCGTATAGAACGGCTTCATATTTGTTAACCATAAAACCTTTCGCTGGTATCTCTCGAGGCGAAGGGCAACATTCACAAGAGAGGAAGGAAACAATTAATGTCAGAAACGCAAACAATCGAACAACAGAAGGCAACGGAAACAAACCCTAAAAACCACCGGGTAAAATTTTTCGCGAATTACGAACCTTCGGAACTCGATCAAATGGAGCAGCTCTATTCGAGCACGCTCAACGAGATCACGGAGGAAGAGATCGTCAAAGGAACCATTGTCGCGATTTCGAACAAAGATGTCACCATCGACGTTGGTTTCAAGTCCGAGGGTATCGTATCGAAGCTCGAGTTCAAGGATGAAGAAGAGCTGAAAGTCGGGGACGAGGTTGAGGTATATCTCGAGAATATCGAAGACAAGATGGGACAGCTTATTCTGTCGAAACGAAAAGCCGATGTTCTCAGGATCTGGGATAAGATATACGATTCGATCGAGAACGACACCATTATAAACGGAAAGATCGTCAACCGCGTGAAAGGTGGAATGACCGTTTCGCTCTCGGGAGTCGAAGCATTTCTTCCCGGTTCACAGATCGATGTCAAGCCGGTTCGGGACTTCGATGCTCTTGTCGGACAGACCATGGACTTCAGAGTTGTCAAGATCAATCCGGTCACTCAGAATATCGTTGTCAGTCACAAGGTGATTCTTGAAGAAGAGTATGCTGCAAAACGCGAAGAGATGCTGGCCAACATCAAGGTCGGTATGGTGCTCGAAGGTACGGTGAAAAACATCACCGATTTCGGTATCTTTGTCGATCTCGGAGGCCTTGACGGTCTTGTGCATATTACCGATATCACCTGGGGCAGGATCAACCATCCGTCGGAAGTTGTTGAACTTGATCAGCCGATCAAGGTTGTCGTTGTCGGTTTTGACGAAGAAACCAAAAGGGTTTCTCTCGGCATGAAGCAGCTCGAGCCTCATCCGTGGGAAAACATCGAAATAAAATATCCTGTCGGCATCAAGACAAACGGCCGTGTCGTATCGATTACGGATTACGGTGCATTTGTCGAAATTGAAAAAGGTATCGAAGGTCTTGTTCACATCTCTGAGATGAGCTGGACACAGCATATCAAGCACCCGAGCCAGTTTGTCTCCCTCGGTCAGGAAGTGGAATGTGTCATTCTCAATATCGATAAAGAGCACACAAAACTTTCGCTTTCAATGAAACGAGTCAACGAGGATCCCTGGATTGCGTTGTCGGAGAAGTATGTCGAAGGTTCGATTCACAAAGGTACGGTCAGCAATATTACCGACTTCGGTGTTTTTGTTGAGCTTGAACCAGGAGTCGATGGGCTTGTACACATTTCCGACCTTTCATGGACCAAGAAAATTCGTCATCCAAGCGAACTGGTGAAGAAGAATCAGGAACTCGAGGTAAAAGTGCTGAAATTCGATGTGAACGCTCGTCGTATAGCACTTGGTCACAAGCAGATCAATCCTGATCCATGGGATGAATTCGAGCAGAAGTATGCTGTCGGTTCGGAGTGTGCCGGTACGATATCCCAGATCATCGAAAAAGGTGTTATCGTTATCCTGCCGGGAGATGTTGACGGTTTCGTTCCAGTATCTCATCTGCTCCAGGGTGGTGTAAAGGATATCCATAGTTCCTTCAAGGTTGAAGATGAGTTACCGCTTCGTGTGATAGAGTTTGACAAGGAGAACAAGCGGATCATTCTTTCGGCGCTCGAGTATTTCAAAGACAAGAGCAAGGAAGAGATCGAAGAGTATCTGAAGGCTCATCCAAACGAAAAGAAAGAGATTGAAGATGCCAGTGCAGAACTGGAATCGCAATCACAAGCAGAAGGGAAAAAAAGTGGCGAATAAAGGTATTCGTCTGAAACACTGAATGAAAAAAGCCTCTTCCGGCAATCCGGAAGAGGCTTTTTTGCATATGACGAAAAAGGAATCGGGCAGTGACAGAGTTGCGCCATACATCTTCCAGGTAACCATGCCGATGGATCCCCGGGTCGCGCTTCGCTTGCCCGAGGATGACGGGGAGGGGGGGGCAATGCCGTCCATGAAAGAGAAGCTCGGATTGTACCTGGCGCGGCACCCGACCTACATGAAAGTCATGCAGCACATGATGCGGCATCCATGGTGACTATCAAGAAAAGATGGATCCCCGGGTCACGCTTCGCTTGCCCGAGGATGACGGGAAGGGGGGGCAATGCCGTCCATGAAAGAGACGCTCAATACCCGTAACTTCTCAGCATTATTTTTTTCTTTCTCCAGTCGGGTCTGACCTTCACGAACAGTTCCAGGAAGACAGGTCTACCGAGAAGCTCCTCGATATCTTTTCTTGCCGCCATACCGAGTTTCTTGAGAGCCGCCCCTTTTTTTCCGATAAGAATATATTTCTGGGAATCGCGTTCAACGATGATCGAGCTACGGATCACATCCTTTTTCGCCGGTGTGTTCTCATGTTGTTCTTTGAATTCATCGATGACAACTTCTGTTGCGTACGGTATTTCCTGCCCGTATTGCAGAAACACTTTTTCGCGAATAATTTCACTGACGAAAAAACGCTCAGGAGCGATGCTGAGGATATCGTCAGGGTAAAGTGGTGCATCGAGCGGTAAGAAATGTCGTAAACAATCGACAAGTGTATCCGTTGCTGTTCCATGCAGAGCCGAAATTGCCAGTGCTTTTTGCGGTTGCCAACGATCCTGGATAATGTGCAGTGCCTCTTTCCGCTCTGTTGCGTTAAGGACGTCGGACTTGTTCAAGGCCATGATCACCGGCTTTTTTGTCTCTTTGAGCCATTTTTCAAAAAGCATGTTGGTGAATGCACGATCAAACAGCTCGGGTCTTTTGCATGCTGGAATCAGAGCAATGAGTACATCTGCTTCGTTGAGGGTCGTTCGAGTTGTTTTCAGCATCGATTCATGCAATTTCTGCATGGGAGTCATGATGCCGGGGGTGTCGAGAAAAATTATCTGGCAATGATCATTATGGTAGATTCCGGTTATTTTTTTTCTTGTGGTTTGCGGCTTTGGTGTTACTATAGATAGTTTATGCTTGAGAAGCTTATTGAGCAGGGTTGACTTGCCTGCGTTCGGCGGACCGACAATAGCGGCGTACCCGCATGCAAAAACTGTTGTATTCGGCATGAATGATGGTTTGAATGCATGTTGAATGGTTATACTATACTAAAATTTATGGTAATGGAGGTAATAATAGGGAGTGGGAATTAGGGGAATAGGTAGTAGGTGGTTGGTAGTGGGAATAGAGAGTGGGGGTGGTGGATTTTTATCATTTCGATGTGCAATGCGGGGATCCATGAAGCTTCATGGAACAGTATAGATGGAAAATGGGCCATCTTGTGTTCATGACAAGAATAGTGAAAAAGGTGAAATGGCTTGCTTGAAGAGCATATCAAATTTGGCTCTTGTTTTTGAATGAAGCATTCAAAAGTTAGATGAATCAACAATATTTCGACTTATTATCTCGGGAACGATATGATTAATCGCTATAACAAACTTGATATATGGTTGTTTGGTTTCATGGTGTTCCTTGTGATTTTTGGGCTTCTTGCAATATATAGTGCCAGCAATGGGGTTGGGACAATCGATTTATTTTATAAACAGCTTATATGGTTTGGGATAGGTTTGGCCGTCATGGCCATTGTTTATTATATCGACTGCCGGAAGATTATGGAGTACTCTTATTTTTTATATCTGTCAGGTTTATTTTTGCTGATATTGGTCTTGTTTTTTGGAACAAAAGTTTCAGGTGCTACAAGTTGGCTGAGAATAGGATTTGTCGGTATACAGCCATCGGAAATAGCGAAAGTAACCACTATTCTTGCTCTCGCAAGATATCTCTCGAATGACAATACAGATATAACCTCTCGTAATGATGTGCTGCTGGCTATCGCCATTGCTGTGATACCTGCGGGACTGGTCTTGCTTCAACCTGATATGGGGACGACGTTGACCTATCTTTCATTTATCTTTCCTGTAATGATTATGGCAGGTTTCAATGTGTATTATCTTCTTTTGATGATAATTCCTTTTCTTCTTACCGTCATTGGTTTTTTTAACATATATATGCTGGTTGCGCTTACTATAATTGTTTTTGTACTACTTGTTTTTATCCGTAAGGGATTTCATTTTTCTCAGGTCATTGTTTCCCTTTCTGGTTTGGCAGGCGGACTTTTCACATATCGTTTTGCTGCAGATATTCTACAACCTCATCAAATGAAGCGTATCCAGACCTTTCTTGACCCTATGTCAGACCCCCTGGGGGCGGGTTACAATGCACTGCAAGCCAAAATTGCGATTGGCTCGGGTGGAATGTTTGGAAAGGGTTTTCTTGAAGGAACACAAACGCAACTACGTTTTATTCCGGCACAATGGACAGATTTTATTTTCTGTGTGATTGGCGAAGAGATGGGCTTACTTGGTAGTATAGTGTTGCTGAGTCTTTTTCTCGCTCTTTTTCTGAGGATGCTCTGGCTAGTCAGTGTTATCAAGAATAAGTTTGTCGAGCTTACGCTTGTCGGTTTTGTTTCTCTGTGGCTGGTTCATGTGATGATCAATGTCGGTATGACCATCGGCCTTTTTCCTGTTATAGGAGTTCCATTACCTTTTCTTTCTTACGGCGGTTCATCACTTCTGGGTAATATGGTTATGGTGGGTTTAGCCTTGAACTTTTTCAGAAACAAAAGAAATTTGGGGTATTGAGATAGAATCGCTGAGTGGATGGATCGCCCACTTGCTGTTCGGAGATCATTTAATAAAAGTAAGAAGGTAAAAGGGTAGAAGGGGGATGGGTATAGTAGGTAACGGGTAATGGGGAATAGGGAATGGATGTGGATGTTGGCGGGAAGTCATGCCGCACTCGATGCGCGGAATCCATGGAGAGAAACAGGGACGCTCATGGAGCCCCGGGTCAAGCCCGAGGATGACAAGAAAAGGGACGTTACTACCGATTGCCTGTATATAATACGAAAGGCTGCCTTTTCGAGGCAACCTCTCGTGTTTACTATAAAGGAACAGGTGCTATGAGGGAAGAACTTCATTTTATTTTATAGACAAATCTCTTGCCGCCTTTACCTGACGGAATGCGTTCGATTTCATCGTCTGCAATACCGTATTTATTGAACCAAAGGCTGACAGCTGTTCCTTTCGTGTTCAAGGCGTCCGCAATTTCTTTGGGTTTGAATGCTTGTGATGGATTGGTGCGCAAGAGTTCCTTGATTGCTTCACCGAGCTGGCCTCTGCCATATTTGGTATATCCTCCTTTCGCTGTTGTTGCCTCGGTACCGGATTCAAGCCTTGAAAGGTTTTGGTCCAACTTTTTTATGATAACGGTAAGCTCGTCTTGTATTGGTCGAATTCTTTCTTCATATTCGCATTGTATTTGCGTAATAGATTCCTGTAGTTCTTTCTTTTTTTCAACGAGTGACTGAAACTGATCGATCTTCTGGATAAAAAGATCATATTTGTCGGGAGCTGCTACATCTCTTTTGTTGATGTTCATTTCGTGCGCCTTTAGTGTTGTTTTTTTTGATATAATTGTGCTCACACATCACTAATATAAAAGAAATGAAATGTGTAAGCAATATATTTGTTGTTTTTTGCGATTCGAGCGTTACTGACTATCTCGAAAAATGAAGAAAATGACATGGTTGAGAAAAAATAAGTTATTAAAAGATAGTAAGATGAGTTCTTTCTGAAAGAGATTGTTTGTTTCTTTTTTCTTTCATGAATTAATTGAATGATCGAAGAAATCAAATAATGGATAATACATAGTATCGTTTTCTGTGCTGTAAAATATATGTGTGTGCATGCTTCTTGATTGTTGTTTTTGATCGTTTTACGAAGCTTGTGATTTTGAGTGGATTATGAAAAAAAAACGTGTTTATGTAAAGACGCTTGGTTGTAAGCTAAACTATGCTGAAACATCGGCAATACTGGAAAGTTTTGTTCAGAACGGTTGGCAAATATCATCTGGAAATGAAGAGCCGGATCTTGTAATTATACATACTTGTGCGGTCACAGGGCAAGCTGCTCAAAAGTCGAGACAGCACATTAGAAAGATGATTAAAAAGTATCCGAAGAGCAGGATTGCTGCTATTGGATGCTATGCTCAGCTAAATCCTGAACGTTTGGAGAATATTCATGGCGTTGATGTGATTCTCGGTTCTGAAGAGAAGTTCAACGTTCAAAAATATATAACAGATTGTCGTAAAGCTGTCTACATCGATGCAGCTTCTCCTTGGGATATAAAAGAGGCTGCACCGGCACATTCTCTGGTATATGACAAGAATTTAGGGAGGACCAGGGCGTTTCTGAAAATTCAGGACGGCTGTGATTATGGGTGTGCATATTGTACCATTCCCCTGGCACGGGGACGGTCACGATCCGTGCCTTTGAATAGAGTGATTGCCGATGCTGTAACACTTACAGAGGCAGGATATCGAGAAATTGTACTCACAGGTGTCAATATTGCCGATTATCATAGCGGTTCGGCTACCATCGTTGAATTGCTTCATGAATTGGAGTCTGTCGATGTCGGCAGGATCAGGATAAGCTCCATCGAGCCTGATATTCTGAGTGACAGGTTGATAGGCGTGGTTGCTTCTTCGTCGAAGATCATGCCTCACTTTCATCTTCCCCTTCAGTCAGGTTCGGACACTATTCTCATTGCCATGCGGCGTCGCTATACAACAGCGGGTTATCGGGAACGTTTTCTGAAGGCTGTCGAAGCGATACCCGGCTGTGCGATAGGTGCGGATGTTATCACCGGGTATCCAGGCGAGACTGAGGCAGATTTTCAGGCCACCTTCAGGTTTCTGGAAACTCTTCCTGCTGCGTACCTGCATGTTTTTCCATGTTCTCTCAGGCCTGGGACGACGCTTGCCCGGCAGATATCTTCAGGTGTGTGTAAGAAGGTCCATGCCGAGACTGCTCGTTCAAGAAGTAGGCTTCTTCTTGATCTCGCTGAAAAAAAACAGCGGGAGTTTACCTCTCGATATGTAGGAAAGACCCTCGATGTGCTGCTCGAGGGGCTTGAAACTGCAACAAGCCGAAGCACTGTCTTTTCCGGATATTCCGAAAATTATTTACGAGTGAGCGCCAAAGAAAATGACAGTTGTGACCCTGTGGAGTTTGTTGGACGTAGCAGGACTGTTTTGATCGAAAGTATGGGAGAGGATTTGATTTTAGAAGGTAGATTTGTAACTTAGTAGCCTTTTGCCAGGAATATCTGCGTTTCGCTGAGAGGTTTGTTCTGTAACTTGTTAACCTGTCTAAATAATTACTCCAATGGCTATTAAATCACGTATCCGTACTATTCCCGATTATCCCAAGAAAGGAATCATGTTTCGTGACATTACCACTCTTCTTAAGGATCCGGTAGGTTTCAGGCTTGTGATTGACCAGTTCACACAGCACTACCTCGAAAACGGGGTTGATTTTGATATGATCGTAGGCATGGAGGCAAGAGGTTTTATCATTGGAGGAGCGCTTTCCTACACTCTCGGCAAGGGATTTGTTCCGATCAGAAAGCCGGGTAAGCTTCCTGGAGAGGTCGTCGATCAGGAGTATCAGCTTGAATATGGTACGGACAAGGTTGAAATGCATATCGACGCTTTTGAAAAAGGTACCCGTGTTTTGCTTGTTGATGATCTTCTTGCTACCGGAGGAACCGCGTTTGCTGGAGGTGCTCTTGTCGAGAAGGTTGGCGGTGTTATAGCGGAGATGGCGTTTATCGTTAACCTTCCAGACATTGGCGGACAGAAAAAACTTGAAGGCAAAGGCTACAACCTGTTCTGTCTTACAGAGTTTGAAGGGGAATAGAAATATGAAATATCTTTGGTTACGCTCTTTGTTCTTCTTTGTTATTGCATTTGTAGTACTATCCTTCGGGTTCAGTGCGGACCTTTTTGCTTCTGAGGTTACAGCTGCTGGACATGAGGTTGCGGGTCACGTAGTTGAAGAGGTTATGCACCTTCCTCCGGTATGGATGGTTATTCCCTTCGTTATTTTGCTTCTGATGATCGCTACCGGACCTTTGTTTTATCATCATTTCTGGGAGCATCATTACCCGAAGGTTGCTGTGGGATTGGGGGCGATCGTTGCCGTTTTCTACGGCTTTTTCATGGATCACGGTACGCATGCTTTATTGCATACTCTTGAAGAGTACATCTCGTTCATCGCTCTCATTTCATCGCTTTTTATTGCATCTGGAGGAATTCTCATCAAAATCGGGAGTCGTGGCCGGCCGCTTGTGAATGGGGGGTTGCTCTTTTTTGGAGCTATTCTTGCAGACATTATCGGTACAACCGGAGCGTCCATGCTGCTGATCCGGCCGTATATGCGTATCAATGAAGGGCGTCTGAAGCCTTTTCACATCGTATTCTTCATCTTTCTGGTCAGCAATATCGGAGGAGGTTTGACTCCAATCGGTGATCCACCTCTTTTCCTCGGTTTTCTCAAGGGGGTTCCGTTTTTCTGGATATTGAAAGAGGTATGGCATATCTGGCTGGTGACGATACTCGTTTTGCTCGGGATCTTCATGGTGATGGATACCATGGCCGGAAAAGGGACCGTGCCTGACGGGTTTGCGCAGCAGACCGGAAAAGCTCTTGAAATAAAGGGAGCCCGGAGCTTTATTTTTCTTGCGATAATCATTGTGGCCGTGTTTATGGATCCGGCTGTCATATCGGGTTTTCCAAGCCTCCAGCATATGCTTCACGTGCCTTTCGGAATCCGTGAAGTTATTATGTTTGCCGTAGCGTTTGCTGCATACAAAACGGCCGATCAGGAAGCGATGAAAGGTAACGAATTCAATTTCGAACCGATAAAGGAAGTGGCTTTTCTCTTCATCGGGATTTTTGCCACCATGATTCCTGCTCTCGAGCTTATTGGGGCGTATGCCGAGTCACACGCGGCTGAATTTTCTGTTTCACGCTTTTACTGGCTTACCGGATCCTTGTCGGGGGTGCTTGACAATGCGCCGACGTATCTGAACTTTCTTGCAGGTTCAATGGGTAAATTCGGATCGGATATTGGATCTGTCGAGGCTGTTCGCAGCTTCGCCGACGGTATTCCTTCCCCCATTGCGTCCGATGTTCCTTCGGATGTGTATCTTCTTGGCATATCTGTAGCGGCTGTATTTTTCGGTGCGATAACCTATATCGGTAATGCGCCGAACTTTATGGTTAAAAATATAGCAGAACAAGCCGATGTAGATGTCCCGAGTTTTGTCGAGTATGTCTACAAGTATTCTTTGCCGATACTGATTCCTGTGTTTACAGTCATATGGTTCGTTTTTTTCAATTTTTAAATTGCTGTAAAGACTGAAGGGCAAGGCAAAAGAATTGGACTGGTGAATTGAGTTCTTGCTTGCGAACAATGAGTATGCCCTGTGTAATATGGTGTTGTTACACAGAGCATACTCGGAGCAGACAAAAGAAAAATATCTAACCTAATACCTACACTTATGAAAGGGTTTGTCCAGTCAATACATGATGGTGAAAAAGGGATGATTTTCAGGAATTCGGTCTACCTGCCTTTTCACCTTGAATTGCTCAGTGTTTGGATCGGAAAGGAAATGTCACTTCTTGCCGTGCCTGATCTTTTGACCGACTTCAGTGAGGGGAATGGCCATTTGGCTGTCCGTGAAGGTGAGCAGTATACCAACCTTGTCTTTAGAAAAGGGGGGGACCTCCGTAAAGAACTCGGTCGAAGCAAAGGGCATATCATCCTGCAGGCGGCAGAAAAAGGGGCGAATATTTTTGATGAAGAAAACAGGCACTACATCAAGGTCTGTTTTTCGAACAGACATACTCTTGATTTCGAACTGGTTGAAGACCCGTTTTATTTATAGCAAAAAATGGAGACGAGGAAGGCATGTTTTAAAACACACGGTTAAGGCCTTCCTCTCTCTTCTCTTGGTACATCCCCTGCTCTTTATCCCTTTCCTCACTGTCTTTTGTATACAGGCTATTCCATTCCTGCTTTAATGGGTGGCATGTTTCACAGTCAAACCTTGAGGCTCTGGCTTACTGCATGCTTGAACTCTTTGGATATCTTGAACGTGGGGACGTTCTTGGCGTCAACTGAAACCTTTTCACCGGTACGGGGGTTGCGTGCCTGTCTTTGGTTTTTATAACGAATATTGAACGATCCAAACCCTCTTATCTCGATTCTTTTTCCGGTTTTCAATGAATCGATGATGCTTTCAAAAAGACAATCAACCACTGATTCCGTTTCATGCTTGGTCAGTCCGGTTCTGTGAGAGATGGTATTAACGAGATCTGCTTTTGTCGTTGTGTTTCCCATGGCGCTTAAGTTCTAAGGTTAGATAACGTTACCAATATTTATTGTAACCACATTCTTACTGCAACAATTCCTACAAATACAGCAAAAATTTTTCGAAGTACCTCATTTGACAGGGAGGTCGCTATTTTCGCTCCCAGAAATGCTCCGGCAAAAAGCCCCAACGCAATAAGAAGGCCAAACAAGATATGCTCAGGTGTTATTTTTCCCGCTCGATAATACTCCAATACGCCAAGAAGGCCGACAGGAAGAAGAAGTGCTATCAAGGATGTTGCGTTTGCTGTATGCTGGGTAAAGCCCATGACCAGCACGAGTACAGGTACGATGATCAGGCCACCACCTATGCCGAACATGCCGGAAAGCACCCCTGCCGCCAATCCTGTAAGTAACATCCAGACTATCTGCATGACCTGTTTTCTCGTTGAAAAATTGTTTGTTGAGTACTTATGAGGCGGATGCCATGCCGCCCCCCGCTTCTATGATCGCGTCTATTTCTTCGCTGTTAAGAATTTCTTTTTCAATCAGGGCCGTAGCGAGTGCATCGAGGAGATTCTTTTTTTCGGAAAGAATCCGTTTCGCATTTTCCATGCATTCCATCACGATATTGCGTACCTCCACATCGATCTGCAAAGCGGTTTCTTCGCTATACTCTCGAACGTGAGAATAATCTTTGCCAAGAAATACCTCCTTGTGGCCGTTTCCATAATTTATGGGTCCAAGTTTTTCGCTCATTCCCCAGTTGCGAACCATTTTTCTTGCAATTTCCGTGGCACGTTCTATATCGTTTTCCGCCCCGGTACTGGTCTGGTTGAAGATAAGCTTTTCGGCCGCTCTTCCGCCAAGAGCATAGGTTATCATGGCAATCAGGTTGTCCCGATCCTGGGTATATCGATCCTCTTCAGGAAGGTAGGCGGTCTGCCCCAGAGAACGTCCTCTGGGTATGATGGTTACTTTGTGAATCGGGTCGGAACCTTTGGTGAACTTTGCTACAAGTACATGGCCCGACTCATGATAAGCCGTGATTTTTTTCTGCTCTTCGGAGATGTACATGCTTCTTCGTTCAGGGCCCATCAGTATCTTATCTCTGGCTTCTTCGAAATTATCCACAGAAATATCCTTGCGGCCTCCGCGGGATGCAAGAAGAGCGGCTTCGTTGATAAGGTTTGCAAGATCGGCTCCTGAAAAACCAGGGGTGCTCTGCGCTATTTTTTCGATATCGACACCATTCGCAAGAGGGGTTTTACGAGAGTGAATCTTCAGTATTGCGACTCTGCCGCGAATGTCGGGTTTGTCTATCGTGACCTGACGATCGAACCTTCCCGGTCTCAGCAATGCCGTATCCAGAACATCCGGCCTGTTCGTCGCTGCAATCAGAATGACATTGTCTTTGGTGGTGAAGCCGTCCATTTCCACCAGGAGTTGGTTGAGGGTTTGTTCACGTTCATCGTGCCCACCGCCAAGTCCTGCTCCGCGGCTTCTTCCTACCGCATCGATTTCGTCGATGAAGACGATACAAGGGGCGTTTTTCTTCGCCGTTTCAAACAGGTCACGGACCCTGGCTGCGCCGACTCCGACAAACATTTCGACAAAGTCCGCACCGGATATGGAAAAAAACGGAACCTTCGCCTCTCCGGCAATGGCTTTGGCAAGGAGTGTTTTACCGGTACCCGGAGGTCCAAGAAGGAGAACACCCTTGGGAATCTTTCCGCCTATCTGCTGATAACGTTCCGGGCTCATGAGGAAATCGACCGTTTCTTTTAGTTCCTCGACAGCTTCGTCAACACCTGCAACATCTTTGAACGTGGTCTTGACGTCGAAATCACTCATCAGTTTGGCTCTGCTTTTGCCAAAAGCGAAAATATTTTTCTGAACTCCGCCATTCTGCATGGACATGCGACGGAAAATGAAAAAATAGATTGCAGCGAAAATAAGCCACGGCGCAAGTAAAATAAGGAAGTTGTTGAAGTCATTGGTGCTTTCGCGAACCTTGACTTCAATGCCTTTTTCGGCGAGGATGTCTGCTTGTTCAATCGAAAACTCCGGAATTCTGGTGAAAAACCGGTCAACTTGCATTGCAGTGCCATCGATCAGCTGAAGTGTTGCCGGACTTTTCAACACACCTCGTAATAAAGCGGATTTATCGGGAGCGGTTTCAATTGTCAGTGAGACGAGCTGATCCTGACCAAGCACTTTACGGTATTCATTGTAGGAGATTTCCCTCGAATCATCCTGGACAAAAAACCTCTGAAAAATAAAAATGAAAACAAGGAACAGCATGATGTAGATCAATATCCTCGGGAATCGTTCTTTCGAGCCTTCTGCGTTTCCTCCGCTTCCAAACCATCCTCCGGATTCCGGAGTCTGATCTTTCACTGGCTTGAATTTGTTTGGCGTTTGACGCTTTTTGCTCTCTTTATCGGCCATTTGTATCGGTATTCTGTTGAAATGTCAAGGTAACTTGTCTTTTTTAAAGTAATTAAAAGTACAACTCTGTGCGAACATTAAAAGTTTATTTCGATATATCCATTTACGTGATTCCCTGCAAACAAAATTTCACACATTGTGCCGAACACGAATTAGCATGAATTTTCACGAAGTAAAAAAAAGAATCGGTTCATTGCAGTCCGGTTTACATCGAATCGACAGCGCACAAGGGCTTCCGCCGGTACAGAACTGAGATTATTCGAAAATCAAGGACGGTGAAGCCAATTACGGCAATAAATTTTTTTTGAATTGGAAATACATCACTACCGTAATCGGCGATACTTCTTTCGCCGGTTTTGAAACAGCGGTTTCATCATCGATGCACGAAAGCCGAACTTCCGGTGAATTGTTGTTTAAGCTCAAGCTGAAAACCAATTCGCTGATTCATTCAATTCTTGTTTATTCGTGCAAATTCGTGGACTGAATGTTACTCTAATAGCTTAAAGTTGTTAAAGCTTTGTACAATCCGTGGACTACAATGTTTTTTCGAGGGCCGGTGACAGATCCCACTGTATTGTGTGCTATAGGAATAACAGGGACTTTTTTTTAAATTCCTTGCCTTTACATACCGGAAAACATTACATCGGGACGCTCTGTAACACGAATCGATATGGAGGTGCTCCCAAGTCAATAGTATTATAGTTTAACGTCATTATGCAAACAACTCCAGGTCAGCGGGTAAGAACGAGATTTGCTCCATCGCCCACAGGGTATCTCCATGTAGGTGGATTGCGTACAGCTCTCTATAACTATCTCTATGCGAGAAAAATGAACGGCGACTTCATTGTGAGAATCGAAGACACCGATCAGGCAAGAAAAGTCGAGGGCGCCGATAAGAGTTTGATGAATACGCTTGCAATGACCGGTATTGTCGCCGATGAAAGTTTTGTGCATGGAGGCAATTTTGGGCCATACGTGCAGTCCGAAAGGCTTGGTATCTATCAGCAGTTCTGTCAGCAGCTTCTGGATCAGAAAAACGCATATTATTGTTTTTCAACAGCCGATGAGCTGGAAGAAAACCGTAAGCTTCAGATGAAACAGGGGTTGCAGCCGAAATATAACCGTAAATGGCTCCCTGAAAGTATGGGGGGATCGATGCCTGAAACCGAGATCAAAAAAAAACTGGATGACGGTGTGCCTTATGTGGTTCGTATGAAAGTGCCGGACTATATTTCCATCATGTTCGATGATATTGTTCGTGGGCCGGTCGAATTTGATTCTGCGACTGTTGACGATCAGGTTCTCATGAAGTCGGATGGCTTTCCTACCTATCATTTCGCAAGCGTGATCGATGATCATCTCATGGAAATCAGTCATGTTATCCGGGGCGAAGAGTGGCTTTCTTCAATGCCTAAACATCTTTTGCTGTATGAATTTTTCAATTGGGAGCCGCCCAAAGCAGCCCATTTGCCTCTCTTACTCAATCCTGACCGTTCCAAACTCAGCAAACGACAGGGAGATGTAGCGGTTGAAGACTTCATCAAGAAGGGCTACAGCCCTGAGGCTATCGTTAACTTTGTGGCTCTTCTTGGATGGAACGAAGGTGATGGCTGCGAGAGAGAGGTATACAGTCTCGATGAGCTCGAGCAGACCTTCAGCCTCGAAAGAGTTGGAAAAGCCGGTGCTGTGTTCAACGTGGAAAAGCTTGGTTGGATTGAAAAACAGTATATCAAAGCCCGTCCACAGGAGGAGATCATCAGCGCTATCAAACCTTTGTTGCAGGCTGAGCTGGAGAAAAAGAGTACCGACATGGATGTCGATCGGATTACAAGTGAAGAATACTTGGCTCAGGTCGTAGAGCTGATGAGGGAACGGGTTAATTTCGAACTTGAAATGATTACCTTTTCAAGTTACTTCTTTTTCGATCCCGAGGAGTATGATGAAAAGGCTGTTCAGAAGCGCTGGGTGACGGATACCAATGATGTTCTCAGGGAGTTCATTGGTGTGCTTGACGAGACCGATGATTTCAGTGCAGATAACCTCGAGGCAATCCTCAAGGATTTTGCTAAGCGCAACGGTAAGAAACCGGCTTTTCTGATTCATCCAATGAGAATACTCTCCTCCGGCGTCGGATTCGGTCCAAGCTTGTATCACATGCTGGAAGTTTTTGGAAAAGAAACCGTTTTACGGAGGCTCAGGAACGGTATCGATAAGGTCAAGGTACAGAAACGGAACGATCCAGGATTGAACTCGAGAGGCGTTGTTGTCAGAGACTAGCAAAAGGTTGGTACTAGGGCAATAGGAAATGGGTAATAGGAAGTTTGAATGGTGGCTCTGCATGCTTTTTTTTGTCATCCTCAAACAAGCGGAATGTTGCCAAGGCTCCGTTTCCCAATCACTTTTTTCCTTTTCTTTTTGCAAATTTCCCGGTGATCCTTATATTGGCAGTCACGTTTGAGGACAGATAGCTCAGTTGGTAGAGCAAAGGACTGAAAATCCTTGTGTCGGGGGTTCGATTCCCTCTCTGTCCACCCTGCATAAGTCTATAAATGTATCATAAAGCCTCTGAAGCCCTGTATTTACAGGGCTTTTCTCATTTCTGGAGTTTCTTGGAGTCTACCGAAGTTTGCTAAGGTATACTTGTTTTAGGTATATTTTCGGGTATACAACGAAAACAGCATGTTGAGTAATTCGAAAATGTATACCTAAAATCGAGTAAAAAATATTCCTATGGCCAGGCAGGTTGTACCTCTTAGCGAAACGAAGATCAAGAGCCAAAAGGCAGGAAATAAGCCGGTCACGCTCTTTGATGGTGGCGGTCTGTTCCTGTACATCTCGGAAAAAAAATATTCGAAGGATGGCAAGGCTTTGCCTGAATCAAAGTATTGGCGTTTCAAATTTCGCTTCGAGGGCAAATCTCGTCTGATGTCGTTCGGTCCATACCCTGCTGTATCGCTTGCAAGGGCCAGAGAGCTACGCAAAGAGGCGAAAGCCATGCTTGCTGAAGGAATAGACCCGCAGAAGGAAAGAAAGCTCAAGAAGGCTGTTGTAGCGCGAGAACAGGAAGTTAAGAGCAACACTTTTGAGCGAGTCGCCCGGCAGTGGTTCGAAATCGCACAGACGGAATGGACGCATGGACACGCAAGAACGGTTTTGTCAAGGCTCGAAAGGGATGTCTTTCCACCAATCGGCAGCAAACTCATTTCAGACATTACAACGAAGGACGTTCTCGAGACTTTGAGGCTTGTCGAGGCGAGGCAAGCGTATGAGTCTGCACACCGCATCAAGACGATCATCGGGCAGGTGTTCACCTTTGCGATTGTGAGTGGAGTTCCCGGGGTTGAAAACAATCCGGCTGCTGGTCTCGGGAAAGTGCTCAAGCAACCCAGGAAAAAGAGCATGGCTGCCATTCTCGATCCTTTTTTGCTTGGCAAGCTGCTTCGAGATATCGATAATTATGCCGGGTCACACGTGGTTCGATGTGCTTTAATGCTGGCCCCGATGCTGTTCGTTCGGCCTGGGGAGTTACGCAACGCGAAATGGGCGGATGTTGACCTTGACAGGCAAGTCTGGCTGTTACCAGTTGAGGATATGAAGCTGACGCTCAAGGAAAAGGCAAATCGGAAAGGTCAGGTGCATACGGTCCCGCTTGCTCGTCAAGCTGTCGAGGTTTTGCGGAAACTATACCCTTTTACTTCGAGCAGTCCCTATGTTTTCCCGGGGCGGGCTGCATCGAGGGCGATGTCGGAGAATACCGTCAACCTTGCCTTGCGGACGATGGGCTATGATCGTGAAACCATTACCGGCCACGGATTCAGGGCCACAGCTCGAACCATGCTGCACGAAACGCTTGGATTTTCCCCTGACGCGATCGAAGCCCAGCTCGGCCACCGCGTCCCGGACCGCCTCGGTACGGCCTACAACCGCACCCAGCACCTTGATGAGCGTACTCGCATGATGCAGGAGTGGGCGGATTACCTCGATAAGGTGAAAGCAAACGGTAAATAGCGGTAAAAAATATTCCAAAAATTATTCTTTTTTTTGTCTTTTTCTCTTGCATGATGCACGATAAAGGGGTATATTGTAAGTAGAAGGATGAAGGAATAACCAAAAAAAGGGGCACATCATGGCTAAGTATCAAGTAACTCACTCATGCGGGCACACAGTCACACATCAATTGTACGGCAAAAACTCGGAAAGAGAACGTAAAATTGAGTGGATGGAAGGCAAATTATGTGCAGACTGCTACAAGGCACAAAAAGATCTCGAACGCAAGCAAGCCAACGAAAGGTCAGCTGATCTTGCGAGTGATCTTGGTTTTGCTCAGCTCACAGGGAGCGACAAGCAGATTGCTTGGGCGCAGACTATTCGGCAAGAATGCTATGAGACGATCATTAAACGTAACTATATTTTGGATGCGGATGTCGCGATCAAGGTTTTGAGCCTTGAAACATCTTCGAAGTGGTGGATAGATAATCGCGACGAAGAACCAATTGGCGTAATCAGATTGATTTGTGCAAACTATAAAGACAGAGCTAAACAAATAGAGGCAGAATTTCTGGCTGCAAAAAAAGCAAGTTAAAGGAGACCCTATAATGTCAGTAATAGATATGATTAACGCACAGCAGCGGGATGATGGGCAAATTATCCCAGGCGTTTTTATCTCGATGACGTATCAAGGAGATAAGCTTATATGGTTGTACATCGGTACGAAACTATCCGGCCCGATATTGCAGTATAGCCCAGACCCCAATGATCTTTACGACGGCACCAAGCGAATCAAAACTAACGACGACGATTTTATCGAAGGCGATTTAACCCTTTTATCAGACAGCGGTCAGTGGGATAATGGCGCATGGACACCATTGTACAGCCGAGGCAACTATAAGCGCAACTATGCTTGTGGTGGTCATTGGAGCAGCCAGACACGTAATTTGCATCCATCAGTAGGCGATCAAACAAGGCGCGATCAACAATCAGAGTGTCTTATAGTTGGCGACAAAATGCAGCCTTTGCCAAAAGGGGTAAAAGGCGAGGTTACAACAACAAGCATCGACTGCTCGTTGGGGTGGGCGGTATGGTATCCGTCCGCTCGAGATGCTCTTAACGCCAGACTGACTCCCGACGAAATCACAGAAGCCAATTTGCCGGAAATTACCAAAAAACATCTATTGCCTCATGAGATAGACTCAACAACACTGCTGCGTGAGCTTATAGATTTGTACAAGTTATAACCACCAACCAAGCCCCGTTCCGGCGGGGCATCTAATCGCACTCATTGAGCATTGTTAAGATTAAATCAAAAAAAATAAAACTCGGAGGCAATTATGTGTACTTATTATGCTAAACACAACACTCTTCAGATAGAGTTTCTCGAAGAGAAGATGCGAGAAATATCAGAATGGAGTAATGTTACGTCTGTTTGGATAGATGCGGACGCTAACATCATGGGGATGCGTGGCGGATACGATCCAGGGCCGTACGTCCTCGTCCGGCCGAGTGATTTATATATGGAAATGAAAATGATGGGGTTGGATGTATCCAATTTGGCTGAAAATTGGAACGGCATAGATTACAAATATGCCGAGTTCATGGAATCTATGCGTCGTTTCGAAAACGAAGGTGTAGACGAATATTATAAAATAACAGCTGAAGAATATGCCTTAAACAAGGCGCACATCAAATCAATGAAAGATAAGGGAGCCTTGTTTCTTCAGCGTAACAAGCAACTTTTTACACACGATGAAAACTGAACGATTCAACCTTATAACCTGCGAACCTGACAAAATCGACGGGTTCGCAGTGTTTTCAGAGCCGTTGACGTGTACGGAATCAGAAGCGCGTCAGCGGTTTACTGAAATCGAGAAAGAAAAAGTAATGTGGGCACTCCTGCAGTGTGTTGACAGGAAAGACGCAGACGGGAATGCCCTTGTACTTGAAAAAATCGATCCCATGGTATAGAAAAATGAACCATATCATCATATTGATCAGGGAAAACAAAATAGAAGAGGCGATTGCTGAAATTAAAAGCATGCAGTCAGGGATCGATTGGAATTATTCAGAAAATCCGGATGATGTTGAAGCTCCCGTAAATTCTGATATGTGGTCAGAGCAACAGTGGGCTGACGGCAAGCTCTTCACAATTTTGAACGATTTATATTCCGCAAGGGTGTGTCCTGACAGTAGAGATAAGGCACACTTTTGTAAAACAGCAATATTGAAGATCAAGGTATTGCAGGGTATAAAAGGCACGAGAAAAGAACTGGATAGAGTTGCCACAACAGCCGCTGTAGCTGCTGAAGCACAATTGAGAAAACATAATGGGGGAAATAATTAGTGCAAAATTACATAATCGAAAAAGATTATATCGAGCGGTACAAAGTCCCTCGGCAAACGCTGAGGGGCTGGCGGCTTGGGATCAAACAGGTGAAAAATGGGCAGTCATATGCCTATGATCCCAAGCTCACCAAAGGGGTGCACTGGGATCACGTCGGGCGTACCGTCGTGTATACCGAAGAGGGTATAAAAAAAATGGAAGAATTGAGGAAATAAGTATATTTGAAATGTGCATCACAATGCACGTCCTTGATTCGCGTTGAGGGCTGGGCCGGGCAACACCCGGTCCTTTTTTTGTTTGTTTGTCTTCTGGATAATTTCTGGAAATTATCTGGAAAATGTTTGGATATATCCCGGAAAAGGCTTATAATACTATTAGAGGGTAGGAATTAAAGCCCTCTACTCAACGCGAAAACAATTAAAATCAAGGACTATCATGAAAAAGAAATCAACAGCAGCAGAAAAAGCAGCAGAAAGGCTGGAACAGAATTGGAGCAAAACCGATCTGCGAGTAGCAGAAAGCACATGGGCCGGCGGGTACAACTTTTTCAGTGTTTCGTACACACGGAGGAAAAAACCAGCATGCGAAGCATACGCTAAACGCGCTTGGAGCAAAAACGGCAAATGGAGCGGCAACAATATGCATGTGCATCTGGAGCTCCCGAATCGCCAGTGGACAACGCTTGTTGTTGGTAACGTTTTGACGATTGCTCCGATCTATGCAAAAAGCAGTCGTGAGTATAAAGCGTTCTGGCTTACACAGAGCAGAGGGTTTGCCGTCAAGCTGCACGAAGGTTATGTCATCAAGGGTTATCATGTAGAGTGCAGAGATATTGAGACTGCCCGAAAAAAAGTAGCGAAGGTAAGGTCAAAAGCAGCGAAGATGTTGCTCGACAAGCGTTATGAATTGCGTGATGCAAAGAAAAAATGGGTAACTGTTGACGATTCTATTCGCGCGGGAAACTGTAAATATGGAACCAGGGCTTTTGTCAACAAGATCAAAAAAGAGCTTGCTGCAATGGGTGAAATCGGCGCAGTGAGGGGCGATGTCGTCCTGAACCTGCAAGACGACTATTACACAAGGCGAGCAGTTGCTATCGCAAAACACAGTTTTTAATCAACAAGCCCTGCTTCGGCGGGGCGCATTATTTACTATTATGAAAAAGCTCGGGTGCACTATATCTGAGGAGAACGCAGAACTTTTTTCGAAGATGTTCGGCTCACTCAACGCAGCGGGATCGTACATCATGGCGGCTTGGTTGCCGCTTATGCACCGCACACTGCATGACCTCAAGGGAGTATTTACAGCGGATGAACTCATGCTGATGATTGACCGGCATAACGGCGTGATGCTCTCGCCGGATTATGCCGGTCAATCACTTGCGCTCGGGGTGCGCGACAGTATTGAGCTTGACCGCACTGATCAAAAGTGGAACGTCAATAAAGACGAATTTATCGCAAAAATAGAGTCTTTGCCTGTATTTACTCGAGCCTGCCTTGAGGTTTGGGCAGTTGCGTACTGGGAGGATGGAAGTACAGCAGCAGAGGATTATATACGCTGGTTAGCTGCTGCGGGTATGGAATAGCTGCGATCACTTACAAAGGCGTGCCCGGGCTTTTCGGGCCGTCTATTTTCTTTGTAATTGCTTTGCCTTTATTTCCACATTATCAAAATTCTCTACTGCATTAAAAATTTGAGCAGAAAAAATAAAAACTGCGGAAAGCAGGACGCATATGTACATAATAACTCTGTTTTTTTTTGGTACTCCTTCTTGTGACTTTTCGTTATAGAAGATGGATCCGCCCGCATCTATACCAGCTATTATTAGAGAAAAAAGTAACGTAATGCACGAGATTAAAAGCAGGATTAATGAAATAGCGTTATTTGTAAAGTTGATCGCATTCGCTGCATAAGCCATCATGCCTAATATTGAGACAAGTATTAAATTCTTGAACTTTTGAATGCGCCCTAAATTGTGTTTGTATCGAATCCTTTCTCTTTCTTCAAAGTCAGTAATTTCAGTATCCATCTGTCTCGTATATGATTAATTCTAAATTCTATGCCAAAAACATTTCGACAATGCCTTTAAGCTATAATATGCGGAAAAATGCGTATATTTTTGCTCTCATGCCTATAAGTCTTGCATTCTTTCATATGCCGAAACCAGTCATTTACATCTGCACAGCGATGATTTTTATTGCGCTGTTTTTTTTGCCTGTAGTTACTTATGCAGACGAATGTTGGGCTGTTACAAATGTAAAAGGATATGGTGCTTATGCGAATGAAAAGTACAAGTATATAGAAGATGGTCTTGTAAACTCAGTGGTTGTTGTTTGTTTTACCGAGAAAGGTGGTTATGTCATAGGGACAGAAACCAAATTCATTAAACTTGGCAAGTCTACTCTTGTAGGGTATGCTGGAAGTCATAAAGGTAACGAGCTGGTTGAGGTTTATCAGATTGATAGAGAGAACAATAAGCTTCTCTATACCAAGAGCAGAGTAGGCACACAGTTTATTGATAATCCCATTGCTAAGATTCTTTCTAATGTTGTAGCCTCGTACGTTGGCGATGTTGAGAGGATCATTCAATAGAGGCTGTTATTTCAAGCTGTCCATTTCATCACAGCCCCTTCTTATCCCAAAAACAATTCCTTCGATTGTTTTTCACAAGGGTTAGGTAAAAGCCTATTCGAAAAACCGTTACGCCTCAATATGCGGATATTTTACGTATATTGAGGCGTTTCTTTTTCGATTAGTCTATAACCCAATAAGATTATGTCATTGGTAATATCGGTTGTTCGATGGATTTTGGGTGTTTTTTTTGTTTTATCTGGTTTGGCAGGTTTCTCCGTAGATTATGTTATCGCAATTGTTTTTATCGTAATAGGATTGGCAATAATTCCTCAGGTTATTCCGTTTCTCAGAAATTTTATTCCTCAATCGCGTCATGAACAAAAGAAGACGGAATCAATAGATGGTAACAAGTCATTTTCGGAGTATGTGCCATGTGATGGTTTAATAGACATTGAATATGTCGATTATGAGGGACGTTTTACAAAACGGGTAGTTGATGTTCAGTATTGTAAGTTCGAAGGCAAAGATCCGTTGTTCATGGGGGAGTGTCATTTACGAAATGACAGGCGATCGTTCAGGGTTTCAAGAGTACAACAAGCGATTGACCGTGAAACCGGTGAGGTGATTGGTGATCTTGGTAAATATCTGCGTGTGAAATATGAGTCTTCACCACATGCCATTCTTGATAGGGTTTTTGATGTGTATCATGATAGTATTCATGCATTATACTATATCGGGAAATCTGATGGACAGCTTCGGAAGGGGGAGCGGACTGTATTGTATGATTTTATCTTAGACCTTGCTGAACAAAGGGATATTGATGATGTCCTGTTGAAAAAAAGGGTCGATAGCCTTGGCATTCCTTCTCGAGCAGATTATGAGCGGCTTGTAGGACGTATTTCAAGACAAGATCAGCTCTTGATCAATAAAACTTTACAAGCAGCACAGGCTATATCTGACACGAATAAGAACTCAAAACCAGCAGAACTTGAGGCAATAGCGTATTTGCAGAAACGTTGTGAAGTTTCCCAATAACAGCTCTGTATTATAGGCGAGTCTGAGTAAGATATTCTGAGGCTCTATGTCAATCCAATTTCGATTATCCCGTCTTCCGAATTACCCACACGACGACCCCCTGCGTCTTGAAGCTCATCTCTTTTGTGATTTCGATCGCTTCGTAATGGCTGTTTTCAGGTATGAGCTTGATGTTTTGACCCTCGACCGATAACCGCTTTACGGTTTGTTCGCCGTTGATCGAGGCAATAACAATATTTTTGTTTATCGGCTCGACTGCCCGGTCCACAATCAGAATGTCCCCTTCCTCGATCCCTGCGCCGATCATGCTGTCGCCTCGAGCTTTTACGGCATATGTTTGTGATGGGTGTGTAATCATATGTCGAGGCAAGTCAAGTGTTTCCTCGATAGGGCATGTTGAGTCTGCTGGGATGCCAGCTGCTACACTATGCGAATAGAGAGGAATTGAGGCGTTTTCAGGTTTTTTATAGTCTACTGAGTCTTCAGCGACTTGTCTTAGTGCGGTTGCTTTTTCCTCTTTTCGAAGTACTTCGATGAGCACGTCATGTACCGTTCGCCCTATTGTTTCGTAGTGCTTCGACATTTCGTCTCTTCCAGGAATATCTTTTACGAACATTTCTCCTTTGCCTGTCAGATACCAATCGGCATTGACACCTATAACGGTCAACTTTGATGCAAGCATTTCCGGGTTTCTACTGTGCGGAACGTCTTGCTCAAGTAGATATTTGCTGAAATTTTGGGGTTTAATGCCGAGTTTTTCCGCCATTTGCGTTTTGTTGGCCCCTAATTTCTCCATCAAAGACAATAGGCGATCTGTGATATTTTTTTCTGAAATAGTCATATTTGATTTGTTTTAATAATACATTTTGATTATTATTAATCAGGGACTAAACAATAAGTAAACAGATAATCATCTCACAATATACAAGTGCAGGAACTATGCCAGTAATCGCTATGGGGCAAAAAAAGAGGATTGATCACAGAACTGAGCTTCGGGGCGCATTGCAAGAAGTTGCGAAACGTCTTGAGAAGGTAGAAGGCATAAGGTATTCCTCGCAGGTGATACACAATCGTATCAAGCGTAATCATATTGAGACACTTAAAATTTACGCAGAGGTATTGCGAGACATGACAATCGAGGACAATTCAAAGGCGGCAATGATCGAGAAGGTCAAGCAAGAAATACAGGAGGCAATATCGTAATGGAAACGACAAGCAACACAGAAACGAAACAATTTCGCTATTACCGCCTGCCTGAGATCATCGGAGACCGCAAGAAAGGCATCGTCGGCATCATACCAATCTGCAAAGCAGCTTGGTACAAGGGAATCAAAGCTGGCCGGTACCCCAAGCAAGTCAAGCTGTCGGAAAGAACGTCGGCATGGCGGTCGACGGACATTGACGCACTTATTCAAAGGATAAACAATCAATCACAGGAGGCATAAATGCTGCTTGCAAACATCATCGAAGAGAATCGGACGCTACGTGAAGTCAATGCAGGCTACGAAGAACTACTTGACATCGAGCGAGAAGAAGTGCGAAAGCTCAGGCAGGATAACGCGATTGTGACCGCTAAATATATCCAGGCATCCGGTTTGCTGGAGGATAAAGCCTGCATTGTGCGCCATGAAAGCGATTACCATGAGGGGGTGACGGCATGAGTGGACGTATGTGGATAGTGTTTTTCGCAGTCTGGGTAATCGCAAGAGCCTGCGGTGTGCCGGATTTGGGAGCGGCAATATTCGGAGCACTCGGAGCGGTCGGAATCACATGTGTGTCAGAATTGGTAAGGGTGAAAACAAACCCGAGGAACAATAAAAAAGCCCCGCCTGTCCGCGGGACCTAATTGAGAACACAAAAACAATATATGAAAAATGAAACAAATCAAGCTACTGCGTCTCACGCTGCAGAACTTCAAGGGGATCAAGGATTTTAGCTTTGAGCCCGGAGCCAAAAGCGTTACGGTCACCGGCCAGAACGGGGCGGGTAAAACCAGTCTCGCTGACGGTCTGAACTGGCTGCTGTTTGACAAGGGCAGCCAGGGTAAGACCGATTTCCAGATCAAGCCTCTTCGTGATGGTAAAGAAGTGCATTGCCTCGAGACAAAAGTGGATGCGATTGTGGAGGTTGACGGCGAACCGATGTCAATTACCAAGGAGTATAAAGAAATATGGCGCAAGAAAAGGGGATCGAAAGACAAAGAATTCGACGGGCACACTACGGATTACTTTATCGATGATGTTCCATTGAAGAAATCCGAATTCCAACAGCGCATAGCATCAATCTGTGACGAAGTAACGTTCCGGTTGCTCACTTCGATCACGCACTTTAACGCCATGCCATGGCAGGTCCGCCGAAACATCGTGCTTGAGGTTTGCGGTGATGTCTCGATGCCGGATGTGATTGGCAAGAATCCGAGACTCGACGGCTTGCCGGGTATTCTCGGAAAACTGGGCATCGATAATTTCAAGGAAAAGACAAAATCGCAACGCAGGAAGGCAAACCAACGTCTCGAAGAGCTACCGGTCCGCATAGACGAAGCCGAGAAGTCGAAGCCCGAGCTTCCGGGCCTGACCATGGGGCTCGACCACCTTCGCAAAGACCTCAAAGAGGCGCAAGACAAGCGGGCTACTTTGCTTGCTGGTGACACCAAGCACCTTAGAGATAAGATCGCAGAGCTTGAAAAACAGATGAAGGCAATAGAAGATCAGAATGCCAAAAAGCGCATGGAGGAAGGTCATGCTATTGAATCTATCAAGCAACAAAGAGACGACATCGGCAATAAGAAAGATAAGCTTGAAAGGGAGGATGAGTGCCTTGAAGCCGAAATAGAAAAGAATAAAGAAAAGCTCGACGAACTCCGGGCTGAGTACAGTGAGATTGTTTCCGAAGAATGGCAGGGCGATGGCATATGTGCGACCTGCGGCCAAACCTTGCCTGAATCTATGATTGAGCAGGCCAAGGCGAACTTCAACAACAGCAAGGCCGAACGCAAGGCCGCCAACCAGAAAAAAGGCAAAACCCTCGCGCAGAAAAACAAGGAGCTTCAGGAAATCAAGAGTGGGCTTGTAGACCGCGTTGTCGTGCTCGATCAGGAAATTGATGTGCTCAACAAAGAACTTGAGAACTGGCCCCGAGTGGAGACGGAAAGCACGGCGCTGATTATCTCGCAGATAGCGGAAATACAGGAAAAGATCGATTCAGCGGCAACTCCTGACACCAAGGCCATAGATGCTGAAATTAAACGACTGGAAAACAACATCGAAGAAGCTGAACAACGCAAAGCCGCAATGTCTCAGATCGCAAGCATCGAAAAGCGCATTGAGGAGCTGACAGCAGAGCAAAAAGACCTTGCTGCGCTTATCGAGAAATACGACAAACACATTTACCTCTGCGAGGAGTACACCAAAGCAAGGGTTTCAATGCTTGAAAGCCTCGTTGCCGACAAGTTTGCGCCTTACTCTTTCAAGATGTTCGAACAGCAGATCAACGGCGGTATTTCGGACACATGCGAACTGCTCAAGGACGGCAAGCCTTACTCTGCCCTCTCAACCGGCGAGAAGATCGCCGCAGGCCTGCACGTGATCGAGGTGTTGAGTGAGCATTACGGGATAAGTGCACCGGTGTTTATCGATAACTCGGAATCCCTGACGCTGCCGGTTCGTAGCGACTTGCACCAGCAGATTTTCCTCAAGGCGGAGGACGGGGTGGATGTGTTAACAGTCAAACAGGATGAAGAGCTCGCACTTATCAATTAAAAAACAGAGGATAACAACGATATGGGACAGGAAATGATAAAACAGGGCAACAACAACCTCAGCCCGAGCGGAAAAATGAAGCAGATCCTTCGCACACCAGCAATGCAGGATCTTATCAATAACACTCTCAAGGACAAAGCCGAGATGTTTACCGCCTCAATCCTTGAGGTGTTTGGTGCTGACGGTTACTTGCAAAAATGTGATCCGGCAGCAGTGGTGAAAGAGTGTATGAAGGCAGCAACTCTTAATCTTCCCTTGAGCAAGGCTTTGGGCTTTGCATGGGTAGTCCCGTTTAAGGGTGAGCCTCAATTTCAGATTGGATGGAAAGGCTATGTACAGCTCGCGCAACGAACTGGACAGTATAAGTATATCAATGCTGGGCCAGTTTATGAAGGGGAACTTCGGAAGGTATCAAAGCTTACCGGCGAACTCGACATTGAAGGCGAGGCAACAAGTGATAAGGTCATCGGATTTTTTGCTCACATCGAACTGACAAATGGCTATAGCAAGTCATTGTACTGGTCCGTTGAGAAAATGAGGAATCATGCAATCAAGTACAGTCAACAGAGCAAAAAGGCAGGCAAGCTTGCTGGTGTCTGGGCTTCGGATTTTGAGCCCATGGGTACAAAAACTATCCTCGCGACGCTCATTAGGAGATACGGCATTATGTCAACTGAAATGCTGGGCGTTGTGCGGGAAGAGCAGGACGCTGAGGACAGGGCACAGACAGAAATAAGCATTCATGCCAATGCCGAGGAGATCGGCTTCGAGGAGGAAAAGCAGCCTGTGCCTGAAGGCGTGAACCCGCAGACCGGCGAAGTGGCGGAAGATGAACCAGGATACTAAGGAGGTGCAGGATGCAAATAACAACAGATCCAAAAACAAGGCTTGCTCTGAAACAGGGCATTGGAAACTGCGAGGTATCTGGTGAAAACGGGACACGGAGCTATGATATTACGCTTGATATGGGCTCTGGGGACATACTTGTGCAAAATGAGCTGTCGGGAACTTACTACAGAGCGCATTTAATGTCGATTGTTGAGGATGTTGTCGATCACGAAGCACAAAAAGATATGATTGTGGATCCGGAGGAAGTGCTACCGTGATAGAGTTCATCCCATACGCCTCCGGCAGTGAGGCGAACATGTACGAGGTCACGGACGGCAAAACCCGCATTCTCATTGATTGCGGGTTGCCGTGGAAGCAAATGCAGAAGCTCACAGGGCACACGCTCAGCGAGTTTGCAGCATGCCTTGTCAGTCACCGACACACTGATCATTACAACAAAAAGTCAGCGGATATGCTCATAAAGCGGGGTGTTGAGGTTTGGGTTGGTGATGAGTTCAAGCCGGAAGTGCAGCCCCAACTATTTGGCGGGAACAACCCTTTTGAGGTAAAGACGTTCAAGGTTCCGCATGACGTGCCGAACTACGGATTTATCATTCGCAGTCCTATGACAAAAGAGACCTGCGTGTTTATGGTGGACTGCTTTTATTCGCCGGTACGGTTCAGTTTTTCACCGACAATCTTTTCCATTGAATGCAACTACAGCGCGGACCTTGTGCCAGCCGACTGTCCGTATCGAGACCGGCTGTACAGCTCACACATGAGCCTGCAGCAATGCATAGAAACGCTCAAGGCGAACGATCTGAGCCGGACAAGGGAAATACACCTCATACACCTTAGCGAGGGCAACAGCGACGAAGAGCGTTTCAAGCGCGAGGTACAGGAAACAACGGGCGTGCCGGTTTACGTCGCGCCGAAACGGAGGAAATTATGAATGACATTTTGAGCGAGGCGTTTGAAAAAGAAGCATGGACTGTAAACAATGTTGTCGCTGAAATTTGTGATCCGGCTATGCTTGCTGCACTACACAATGATTCTATTGAACGCATCGAGAAAGCTATACAGGAGTATATCAAAGACCTTGACCTTGTCAGGGAAAGCAACGAGATGCGTATCGCCGAGTGTGAAGCTGAGATTGAAAGGCTTGAGGCTGACGAAGAAAAAGCACTGGAAGAGTGTCACGCATGGGAGGAAAAAGCAACAAGGCTTGCTGAAGCAGTAGGAGAATATGTTAACGAAGATGTAGGCGAACACAGTTCTGCGAACTGTCCTCTTGCAAACGCTATGGAATTGCTGGAGCCGAGAAATAAGGAGGAGTCTGAAATATGATCAGCTTTTTCGTACCAGGTAACCCGGTGGCGTTGAAGCGTCACCGGACTGTCAAAACAAAGAAGGGGGGCCATCGGACTTACGATTCTTCCGCAAAAGACAAGGCTGATTTTCTTGCGATGGCGTTGCAACACAGACCCGAAACACCAATTAATTATCCTGTATCAGCAAGTTTGAAGTTTTCGTTTTCGCGACCAAAATCACATTACGGTACTGGTAAAAACGCAAGAAAACTCAAGACATCAGCGCCGTTCTATCATACAAACACTCCGGACGCAGATAACCTTGTCAAGTTCGTTTGTGATGCTCTCAATGGTGTTTTCTGGACCGATGATTCCGTGATATCTCAGGTACAAGCGCAAAAGATATATAGCGATGTACCAGGCATTACAATAAGCATACAGTCTTTGACAAAGCATATAAGACATGAGCACGATCAACCTGCATAATGTGGACTGTCTCGAAGGGCTCCGGGATCTGCCGGATGAGTCCGTGCATTGCTGTGTCACTTCTCCACCGTATTGGGGGCTCCGGGACTACAAGATAAAGCCTCAAGTATGGGACGATCCGGGGGATTGTGAGCATGAGTGGCATGTCGACACGATAGAGGCAAGAGCGGGGACCGGGGGAAACTGGCAGCAGGCCGCTAACGGAGTTGCGTTAAGGACGGGTAAGAGCCAGACAAGGTTTAAAGGCAATTGTGCTGAAGCGAATAAATGCGAGACTGTAGAAATCGATACCGGTTTTTGCCGGAAATGCGGTGCATGGTTGGGTAGTCTCGGGCTGGAGCCGACCCCTGAACTGTACGTGAAACATATGGTCGACGTGTTCCGGGAAGTGCGGAGGGTGCTGCGTGAAGATGGTACGCTATGGCTGAATTTGGGGGATAGTTACGGGAATGGGAAAGTCGGCCGTGATGATCAGCAAAGATTTTATGATCGAACACACGGCTATAAGTCAAAAACCATCGGAAAAGCTCGGCCGCGAAAAAAGCCCAAAGGTATAAAACCAAAAGACTTAATCGGAATACCCTGGATGGTAGCCTTCGCACTCAGAGCAGACGGCTGGTATCTCAGGCAAGATATCATCTGGCACAAGCCGAATCCTATGCCTGAAAGCGTCAGGGATCGATGCACGAAGGCACATGAGTACGTTTTTCTTTTGAGCAAAAGCCGACAGTATTACTACGATGCAGCAGCGATTAAGGAGCCGTTGGCTCAAACATCAATTGCAAGGTTATCTCAGGATATCGGCAAACAAAACGGCTCGAATCGTGTGCCAGGCAAAACCAATGGTCCAATGAAAGCCGTTGGGAAGTCAGGCAACAAAGAAAGAAAGCCGGGATCTGCAAGAGGGTGCCCTGAAGGCACAGGATCGAACGTTTGTGGCAGCGTACCGTGGCAAGGCGATACAAGAAACAAACGCTCGGTATGGACCGTTTCTACAAAACCCTTCAAGGACGCGCATTTTGCCACCTTTCCTGAAGAATTGATAGAGCCATGCATTCTTGCAGGCTGTCCAGAAGGAGAGACTGTTCTCGACCCTTTTGCAGGAGCGGGGACAACCGGAGTTGTAGCTGCAAGAGGTTATAGGAACTTTATCGGGTTTGAGATAAACCCGGAGTACTGTGAAATGGCCTGGAAACGGATTGAGGCGATCACGAGGCAGGGCAGGCTATTTGAATCCACAAACCTTACCCAACCTTAAACATGGCCAGACCAACAAAACAAGGAATTGATTACTTCCCGATGGACTGTGTACCGGATTCATCACTTGAATTGTTCATCGCAGAAAATGGAGCAGCAGGATTCGGGCTGCTTATCATGATATGGCAGAAGATCTACAGAGACGAGGGATATTTCATCAAGAACGATGACGATCTGGTTTTAAGACTTCGAAGGGACTCATTACTCGATATGGAAACCACGGTTTCCATGATTGGAAACGCTGTAAAAAGAGGTCTTTTCGACAAAGACATGCATGATAAGTTCGGAATTCTCACTTCTCGCGGTATACAACGTAGGTATTTCAATGCTGCAAAACAGAAAAAACAGGCAAGGATTTACTCTGATTTTTGCCTGATAGACATTAATGAATATGCAAACGGGGTTTCCATCAATGGAAACCCCGAAAGCAGTGGAGAAAATGCCACAAAAGTAAAAGTAAAAGTAAAGGTAAATGTAAAAGAAGAAGTAAAAGAGGGAGAGAGTGCTAAACGTGGGAGTATTACGTGCGCGCGCGAGGATGCACTCCCTTCTCTCCCTGATGTTGTTTCCTTTTTCTCTGCAGCTAAACTTCCGATCTACCAGGCAGAGCAGTATTACGCCCACCTGAGCAGGGATGGGCCTATTCCGGATTGGAAAGCGAACGCAATGGTATGGGCGATAGACAACATCAAAAAGCATAAGCGGACGAATCATGCAGGCAATACAGCACAACAAATTCAATAGTTTTCTTCATTTAGTTCCTTAAATCGTGACAGAAATAACTGTTTAGCACATGCATTGTTGGGTCATCACATTGTGTGACATCAAAAGTTTGTGGAGGTTGTATAACTTGCCGAAATATACCCGAGTGTATCAGTAAAATAACATTACTTTGTCACATACTTAGGTGATATGGTGAAGTATTTCCTGTATGTGTATCAGCCAGATGGCAGCGAAGAGGTCAATATGTCACAAGAGTCAGATTTGGGCAATAGCTCTGTTGAGTGCGAAGAAGAGCAAACTAAAGGTGGAGGTTGGTATTGCATTTAGCACTTGATAGCAAGGTGCCTGGTGCTTGTGCTTATCTTAAGTTTCCTTAGCAGGAAACATGCTTGTCTATTGCAGGTTAATGACAAGCTTTCTGTTACTGACAATTCACCTCTACCGTATGCTTGTAACTCTTTTGAATAGAGAGTGGCTCTGTGATTGGTGTCTTGCCCAGCACTGATCTGGCAGGGGCTCAAGTCTAGACTTCTTGAGGTGACCCCAAGTCTGACACATTAACACACTGACCATTCCTATTATCATGACATACTGTATAAATGTGTCAAAGGCTTAACTGGATGGAGCACAAAAACCTTCTGTAGGGGCATGGATATTTTGTAAAACAATGAACTATTCCTCCTATTTAGCTCCTCTTTCTCTCTGGCCTTTTCTATACCACTATTCAACATATAACATAGTGCAATTTTCTTTAGTTATACTCCCATTTTACTCCAAAGACAATCTTGTTGACCTCAAGCTAGATTACTGTTAAATACTTTCAGTGGAAGATTCGTTTCCAAAGTTTCCTGCTCTTGACACATCATTTGAGCAAGAGATAATCAAGGAAAGACAGGATGACGAAGATGGTGAGGAGGACCCACACGAGTTACAAAAGCACATCCAAGAAGACTCTAACAGCTTGAACAGGGAGATGGAAAAAGATATCGACCATGAAGCCTTGCAGTTAGACCAAGAACATGTTACTGTTGGCATTGAACAGAGCACATGTAGTGGAATTGAAGAAGCATTAGAAGAGAAAAGAGGCATAAAGCGCAAGAGAGATGATGATGATGACGATGATTATGAAGTGAACAACAAAAGATCACATGAAACAAAAGGTAAGGAGTTGTTCTGGTCACCATCTTTTTAACAATCTGCTAGCTCCCAGCTCCTCAGGCAGGGTTGAAAATTTCTTGAATGTTTGCTTAAGAATGTATTGATACTCTGGTGTTTCAAGAAAAAAAACTCATGTTGTTTGGTTACAGAAAAGCCTGCAATGAGATGCTAGTTGCCACTAACTTACACATGGTCATCCTTAATGTGGTTGAGTGCAGTAGGATGAATATACATGTAGATTGAAATGTTTGGATCAAATATTTCTATTTATCTGGTTTAATTATGATGTAAGTAGAGTGAAACCCTGTAAATGTATGGATGTCACCAAGAAGGGACCATCCAAAGTATCATGGTTTATTAACAAGTGTCCAGGGTAAATTTTGAGAAAATGTTTGAGCTAGGGACTTAAACCACTATGCATACCGGTACATTGTAAAAGCAAGAAGTCTGTATTTGACTGGTGTATGTAACATAATTTTGGATTTTCACTTTAGTAACTTTTATGGTATT